>Ga0302325_10019779_pt1 | contig 14144 bp, 11 predicted proteins | sample Palsa_T0_2_FD_201948 | JGI IMG/M metagenome (GOLD analysis project Ga0302325, IMG submission 201948) | Peat permafrost microbial communities from Stordalen Mire near Abisko, Sweden - Palsa_T0_2 | ecosystem: Environmental > Terrestrial > Soil > Palsa > Peat permafrost | place: Sweden: Abisko... | reverse complement strand
GTCGCGAACGTGCCCGACGAACTGGTCGTGCTCTCGCCGAAGTAGATGCCGTCGACCGTGACCACATAGGAGCTCGCGTCGGCGAAGCCGGATCCGGACAACGTGACCGACTGCCCGACGGCGTAACAGGCCTTGCCGGTGCTGAGCGTCGCGCCCTGCGCAGCCGAGGCTGCACCCGCGGTCAGCGCGATGACGGCGGCGGCGACCGGCCCGGATCTCGAAATGCGAACTCGCAATGCGCGCAATAGGGTACAAACGCAACGGTCGACCAGAAGGAGGTTGCAGTGCCGACATACATAATGCTCTCGACGCTGACCCCGGAAGGGGTGCAGACAATCAAGAACAATCCATCCCGAATCCGCGAGGTCAACCGCGAGATCGAGCAGCTCGGAGCGACGGTCAAGGCGCAGTGGGCGACGCTCGGCCGCTGTGATTTCGTCAACGTGGTCGAGGCGCCGGACGAGAAGACGATGGCGCGCGTCTCGCTCGAGCTCAGCTCGCGCGGGACGGCCAAGTACGAGACGCTGATCGCGATTCCCGTCGACGACTTCATTGGCTCGATCTGAACGCCGCCCGCGGGTGCTTGTCGTCGGCGGCGGCGGGCGCGAGCATGCGCTGATCTACGCGCTGGCGCGCTCGGATCGCGACCCCGAGCTGCTGTGCGCGCCCGGCAACGCCGGCATCGCCGAGCGGGCGCGAGTGCTCGACGTGGCCGCCGACGACGTCGCCGGGATCGTTGCGGTGGCGGTCGCCGAGGCGGTGGATTTCGTCGTCGTCGGGCCCGAAGCAGCGCTCGTCGCGGGCGTCGCCGATGCGCTCGCGGCGGCCGGCGTCCGCTGCTTCGGCCCGACCGCGGCCGCCGCCCGGCTCGAGGGCTCGAAGGCGTTTTGCAAGGAGCTGATGGCGGCCGCCGGCGTGCCGACCGCCGCCTACGAGGTTGTGCAGGACGTCGAGGCAGGAATGCGGGCGATCACCGGCTATCCGACCGTGATCAAGGCCGACGGCCTGGCCGCGGGCAAGGGGGTCGTGATCGCCGCCGACGAGGCGCAGGCGCGCGAGGCCCTGGGCGAGCTGCTCGTCGAGCATCGGTTCGGGACCGACCGGGTTGTGGTCGAGGAATATCTCGAGGGCGAGGAGCTGTCGCTGCTCGCGCTGTGCGACACCCGCACCGCGCTGCCGCTCGCCTCGGCGCAGGACTACAAGCGGATCTACGACGGCGACCGTGGACCGAACACGGGCGGCATGGGGTCCTACTCGCCGGTCCCGTCGGTCGACGAGGCGCGGGCCCGCGAGCTCGTCGCGGCGATCCACCAGCCGGTCCTCGACGAGCTCGCGCGGCGCGCGATCCCGTTCTCGGGCGTGCTCTACGCGGGCCTGATGATGTCGCGGAGCGGGACCCGTGTGCTCGAGTTCAACGTCCGCTTCGGCGATCCCGAGACGCAGGCTATCCTGCCCCGGCTGCGATCGGATCTGCTCGACCTGCTCGAAGCCGCGGCCACACCGGGCGGGCTCGAAAGAGTGCAGCTCGAGTGGACGCCCGAGACCGCGGTGACGGTCGTGCTGGCGAGTGCCGGCTACCCGGCCTCGTCCTCCTCCGGGGACGTGATCACCGGGCTCGACGCCGACCTCGGCGGCGCCCAGGTCACCCATGCGGGCACGGCCCGCGACGCCTCCGGCGCGATCGTGACGGCCGGCGGAAGGGTGCTGAACGTGACCTCGCTCGGCGCCGGGGCCGCCGACGCCCGCAGCGCCGCCTATGCTGCCGCGGAGATGATTGAGTTTCGTGGCAAGCAGATCCGTCGCGACATCGCCTTGCGGGCCGTCCGATGACCGCTTCTGAAGGGGCGCCGCAGGTCGTGGCCGAGACGGTGGCAGAGCTCGAGGAGGTCGAGGTCGACACGCCGCTGGTGGGGATCGTGATGGGCTCCAAGAGCGATCTGCCGGCGATGGAGGCGGCCGAAAAGGAGCTGGCCGAGCGCGGGATCCGCTCCGAGGTGCGCGTCATGTCCGCCCACCGCGAGCCCGACAAGGTCGCCGACTACGCCCGTAACGCGCGGCTGCGCGGACTGCGCGTGATCATCGCCGGCGCGGGGCTGTCGGCGGCGCTCCCCGGTGTCATCGCGGCGCATTCCGATCTGCCGGTGATCGGCGTACCGCTCACGAGTCGGACCTCGGTCGCCGGCGGGCTCGACGCGCTGCTGTCGATCGCGCAGATGCCACCGGGCGTCCCGGTCGCCTGCGTCGGCATCGACTCCGCGAGAAATGCCGCCGTGCTCGCCGCCCGCATTTTGGGCGCCTGAGTGCGGCTTTTCGCTGCGCTCGCGGCTACGCTCTAGAAGGTGGGACGTCTGCGCTTCACGGGCCTGGTCGCGGCGCTGGTCGCTTGCGCGGCGCTGTGCGCGCCCGTCGCCGCGTCCGCGGCGAGCTCGTTCAGCTGGAGTCAACCGGGAGACTTCACGGCGACGGGGAGTGGCTCGAACCCGGAGCACAAGTACGGTGACCTGTCGTGGTCGTACTCGGCCCCGACCGCGGGCCTCGTGTTCTCGAGTAGCTTCGCGGGCGATGGGGGGATGTTCGCGGGCTGGAGCGACAGTTCGGCGTGGATCGCGGTTCCAGCGACCGGAAACCGCCCGACGTTGCAGATGGTCCCCGCGCAGGGCGGGTCCGTCGCGCTGACCTGGGTCTCCCCGTTCCCGGGCGGTGCGCAGGTGACCATCTCGGGCACGGTCACCGAGCCCGACTACAGCTGGATACCAACGCAGTGCGCGGGCACAAGCTGGACGCTGAGGAACGGTTCCGCGGTGGTCGCGAGCGGCTCCGGCGCCAGCGGGACGATCAGCCCGGGCGGACCGGTGACGGTCGCGGGCGGCGGGACGCTCGTGTTCACTACCACCGACGTAAGCGTCCCCGTAGTGGCTCCATACAGCACCGCATGCGACGACACCGAGGTGGCGCTGTCGCTGTCAGCTCCTGCCCCGGCATCCGCGATCACGCTGACGAGCCCGACCTCAAATCAGAGCTTCACGTCCGGGCAGCCGACCCTAACGGGCGCTGCCGGCGACGGGTTCGGCTACGACGGGCAGGTCAAGGTGAACGTGTATAGCGGCGGCGCGGCGACCGGTACGCCGCTGCAGACGCTGACGAGCACCGAGAGCGGCGGCAACTGGTCGGTACCGGCGAACGCGCTTGCGAACGGGACCTACACCGCTCAGGCCGAGCAGGACGATGTGCTCGGCGACGCCGATCTGTCGGCCGCGGTCACGTTCACGGTCGCCAACCCGGGAGCGCCGACGGTCACGCTGAACTCGCTCGGCTCGGCGCCGCTGCGGAGCTCGACGCCCACGATGACCGGCACCGGGGGCACAGCTGCCGGCGACTCGGACGTCGACGTCACGATCTCGTCGGGCCCGGTCTTCTCAGAGTCGACGGTGGTTCGCTTCCTGCCCGTGCCCGTGGGCCCAGGCGGTGGCTTCACGGTGGCGGTCGCCCCGGCGCTGCCCGGCGGTCAGTACACCGCGGTTGCGCTGCAGCTCGGCCCCGGCGAAGCGCTCGGCGAGAGCGCACCGGTCACGTTCCAGATCGAGGCCCACCCGGCGGTTCTAACGCTGACCTCGCCGCCGGCGGGCTCCTCGCTCGGGCAATCGGCCGAGACGTTCTCGGGCGCGGCGGGAACAGTTTCCGGGGACGCGAACACGGTCAGGGTCACGCTTTGGCGCGGCGACTCGACCAAGGGCAAGCCGCTCGGCTCAGAGCAGGCGAAGGTCAGCAATTCGACGTGGACGGTGACCTGGTCCAAGCGGCTCCCGCTCGGCCTGTACACGGTGCAGGCGTCGCAGTTGGACGAGGCCGGTCACACGGCGATCACCGCCGCGCACACGTTTTTGGTCGTGCCCACACCGTCGACGATCGGCTCCTCGGTGGACCTCGCGCGGAGCGGCGTAGCGTCGGTCCCGATCACCTGCTTCGCGCCGGCTTCGGGCGCCTGCATCGGCAAGGTCCTGGTCGTCACCGTGCGCTCGTTCCGGCCCGTGCCGGGCGGCCCGACGGGATCGATTCGCGTCCTGTTCGCAGACGTCGACATTCCGGGCGGGCACACCGTCGTGATCCGGCGCCGCCTCCGCGGCTCGCTCACGCGCCTGCTCCGGCGCCACGCGCCGCTGCAGGTTCGCGTCACCGCGACGCTGAGCACGTCAGGCGCCGCCGCCGCAACCGACGTCGGCACGCGCACGCTTCGGGCACCTTCGTGATCCCCCGTTACACGCGTCCGGAGCTGGCGGCGGCGTGGTCGGATGAGGCGCGCTTCGAGGCGATGCGCGAGGTCGAAGTGGCCGCGTGCGAGGAGATGGATGGCCCGACTCCCGCCGAGCTCGACGCGATCCGCGGTGCAGGCTTCACCGTCGAGGCGATCGCCGAGCGAGAGAAGGTGACCGATCATGACACGGCGGCATTCGTCGACGTGCTCGCCGAATCGGCGGGTCCTGCCGGACGCTGGATCCATCACGGCTTGACCTCGAGCGATGTGCTCGACACCGGCCTGGCGCTGCAGTTGCGCAGGGTGGCCGAGCTTGTGTTGCCCGACTCCGACCGTCTCGCGGCCGCGCTCGCCGAGCGCGCGCGCGAGCACGTCGGCACGCTGTGCGCCGGTCGCACGCATGGGATCCATGCCGAGCCGACCACCTTCGGGGTCAAGCTCGCCGGGTTCGCGTTCGAGGCGCGGCGCAATGCCGAACGCCTGCGACGCGCGTTCGACCAGGCAGCGGTCGGCGCGATCTCGGGGGCCGTCGGGACCTACTCGGCGACCTCGCCGGAGTTCGAGCGCCGCGTGTTGCGGCGCCTGGGCCTCGAGGCCGAGCCGGTCTCGACTCAGGTGGTCGCCCGCGACCGGCACGCCGAGCTGCTGTCGGCGATCGCGCTCGCCGGGGCGGGCCTCGAGCGGTTCGCGACCGAGATCCGGCACCTCGCCCGGACCGAGGTCAGCGAGATCCGTGAACCGTTCGCTGCCGGGCAGAAGGGCTCGAGCTCGATGCCGCACAAGCGCAACCCGATCAAGTCCGAGCAGATCGCGGGTCTGGCCCGTGTCCTGCGCGGCAACGCGCAGGCCGGGCTCGAGAACGTCGTGCTGTGGCACGAGCGCGACATCTCGCATTCCTCCGTCGAGCGGATCATCCTCCCCGACTCGACCACGCTGCTCGACCACATGCAGCGCCGCGCAATCGGCCTCGTCGAGGGGATGGTGATCGACGCCGACCGGATGCTCGAGAACCTGGAGCTGACCTGCGGGGCCCTGTTCTCCCAGCGGGTGCTGCTCGCGCTCGTCGCGACCGGGCTGTCCCGCGACGATGCCTACCGGATCGTCCAGCGGCTCGCGCAGCGGGCCGTGGACGAGCACGTGCAGCTACGGGAACTGCTCGCCGCCAACGAGGTCGGCGCGGCGCTCGACCTCGACGCGATCTTCGACTATTCGCCGTTTGTCCGCTACGCGGACGAGATCGTCGGCCGGCTCGACGGCCCCGGCCACTGAGCCTCGACCTCGGCCAGCGCCGACTCCACCGCGGGCAACGCCGCCTCGCGCCAGGCGGGCACGAGCCCAAGGCGCGTGCGCACGTCGAGTACGTCGCCGGCGCTCAGCGCCCCCTCCCGCTCGATTGCCGCGACCAGTTCGACGCCGAGCGCGGGCAGCCCCTCGGCCACTGGCTCGAGTAGCTCGGGCCGGCCGTCGGCCAGGGCGACGAGCTCGGTCGCCTCGGCGCCGTAACGGTTGAACAGCCGGCTCGGGACGCCGGCGGGACGCGGCGTGCCGTGCGGCTGCGCGCCGACCAGCGGCAATGTGTGCGTGCGGCAGCTGCCGGCCGCCACGCCTGGCCGCGCGGCGATCGCATCGACGGCGTCTTGCGCCATCTGGCGGTAGGTCGTCAGCTTGCCGCCGACGACCGTCACTGCGCCCGTGACCGAGTCCTCGATCACCGCGTGCGCGCGGGAGATGTCGGAGGTGGCGTGCGCGCCCGTGTCGAGCAGCGGACGCAGCCCCGCGAAGTTGCCCACGACGTCGGCGGGGGTGAGCGGCTGCGCGAAGGCGAGCGACGCCGTCTCGAGCAGGAACGCCTGGTCCTCATCCGTGGGCCGGGGGGCATCTGGGATCTCGCCGGTGTGCGGGTCGTCGGTGATCCCGATCATCACGAGGCCGTCCGAGCGCGGGACGGCGAACACGAACCGGCCGAAATGGTCTGGAACGGGGATGTTGACCATCGCGCGGGGGTTGCCGAGGCGCTCGGCGGCGATCAGCACGTGCGAGCCGCGGCTAGGTCGCAGGTTGATCCCGTGCACGAGCTTGTCGGCCCACACGCCGGTCGCGTTGATCACGTGGCGCGCGCTGACCTCGAATTGCTCGCCCGTCAGGGCGTCATGGGCCTTCGCGCCATCGCTGGTCAGCTCGTCGACCTCCGCGTAGGTGACGACCCGTGCGCCGTGCGCCGCGGCCGTGCGCGCGATCGCGACCACGAGCCGGGCGTCGTCCTCGAGCTGCCCGTCCCAATGCAGGATCGCGCCACGCAGGTGCTCGGGCTTGAGCGACGGGCCCCACAGCTTGGCCTCGTCGGCCGCGATCCGCCGCATCGGCGGGAGCCTGCGGCGGCTCGTTCCGGCCAGCGCCCGCATCCCGTCTCCCATCCGGATCCCGGTCTCCATCACGAGCGCGAGCGGCGGCGGCACGCGGCCGAATATCGGAGTCAGCTGCGGCAGCGCGCGAATCAGGTGCGGGGCGATGTTGGTGGCGAGCCGCTGGCGCTCGCGGGCCGATTCCCAGGCGATGGCGAATTGTCCCTGCGCCAGGTAGCGCAGGCCGCCGTGGGCGAGCTTCGAGCTCCAGCGGCTCGTCCCGGTCGCGAGGTCGCGGCGCTCGAGCAGCCCGACGGTGAGCCCGCGGGTGGCGGCGTCGAGCGCGGCGCCGGCGCCGGTGACCCCGCCGCCGACCACGAGCACGTCCAGCTTCAATCCGTCGGCGAGCACTTCCAGGTCCGCTCCTCGACGCGGGCCGTTGAGGTACGTGCTCGATCCGCTTGGCGGGGCGTGGCGGCCGCGGGCGCTCACGGGATCAGCACGCCGGGATTCATGATCCCGGCGGGATCGAGCTCTGCCTTGACCGCGCGCAGCGCGCCGATCGCGAGTGGTCCGACCTGCTGCGCGTAGTGCTCGCGGTGGTCGATCCCGATCCCGTGGTGGTGCGTGATCGAGCCGCCCATGTTGACGATCGCGTCGGAGGCCGCTCGTTTGGCGGTGGCCCACTGCCCGAGCGGGTCGTTCGCCTGCGCCGCCGCGACCGTGAAGTACAGCGACGCGCCCGATGGGTAGACGTGCGAGATGTGGCACAGAACCACCGGCGGGGTGCCCTGCTCGGTCAGCGATTGCCTGAGCGCGTCGCCGACAGCGTCGTACAGCGGCCGGAGGTTCGACCAGAAGGTGACGGTCTCGAGCGTTTCGACGAGCGCGCCGGCGTCGAGCAGCGCGTCACGGAGGTACGGACCCCGGTAGCGGCCTTCGGACCAGCCCTGGCCGGCGGCGGCGTCGAGCCGCGCGCCGACGTCGTTGAGGATCTCGGTCACGCGCTCGCGGCGCTCGGCGACGTTCTCGGCGGTGCCTTCGTAGCCGACGATCGCAAGGCAGCCGCGGGCCGTGCCGGCGCCGATCTCGGACGGCCTGGCGAGGTTCAGCGCGGTCTCGGCCTCGTCGGACAGCCGCAGGACCGTCGGCACCGGGCCATCCTGGATCAGGGCTCTGAGCGCCTCGGCGCCGGCGGCGAACGACTCGAACCGCCAGCCGTCGTAAACGCGCGCCGCCGGGACGGGCTTGACCTCGAGCATCAGCTCCGTGATCACGCCGAACGCGCCTTCGGACCCGAGGAACAGCTGCCGCAGGTCGGGCCCGGCCGCGGACTTCGGCGCTCGCCCGAGCTCGATCGTCCCTCGCGGCGTCGCGACCTTGATCGCCACGACGCGTTCGTCGAACCGCCCGTACCCCGCGGACGCCTGGCCACTCGAGCGCGCCGCCGCCGCGCCGCCGAGCGTCAGGTACTCGTACGACTGCGGGAAATGGCCGATCGTGTACCCACGCGCGTTCAGCAGCTCCTCGGCCTCGGGGCACCTGAGGCCCGGCTCAAGCGTCGCGGTCCGCGACTCGTCGTCCAGCGCCCGGAGCGCATTGAGCCTGCGAACGTCGAGCGCGATCGCGGCGGCGAATTGCGCCGCCTGGGGGGTGAGGCCGCCAACGACGGACGTTCCGCCACCGAACGGGGTCACCGCGATCCGTTCCTCGCTGCAGAGCTCGAGCAGCTGCTGAACCTCGCCATGCGTCCCCGGAAGCACGACCGCGTCCGGGGCGTCGGTCGCGTCGCCGTCTCTGAGCTTCAGCAGGTCGGGCGTCGACTTGCCACGGAGGTGCCGGATCCGGGCCACGGGCGTCGTCGTCACATGCTCGGCTCCGATCAGCTGCTCGATGCGTGTGCGGGCGGCGGTTTGGTTCAGGCGGGACTCTGGGACCGGGATGTCCTGTAGCGCCGGGGCGGTGTGCCCGGGCGTCTTGACCCCCAGACCCTTCGCGAGCAGGTCAAGGATCGCCGGCGGCAGCTGGACCGCCTGGGCGGGATCGCCCCAGCCGGAGTAGAGCTGGTCAGGGTATCGGCGCTCGGGGCGGGGCGGGGTGCTGTGGCGGCGCGGAAGGGGATCGGTCACCGTGTTGCCGATGATACAATAAACGACACACTGTCACATCAGATGGTTGATGGGCGTAAAACCTCTCGCCGGTCCGCACGTCGGCGCGCTACGGGCCACGCGCCACCGTCCCGGCCCCACCAGGGCCGAGGGGGAGCCGCCCCGGATCGCCTGTGCAAAACGTCGTAATCGTCGCCGGTCGCGCGTAGATCTCGACGTTTCCCGCGCTGGACGTGGGTTTCTGCGCTTCCGCCGCCACGAGCGACGCGATTACTACGTTTCCGACGCCTTACCGCGGCCGCAGGTACCCGTCGAGCATCAGCGCGAGCTCGCCCAGTTCGCGCGAGCGCTGGCGCGCCGACAGCGACCGCGCCGAGATCACGACCCCGCGGGTCGCGAGCTCGCATGTGGCGGCGAGCGTGCGCGGGTCGCCGGGCCGGATCGAGTCGTCGGCCTGACCGGCGGCGATCGCCTCCGCGGTCGCCTCGCGCGCGAGCTGCTGAAAGCGGCCCGTGCGCTCGGTCAGGTAGGGCAGCAGCATCTCCGGATCAAGCTCGAGCAGGCGCAGCATCAGCGGATGGGTCATCAGCAGCTCGATCGTCGTGATGCACGTCGCGACGAGTCGCTCGCGTCCGCTGCCCGCCTCGGCGGCCCCGTCGCGCGCGCGCGTCAGCAGCGCGCCGAACTCGCGCGTCATCAGCGCCCGCATCAGCGCGGCGCCGTCGGGGTAGCGCCGGTAGACGGTCATCCTTGAGAGCCCCGCTCGCCGCGCGACCTCGCTCACGGTCGTCCTCCGCACGCCGAAGTCGAGCACCGCGGCCCGCGCCGCGTCTAGGATCTGCTCCGAGCCGTCGGTCTGTGCTGCTGCTGCTGTGCCGGTCATCGCCTGAACGATGTTACGAGCCATGTATCACTGCTCCAAGGGGGCGGTCACCGCGCTCGCCTGTGTGGCGCTCGGTCTCGCCGCCGCCGCCGGCCCGGCTGCGGCGTCCGCGACCCCAGCCCCCGGCACCGTCCGCGCGGGGGCGGCGCGGTTCGAGATCCTGACGCCGACCCTGATCCGGCTCGAGTACGCCGCCGACGGCCGGCGTCGGGCCGCTCGGCTACTTCGGCGAGCAGGACGAGGCCGACACGGGCCCGCCGCCGACGAGCGGCAATCTCGGCGGCTGGGCACGGTCGCTGGACCAGCAGTCGGGCCCGATCGAGCTGCACCCGGGGCTGCTCTCGCGCGCCGGCTGGTTCTTCATCGACGACACCCGCAACGTCGTGCTCACGAATGGCGGCACGTCGTTTGCGGCGCGTCCCGCCCACGTCGGCGCCTACCAGGACGGGTACCTGTTCGGTTACGGCCACGACTACTCCGCCGGGCTCGCGGACTACCGAACGCTCTCCGGGGCAGCACCGCTGCTCCCGCGCAAGGCGTTCGGGATCTGGTTCAGCCGCTACTACCCCTACACCGAGCAGGACTACCACACGCTGCTCGCCCAGTTTCGCGCCAACCACGTCCCGCTCGACGTGCTGATGGTCGACACCGACTACAAGTCGCCCAACCCGTGGAACGGCTGGGAATGGAACGCCTGGGCTCACAGCGAGGGCCTGGACCTCGGGTTCAACATCCACCCGAGCATCGCGCTCAGCGACCCTCGCTTCGCGCAGGCGAACGCGATCGCCCGCGGGCTCGAGCCGTTCGCGCTCGGGCCGCTCGTCGAGGCCGCGCTGTCGGGGGACCCGAGCGCGCTCGCCGACGTCTACTACACGTTCGACTGGGCGAACCCGCACCAGCTCGCCGCATATTTCTGGCTCGAGCGGCCGTTCGAGCAGGCCGGCGTCGACTTCTGGTGGCTCGACTGGTGCTGCGACGAAGCGCGTGTCGACGGGCTGATCCCGAACGGCACGCTTTCCGGTGACGCCTGGATCAACTACCAGCAGGCGCTGCACAACGCCGCGGGTGGGTCGCGCTGGCTCAGCCTCGCGCGGATGGGGCGTCGTTCGAGGACTGGGCCGGCAACGAGCCGGGCCCGTGGGGCGAGCAGCGCTCGACGATCCATTTCACGGGCGACGCCCAGTCGACCTGGTCGATGCTCAACTTCGAGACCGTGTTCGACGTCGACGAGGGCAACGTCGGGCTCCCTTACGTTTCCAACGACATCGGCGGCTTCCTCGGTGACCACCTCCCAGACCAGCTGTACGTGCGCTGGATCCAGCTCGGCGCGTTCTCGCCGATCCTGCGTCCGCACTCAAACCACGGCGACCGCCTGCCGTGGGACTACCCGGGGAACGCCGACGCGATCGCGTCCGCATTCATGCGGCTGCGCGAGTCGCTGATCCCGTACACGTACACGGCCGCGCGCCAGTCCTACGACACCGGACTTCCGATCACGCGCGCGACGTATCTGAGTTGGCCCGACCGTGACGACGCCTACACCTACAACCACGAGTACATGTTCGGTCCCGACCTGTTGGTCGCGCCCGTCGGCACCCCCGGCGATCCGGCGACGAAGACCGTCTGGTTCCCACCGGGCACCTGGGTCGACATCTTCACCGACCAGCGGTTCAAGGGGCCGGCGGTGCGGACATTGAGCGTTCCGCTCAGCCAGATGCCCGCGTTCGCCCGCGCGGGCGCGATCGTCCCGCGTGCGCCGTACATGGACTACAGCACCGAGAGGCCGCTCACGCCGTTGACGCTCGACGTGTACGCCGGGAGCGACGGGTCGTTCTCCCTGTACGAGGATGCCGGCCAGGGCTTCGGATATCAGCACGGCCAGTTCAGCCGGACGCCGATGCGCTGGAACCAGCGCCGGCGGGCTCTGACGATCGGCCCCGCGCGCGGCAGCTTTTCGGGCCGGCTCCGCCGGCGCGCGTACCGGATCGAGCTGATCGGCGTGCGCCGGCCGCGCGCCGTGCTGCTCGGCGGCAGGCCGCTGGCGCTCGCGCTGGTCCTACCGGAGCGCGACGCAGACGCTCACGCTTACCCGTCGAGCAACCGACACGCGCCGCCCCATCAGCCTGACGCTCGCGCGCTGAGCCGCTCGAGACCCGAGATCATCGCGTCGAGCCCAAACTCGAACCGGGCGTCGTCGTCGTGGCCGCCCATCTCCGTCGCGATCGAGGCGATCACGGGAAATCGATCGGTGGGCAGCGACTCGAAGAAGTCGTGGATCTCCTCGTAGTACTCCCGCACCTCCGTCTCGGACATGCCGCTCTGCTCGAGCATGCCGTCCTCGAACGCGCACGCGCACACGTACAGCGTCAGCTGATCGAGCCCGAGCGCGATCACGCGGTCGGTAAGGCCGCCGGCGCGCATCACCGACGCCATCACCTCCGCCGCCGCGAGCGACTTCGGTGCGGTCGGCACCCGGCCGAGACCTGTCAGCGCCGCGTCGCGGTGGGACCGCAGCGCGGCCCGCAGGCCGCGCAGCATCGCCATCAGCTGCTCGCGCCAGCGCTCGGGGTCCGGGTCGGGAAGCGGGACCGATCCGATCAGCTCGTCGAACACCAGCTCGAGCAGCTCGTCGCGCCCTGACACGTACGCATACAGCGTCGCGGCGCCGGTTCCCAGCCGCTCGGCGACCTTGCGCATCGACAGCCCCACGACGCCACCCTCGTCGAGCACCTCGATCGCAGCCGCGACGACCTGCTCCACGGACAGCCCTGGACGACGCGTGGGCCGTGCCGGCGACCGCCCGACGGGCCGCGGTGGCCGCGGCATTGGGCCGGCGGGGCCGAGATCGGATGGCGGCGGGGTTGACGAGCTCACGCAGACAGTGTAGAACACTGTTTGCGAACAGTGTTCGCGAACATCATTCGGTCAACATTGAGGAACAGGTAGATGCAAGCCAGGACCAACAACGCAGGACACCCCCGCCGGTGGACGATCCTCGCGCTCGTGCTCGTCGCCGAGTGCATGGATCTGCTCGACGGCACGATCGTCAACGTCGCAGCGCCCACGATCCACGCCGACCTCCACGCGGGCGCCTCCGCGTTGCAGTGGATCATCGGCGGCTACGCGCTCGCGTTCGCCGTCGGACTGATCGCGGGCGGGCGCCTCGGCGACATCTACGGCCGCCGGCGCACGTTCGTGATTGGCGCGGTCGGGTTCGTCGCGGCGTCGCTGGCGTGCGCGCTGTCGGTCGACCCCGGGATGCTGATCGCCTGCCGGCTCGTGCAGGGGACGGCCGCCGCCCTGCTGATCCCACAGGGCCTCGGGATCATCCACGAGGTCTTCGACGAGGCCGAGATGGGCAAGGCGTTCACCGTGTTCGGGCCGGTAATCGGGCTGTCCGCCGTCCTCGGGCCGATCCTCGGCGGCGCGCTGATCGCCGCCAACGCATTCGGGACCGGCTGGCGCCTGATCTTCCTCATCAACCTGCCGCTCGGCCTGGTCGCGGCGATCGGCGCTGTGCGGCTGATGCCGGAGTCGCGCGCCGTACGCCGTCCCCACCTCGATGTGGTCGGCACGGTGCTCGTGGGACTCGCGATGGGCCTTCTGATCTACCCGCTGATCCAGGGCCAGGAGGCCGGCTGGCCGCTGTGGACCTACCTGATGATCGGGGGAAGTGTGGTCGCGATCGCGCTGTTCGCGCTGTGGACCCGGAGGGAGACGCGTTGCGGCCGCGACGCGCTTGTCGAGGCGAGCATCTTTCGCCACCGCTCGTACAGCGCCGGGCTCGCATCGATCGTCGTGTTCTTCGCCGGGATGATCGGGACGATGCTCGTCCTGACGCTGTTCCTCCAGCTCGGCGAGCACTTCTCCGCGATCCACGCCGGCCTGACGCTCGCGCCGCTCGCGCTCGGCACGGCGATCGGCGCGACCCTCGCCGGCGCGCTCCTGGTACCCCGTTTCGGCCGGCTCGTGCTGCAGCTGGCGACGGTGGTGATGGCCGCCGGCGTCTGGTGGCTACACGGGCTGATCGCGGCGCACGGACTCGGGACCAGCTCGTGGATGCTGGTCGCGCCCCTGCTGACCGCCGGAATCGGTATCGGCATGATGGTCTCGCCGCTGTTCGGCTTCATCCTCGCCGCCGTGACGACCGACGAGGTCGGCTCCGCCTCGGGCGTGCTGAACGCGATCCAGCAGCTCGGCGGAGCGCTCGGCGTCGCCGCCCTCGGGACGCTGTTCTTCAGCACCCTCACCCACCACGGCTTCGTCCCCGCGATCACCCACTCCCTCATCGCCGAGCTCGCCACCACCCCACTGCTCCTAGCCCTGATCAGCCTGCTGCCAAAGCGGGCCCGCGAAGAAGCCGAGGTTCTAGCTACACCAGCCGAGCCGAGCAACGCGCTGGCAAGCGCAGCCGCGTAGCGCCACGGACATCGTCGAATCCGGGCGGGGGGGCCCCCCCCCCCCCCCCCCCCCCCCCCCCCCCCCCCCAGAGGAGACACAAGGTTAGAGGACAGCACCCCCCCCCCCCCCGGGCCCCCCCGCCGGGGGGGCGCGGGCGG
>Ga0302325_10019778_pt1 | contig 14144 bp, 11 predicted proteins | sample Palsa_T0_2_FD_201948 | JGI IMG/M metagenome (GOLD analysis project Ga0302325, IMG submission 201948) | Peat permafrost microbial communities from Stordalen Mire near Abisko, Sweden - Palsa_T0_2 | ecosystem: Environmental > Terrestrial > Soil > Palsa > Peat permafrost | place: Sweden: Abisko... | reverse complement strand
CGCCTCGGCCGCACAGCCGACGGCGACCAGCGCGAGCAGGCAGAACGCGATGGTGAAGGCCCCCTGACCGCCGGCACCGCGGCCGGCCGCGCTGCCGGTGGCGGCGCCGCCGATGCGCAGCGCCACAGTCGCCGCCGCGATCGCCAGCCCGGCGGCGAGCTGCATGGACGTGGCGGCGAGGGTGTTGGCGTCGCGCATCAGCTCCGGCTGCATGTCCGCCAGCCCCACCGTGGTGTAGACGGTGAACCCGGTGGATCGGGTGACCCCGCTGGCCAGGGCGAGCAGCGCGATCAGCGCCACCGGGGTGGCGGCGGTGGTGAACCCAAGCGCCGCCACCAGCGCCGCGGTGCCGAGGGCGGAGACGACGAGCACCGACCGGAACCCGAACCGGTTGATCAGCGGCGTGGTGGCCGGCTTGATCCCCACGTTCCCGAGGAAGACGAACGCGGTGACCGCGCCCGATTTGACCGGCGACCAGCCGAACCCGGTCTGGAACAGCAGCGGCAGCAGGAACGGCATCGAGCCGACCACCAGCATGTACCCGGTGCCGCCGAGCTGGGTGACCCGGAACGTCGCGTTGTCAAGCGTCCGCAGGTTGAGCAGCGGGTGCGCCGCTCGGCGCAGGTGCCAGACCGCGACCGCCAGCAGCGCGACGGAGCCGGCGAAGATCAGCGCCGTCGTCGCGGCGGGCGGGGACGGCAGCGAGACGAGGTGCGCGGCCCAGGCCAGTCCGCCCAGGCCGATCCCGGTCAGCAGCATCCCGGTCCAGTCGAGCGGCGGGACGGCGGCGTCCGCCTCGCGGCCGTCGTCGACCAGCCGCCAGGCGAGCGCGAACGCGACCACGCCGAGCGGCACGTTGATCAGGAAGATCCAGTGCCACGAGGCGTAGGTGGTGATCAGCCCGCCCGCCAGGGGCGCGATCACCGGGGCGAGCAGCCCCGGCCAGACCACGTAGGAGGTCAGCCGCAGGATGTCCTCCTTGGCCGCCTTCGACAGGACCATCATCCGGCCGACCGGCACCATCATCGCCCCGCCCGCGCCCTGCAGCACGCGCATCGCGACCAGCTCGCCGAGCGACCCGCTGGCGGCGCAGCCGATGGAGGCCCCGGTGAACAGCACGATCGCGCTCAGGAACACCACCCGGTTCCCGAGCCGCCTGGTCAGCCAGCCTGACAGCGGGATGAGCACGGCCAGGGTGAGCAGGTAGGCCGTGACAACCAGGCCGATCTCGGTCGCCGGAGCGTGCAGCGCGGCCCCGATCCGCGGCGCCGCCGTGGTGACGATGGTCCCGTCGAGCATCTCCATGAAGTAGCAGCCGGAGACGAGCAGGGCCGTGGACCGGTGCCGTGCGGTGATCACGTATCCGGCAACACCGCTGGCCTGCCTGTTATGTCCGCGAGATTTCGCTCGCGGGGGGTGCTTTCCCCGCTCGCCTGCGGTCAGGGGCCGATCATCGGGTTGACGTTGAACGGGGTCTTGAGCAGGCCGAACTGGTACATGACGTTGGCCACGCGCTGGATCCTGACCTTGTCGATCGAGGTGGGGTAGATGTTGATGGCCATGACCGCGGCGATGATCGGCGGGATCTGGCCGTTCTGCGGGCCCTGCAGGGACTCCATGGCGTGCTCGATCGCGGACCGGCTGGTGTCGGCGATCTCCTGGCCCTGGCTGAGAGCGGCGACGAACGCGTTGAGGGTGTTCGGGTTCTGCTCGGCCCACGCTCTGGTGACCACGTACCCCTGGATGGGGAAGCTCTCGGTGGCGCCCTGGTTGAGGTCGGCCAGCGGGACGGCGCCGAACTGCTGCTCGGCGGCGGTGGCGAACGGCTCGGGCATCGCCGCGGCGGAGATCTTCCCGGCCGCGAGCTCGGCCGCCATGTCGGGGAATGGGATCGGCTGGGTCGGGAAGTGCACCTGGGACAGCTTGATCCCGTTCTCGGTCAGCACCGAGGCGACGAGCAGGTAGTTGATGTTCAACGGCGCGTTGATGCCGAGCAGGTGGCCCTTCAGCCCGCTCAGCGTCGTGATGTGGGTGCTCGGCATCGTGTAGATCGCCTGGGCGCCCTCCTGCATCACCGAGCCCTCGGCGACGATCTCCAGGTTCTGGTGGTCGTCCACGTAGTGCTGGATATAGGAGACGTAGTTCCCGCCGGTGATGTCGTACTGGCCGGCGACCTGCTGGTTGATCACCTCGTCACTGCTGACTGCGGGCGTGTAATGAATCGTCAGGCCCCGCTGGGCGAACAGGCCCTCGTGCAGCGCGACGAAAAAGCCGGCCGAATCGACTGCGGGCACCACGGCCACGTTGAGCGTTGTCTTTTCTAGCCCACTTGGACTAGTACTTCCTTGGGTAGCCCCGAGGGCGGCGCAGCCCGATAGGGCTAGTAGGGCCATCGCCAGGGGTGGGGCGAGAATTCTAAGGCGCGAGCGGAACACAGATATTCCTCCTGAGTTGCGGCCTACAGGCAGGTATGCGGAAGCGTAAAGCAGGAGGAATTGCCGTCTTTGCCTTTTACCGTAAATAGTGTCATTCCCTGCATAAAGTGATTTGCTATTAACCGAGATGCGGGACTGCGACAGTTGGGCGGCCGAATCCCACCGTGGCGCGAGTTACTGGAGCGTCATGCCGCAATCAGGAGATAACAGCAAGAAGCGGACCGCAAGAAACGCGCCGCAGGGCGCCGGCCGCGGGCCGCGGGCCGCGCTGATCGGGGCCCGTCGAGTGCCGATCTTGCCGATTCGCGTTGCATGGTCATGCAGTGGTGTGCATATAATTTCATTCATGACTAAGGTGCTCGCCTCCCTGCCTGTCGGTGAACGTGTCGGGATCGCCTTCTCCGGCGGCCTCGACACCTCGGTTGCGGTCGCGTGGATGCGCGAGAAGGGGGCGGTGCCCTACACCTACACGGCCGACCTCGGCCAGTACGACGAGCCGGACGTGGCCTCAGTGCCCGGCCGGGCGGGCGAGTACGGCGCCGAGGGCGCCCGGCTGGTGGACTGCAAGGCGGCCCTGGTGGAGGAGGGGCTGGCCGCGCTGACCTGCGGGGCGTTCCACATCAGGTCCGGCGGGCGGGCCTATTTCAACACGACGCCGCTGGGCCGGGCGGTCACCGGCACGCTGCTGGTGCGGGCGATGCTGGTCGACGACGTGCAGATCTGGGGCGACGGCTCCACCTATAAGGGCAATGACATCGAGCGGTTCTACCGGTATGGGCTGCTCGCCAACCCCGGCCTGCGGATCTACAAGCCCTGGCTCGACGCCGACTTCGTCGCCGAGCTCGGCGGCCGGGCGGAAATGTCCCAGTGGCTGGCCGACCGGAAGCTGCCCTACCGGGCCAGCAAGGAGAAGGCCTACTCGACCGACGCCAACATCTGGGGCGCCACCCACGAGGCCAAGTCGCTTGAGCACCTCGACGCCAGCGTCGAGATCGTCGAGCCGATCATGGGCGCGCGTTTCTGGGACCCGGCCGTCGAGATCGCCGCCGAGGAGGTCACGGTCGCCTTCGAGCAGGGTCGCCCGGTCGCGGTTAACGGCAAGGAGTTCGCCTCCGCCGTCGACCTCGTGCTCGAGGCCAACGCGATCGGCGGCCGGCACGGCCTCGGCATGTCCGACCAGATCGAGAACCGGATCATCGAGGCCAAGTCGCGGGGCATCTACGAGGCGCCGGGCATGGCCCTGCTGCACGCCGCCTACGAGCGCCTGGTCTGCGCGATCCACAACGAGGACACGGTCGCCGCCTACCACAACGAGGGCCGCAAGCTCGGCCGTCTGCTCTACGAGGGCCGCTGGCTCGACCCGCAGGCGCTGATGATCCGCGAGTCGCTGCAGCGCTGGGTCGGCACCGCGGTGACCGGGTCGGTCACGCTGCGGCTGCGCCGGGGTGAGGACTACTCGATCATCTCCACCAGCGGCCCGGCGTTCAGCTACCACCCGGACAAGCTGTCGATGGAGCGGGTGGAGGACGCGGCGTTCGGCCCGTCGGACCGGATCGGCCAGCTGACCATGCGCAACCTCGACATCGCCGACTCCCGGGCCAAGCTCGAGCAGTACGCAGGCCTGGGCATGTTCGGCGGCGGCCACGCCGCGCTGATCGGGGCCGGCCCCGACGCGGCCACCCCGGGCGAGCTCATCGGGGCGATGCCGCTGGGCGGCGCCGAGGCGATCGCCTCAGCCGGCCGCGGCGGGGCCGGGCAGAGCCGCGACGGCGAGCTCCTCGACCGCGCCGCCATGGAAGCCGGCACCGACTAGCGAGGGGAGCCAGGCCCGCTTACCCCGGGCCGAGACAACAGCAAGAAGCGTGACCTCTGCGCCCGTGCAGATCGCTACAACCGTTCGGCCCCGGCCGGAGTCTGTCAGTAGTAGATCCCAGGGTTCTGGGCAGCGCTCGCATGGATAGGGGACGGCAATGGATCGACAGTGGCACCCCCGCCATTGGCTCAATGCAGTGACCAGCGGCAGGACCACACGGTGGCGGGCAGTCGGCACGGTCTCGGCGATCGCCGGGATCGTAGCCTCAGCCGCAGTGGCCATCGCCGCCTCGGCGGTCCCGGCGGCGGCCGGGCCGACCGCGCCGACGGCTCTGTCCGCCGTCACCGCCGTGTCCTGCGCGTCCGCCACCCGCTGCTGGGCCGGCGCAATGGACGCGAAGGGCTCGGTCATCATCGCCACCGTGGACGGCGGCGCCGCGTGGCGCGTCGAGTACGCCACCGCGAGATACGACATCGCCGCCCTCGACTGCACCTCTGCCGCCCATTGCCTCGCCATCGGCTACCTGGCCGAGGGGTCCAGCGCCGCGTTCCTTGAGACGACCGACGGGGGCACGGTGTGGAGCGTCCACGCGGCGCCCAGGTCGCTGGCGCTGGCCGGAGCCCTCTCCTGCGCCAACGGCTCCGACTGCTGGGCTGTCGGCCTCGCCGACAACCGGGTCGACGCCGCGGTGGCCCGTACCACCGACGGTGGCCGCGTGTGGACGCCGGAATCCATCCCCGCTCTGGTGACGGCGATGTCCAGCCCGTTTGGCATCTCCTGCGCGTCTGCCGCCGACTGCCTCGTCACCGGCGACGCCGCCCTGACCACGACCAACGGCGGAAAGACGTGGACCAAGCACGCCGCAGCAGGAGAAGTGCCGCTCGGCCCGGTGACCTGCCCGTCAACCAGGGACTGCTACGCCGTCTTCAACGTCACCTCGGCCGTACCGTCAAACGAGCAGACCTACCTCTACACCTCGACCAACGGCGGGGTGAACTGGAAGGACGTCCTCCCGAATCCCAGGCACGTGGCCGGGCTCGGCGCCATCTCCTGCCCCTCGACGTCGACCTGCGTGGCGGTGGGCTACGGCTACACCCCGCGTGGAAACGGCACTGACACCCTGTACGGCCTCTCCGAACTCACGTCGACGAGCGGCAGGCACTGGGCGGAGAACACGGCGACCAAGGCGCAGGCACTGTTCGCCGACTCCTGCGTCGTCAAGACCAGGGACTGCATCGCCGGCGGCGAGACCGGCGCCGGCGCCGTGATCCTGAAGTCCGTCAACGACGGGGTGACCTGGACGTCGGAGCCGCTGCCGAGAGCGTAGCCACGCGGAAGAGATAACAGCAAGAAGCGGCCCGCAGTTCACCCGGCGCTGACGTCGGCTGTTGGCCCGCCGCGGCAGGCCTGGGAGGCGAAGCCACGCGTGCGTTCGGGGGAGCGATCTTCGGTTTCGCTTGACCGATAAGGTGCTTGCGTGACGAGCGTGCCGGGGGACCGGGATACAGCGGCGGGCTCCCCCGCCATCGCGGGCGCCGCGGCGGCGGGGGAGCCCGGGCGGCGGCTGGGGCTGGCGCTGTTCCTGGTGTCGGCGGCGCAGTTCGTGCTCCAGCTCGACTTTTCCATCGTCAATGTCGCGCTGGCGACGATCCAGCGGGAGTTCGGCGTGTCCGCCGCCGACCTGCAGTGGCTGGTGACCGGGTACGCGCTGCCGTTCGGGGCACTGCTGCTGCTCGGCGGACGGCTGGGCGATCTGAACGGGCACCGTCGGCAGCTGATCGCCGGGCTGACCATCTTCGGCGTGATGTCGCTGCTGGCGGGGCTCGCGGTGAACGCGGGGGTGCTGGTCGTGGCGCGATTCGCCCAGGGCGCGAGCGCGGCGCTGGTCGCGCCGATGACGCTCGCCGCGATCACCGACCTGTACCCGGAGGGGGCGGCCCGGGCCCGGGCGATGGGCATCTACCAGGGCGCGACCGCGGCCGGCGCGTCGGCCGGCATCGTGCTGGGCGGGATCCTCACCTCCTACATCGGCTGGCGGGCCATCTTCCTGGTGAACCCGCCGGTCATCGTCGTGCTGGTGGCCGCGATGATCCGGCTGCTGCCGGCCGATCACCGGGGCCGGCCCGGGGCCGGTACGGCCGTCCGGCCCCGGCTCGACGTGGCCGGAGCGGTGCTCGTCACCGCCAGCGTGGCCGCGCTGATCTTCGGCTTGAGCCAGGGGCAGCAGCACGGGTTCGGCGCCCCGCTGACGCTGGTGTCGCTGGTGCTGGCGGTGGCCCTCGGGGTCGCGTTCGCCGGAGTGGAGCGCCGCGCGCCGGCGCCGATGGTGCCGCTGGCGGTGCTCACCGACCCCTCGCGGCGCGTCGCGCTCGGCGTGATGTTCACGGTGGCGTCCGTCATCGTCGGCTACGTGTACTTCATCACCCTGTACATGCAGCGGGTGCTGCACTTCTCCCCGCTGCAGGCCGGGCTCGCGCTGCTGCCCGCCACGCTCACCGTCATGGCCACGTCCACGCTGATCGCCCGCCGGGCGGTGGCGCGGTTCGGGGCCAAGTGGGTGCTGGTGGCGGCCATGGTCTCGATCGGGCTCGGGCAGGTGTGGCTCAGCCGGATCTCGGCGTCGGGCTCGTACCCGGTGAACGTGCTGCCCGGACTGGTGCTGACCGCGTTCGGGATGGGACTGCTGTTCCCGACCGCCGCGGTGCTCGCGACCGCCGGGGTGAGCCCGGGGGACCGAGGCCTGGCGGGCGGGCTGTTCGCCGCCGCGCAGCAGGTCGGGATGGCGCTCGGCCTGGCGGTGCTGGCCACCATCGCCGCCGCCAGGACCCGGTCCGCCAGCGCGCACGGGCTGGCCGTCAACGCGGCACTGGTCAGCGGTTACCGGCTCGCCTATCTGGTCGCGGCGGTCATCGTGGCCTGCGCCGTGCTCGTCACGCTGTTCTTCCTCCGACCAGCCGGACCGTCCAGACCCGACCTCGGGCCCGCGCTATGAGCGATGAAGCGGCTCCTCCGTACATCCCGGACGAGCCGCGGGCACGTGAGATCGTCGGCCGGCTGCTTGCCTCCGTGCCGGCCGGGAGCTTCTTGACCATCTCCCACGCCGGGGCCGACCTGTTCCCTGCGGACATGGGCGCGTTCGAGGAGAGCCTCAACCGGCATCTCCCCGGAGGCCCGCACACCGCGCGAACGCATGACGCCGTCGCGCGGTTCTTCGAGAACATGGAGCTTCTCGAGCCGGGCGTGGTCCGGGTCAGCGAGTGGCGTCCCGAGGGGCACGCGGACGCCCGCGTCCATACGACCCTGTGGGGCGGCGTCGGGCGAAAACGGTAGCGGGCGTGGCCGCCGCCATCGGCGGGCCTGCCTGGTGCGGCTGCTGCGCGACGCCCCGTGAACGCCTTAGCCCGCTGGCTCGCTGGCTTCGTCCGGGGCACCGAACACGGACTGCCACAGGCCGTGGTCGGTGTAGAGGCGCTCGACCTCGCCGAGTTCCACGTCAGCGTCCTCGGCCCGGTTCACCGCCTGCCCGGCCAGCCACCAGTCGGCGCCGGGAAGGCCTGCCGACAGGTAAGCGCGCGTTCCCAGCGCATATCGCTGCCGTGAGCTGCGAGGCTGGGCGACAACCTCGCCGTGCAGCGGTTCCCACAGCCGAACGGCGCCCGCCTCGGCGCCGAGCACAACGGCATCGAACCAACGCCACACAACGGCGCTGGCGCCGTCAGGTAGGTCAGCGACCGCCACCAGGTGGCCCGGGCAGACTCGCTGCTCGCGCGGCCGCGGGAACTGCGAGGCGAACGGGATCTCGGCCGTCTGGTCGCCGGACAGGACCTGACAGGACTCCTCTCCCTCGACCCGCAGCACTATGCCGCAGCGCAGTCGGGGACGGATTGCCGTGTCTGCCATCGAAGCGACCATCGGCTGAGTATGCCGCTGCTGCCCTGGCGGGGCAAACCGATTTACCAGGCGCGACAGATATACCAGGCGCGACAGCACGTGCCGCCCTCGCTGATGGTTCCGTCGGCCGAGATGCTTCCGTCGGCGGTGATGGTGTAGGACGACACGGACGCCCCCGCCGTGACGCGGAGCCGGTAGGGGCCGGCCGGCGGGCCGGTGACTGAGTAGGCCACCGGCGTGCCGGGGGCGGCCGGGACGAGCAGCGTGAGGATGGCGGCGGACGGCCCGGTCCTGGTCATCGTGACGACGTCGGCCGGGGTCCGCTGCAGCATCTGGTGCGATACCCATCCCTGGTAGGGATCGGTCTGGCCGCGGACCACCTGGGTGGACCCGGCCGGGATCACCTGCCCCGGCAGCGCCACCTGGGCCAGCGTCAGGCTGGTGCCTGCCGCGGTCGCGACCGCGGCCGCCCTGGTGACGCTGCTCACGCGCAGCGACGGGTCCAGGTGCCACAACTGCGTGTAGGCGGACCCGGCCGACCCGCCCCTGGCCCGGTCGAAGACGATGATCAGGTCCGGCTGCTGGCTCACGTAGACCGAACGGTACCGGGGGTCGCCGCCGAAGGCCGTGTCGTAGAGCTCGTAGAACTGCCCGTACTGCCCGATCTGGTCGGCCACCAGCGACGTGGCGGCGGCCGGGGAGAACGGCACGCCCGGCAGCACCAGCGTGCTCGCCGCTTCCGGGGACTGGAGCCATGCCCGGTAGGAGGTGGCGGCGTACCCGTAGTGCCCGGCGTCGACGATGAGGTCGCGCCCGCGCGCGTAATAGGTGAGGCCCATGTGGTCGTTGTGGCCGTGGATCTCCCGTCCGGGGCCGAATCGCAGCGAGTAGAACGACGCGGCCGCGGTCCACCCCGACCGCCCGAACACGTACCCCGCCTGCGGGTAGACGGCGACCAGGGCGGGGCCGGGGGCAGACGCGGCCGGGGGCTCGACGTAGCTGTCGCCGAGTTGCACCAGGTCCCCGTCGGGCTCGGTCGCGTAGCGCAGGAAGGCCGGCAGCTCCGCGATCCGCGCCGTGATCCACCCCGGCAGCTGGTAGCCGCACGCGGTCAGCTCGGGCAGCGCGGTCTGCCAGAGGCCGTAGACGAAGTTCTCGTACAGCGTCGCCTGCTCGTTGACCGCGCCGCGGGCGTCGATGGCGGGTCCGAGCGGGTTCGGCTCGAAGGCCGCGATCATCTGCCCGACGGCGGTGTTCCGCCAGCGCAGCGCGTCACCGCCGAACGCCCAGGGCGGGTAGCCGCAGCCGATCCTGAGCAGCTTGATGTCCTGCAGCAGGCCGTGGTTCCAGGCGCCCATCCAGTGCGCCGCGTAGTAGTTCACGGTCGGCGGGATCTGGTCGTTGATCCAGGCCTGGCCGCCGAACGCCTGCGCGATGCAGACCAGCGTCTGCGGGTCCCGCCCGGAGACGGGCAGCGCGCGCAGCCAGCCGGCGGTGAGCCGCGCCGCCCGCGCCCGGTAGGCGGCGGCCCCCGGCCCGCCCGCCCGGTAGGCCGCGATCAGGTCCTCGATCCAGCTGCCGGATCTGAAGTCCTGCTCCCAGGTCGGGTTCGCGAACGGGTTGAGGCTCCAGTTGACGTCCCCGTCCCGCTCCGGGTCGATGGTGACGGCGGCGAACGGCGCGATCGTCAGCCGCCCGGCCATGATCTCGTTCGCCGCCGCCGGGTTGAACCGCGGCAGCGCCCCGCACGCCCGCGCCGCGGCGGACGAGACCGGGACGGCCGACGGCTTCGGGTCGGGCCCCGGCGTCACGACCGCGGGCGCCGCGTCCGCGAGCGCCAAGTTCGCGAGCGCCGCGTTCGCGAGTGTCGCAAGCGCGGGCGGGCCCGTCTGGGGTGCGGTGCGGGCGGGAGCCGGCGACGGCGCCCGCGCGGCCGCGCCCGGCGCGCCGCCGCCGGGTATCGCCGCGACCGCGCACGCCGCCGTGATCACGGCGGCCAGCGCCAGTCGCCTTCCGGGCATAGGGCGATTATCTCCCGTACCGGACGGCCGGCCATTCCCGGTCAGCGGTCGGCGCGGATACACCGCCTTCGGCAGGGAAGAAGACTCCGCATGAGGGGGAAGGCGGGTGACGGCGACGTCGGAGCAACCGCGTGACGGCTCTTTGCCGGGTGACCAGCCTTCGCCGGGCGGCGGTCCGCGCCAGCCCGGCCCGCTCGGCCTGTCCACCCGGAGACGGGCCTACTTCCGCCAGTAACCCGGCCAGCTGTCCGATCAGGAAGGCCCGCTCGGTTTCGTTGGCGGCCAGGGCGAGTGCCTGTCGGTAGGCGTCGGCCGCCTCGTCAGCGCGGCCGAGGCGGCTGAGCAGGTCGGCCTTGATCGCGGGCAGGTACTGGTACCCCGCCAGCCGCCCGTCGCGCTCGAGCCGCTCGACCTCCGCCAGCGCGGCCTCCGGGCCGGCCACCATCGCCAGCGGCACGGCGCGGTTCAGCGCCACGATCGGGGACGGCCAGACGACCGCGAGCCGGTCGTACAGGGCGATGATCTGCGGCCAGTCCGTCTGGTCGTACGCTGGCGCCTCGGCGTAGAGCGAGGCGATGGCGGCTTGCAGCACGTACCGGCCCGGCGGGCCTGCCCGCAGGCAGCCGACGATCACATCGTGCGCCTCGGCCAGCGCGCCGCCGTCCCACCGTGACCGGTCCTGGTCCGCCAGCCGGATCAGGCGGCCGTCGGCGTCGACCCGGGTCGCGCGGCGCGCGTCGGTCACCAGCAGCAGCGCGTACAGCCCGTGCGCGTCGGCGCTGGCCGGCATCAGCTCCCGCAGCATCCGGGCCAGGTGCATCGCCCGGTCGACCAGGTCGGGGCGGACCAGTGACGCGCCCGCCGGGGCGGTGTGGCCGGTGGTGAAGAGCAGGTGGATGACGGCGAGCGCGCTGCGCAGCCGATCAGGCAGCTCGCCCGGCGGCGGTATCCGGTAAGGGATCCGCGCGGTGGAGATCTTCCTTTTCGCCCGGGTGACCCGCGCCGCCATGGTCGCTTCCGACACCAGGAACGCCCGGGCGATGTCCGCCACCGGAACTCCGCACGCCAGCCGCAGCGTGAGCGCGACCTGGGCTTCCTGGGCGAGCGCGGGATGGCAGCAGATGAAGATCAGGCGCAGCCGCTCATCCGGCAGTACCGCGCGGAGGGCGTCCGCTTCCGCGTGCTCGCGCTGTTGCCGCTGCTCGCGCGCGGCGGCCTCGTCGGCCGCCTTGGCCGGCTCAACCAGCAGCGGCAGCCGGGAACGGAGCGTTGCGTCGCGCCGGATGTGGTCGATCGCGCGCCGCCTCGCCGTGGTGGTCAGCCAGGCAGCCGGATTGTCGGGAATCCCGGCGCTCGGCCACGTGCGCAGGGCCGCCGCGTACGCTTCCTGCACGCAGTCCTCGGCCAGGTCAAGATCGCGCGCGACGCGCACCGTGGCGGCGAGCACCCAGGCCCAGTCGCGGCGGTGCGCGTCGGCGACGGCCGCCTCGACGGCCGCTGTGTCTGTCAACGCGGCCTCCGTCATGCGCAGTCGCGCTCCCGGTGCTTCACTGCTGCGCCGTCCAGCCGCTGTGGACCGGCCGGACCTCGACACCGCCGCCATCGCGGACGACGGGGTTGGTGCGGGCGATCGCCAGGGCGGCGTCGAGATCGGGTGCCTCGATCACGTAGAAGCCGGCCACGACCTCCTTGGAGTCAAGGAACGGGCCGTCGGTGATGGCGTCGGCGCGGACCGACGTCGCCATGTCCCTCGGCGTCAGCGCGTACGCCATGATCATCGAGCCGCTCTCGGCCAGCTCGTCCGAGTGCTGGTCGCAGGTCTCGAGGTCGTCGGGCGTGGCGTCGGGGGCGTGCGCGGAGTCGTGGGCGTAGATCAGGATCGCGTACTGAGCCATGAGAGGTCTTCTTTCTGCTGGGTGACCGGGCGTTGCCGCCCGGGCGCCTGTGCTGATTACACCTCTACGTCGGCCGCTCCGCGCGGAATCGACAGCCTCGAGCGAAAATAATCGCCGTCCGGCCACCAGCGTCGCCCGGTTGACGAAGATAGTTGTATGACTATCATGATTGTATGAGCACAACGAACACGCCCGGCCGTGACCAGAACCAGGACCGGCGGCTCGGCATCATCCTCGCGACGTGCTGCCTCAGCCTGTTCGTGGTCGGGATCGACGCCACCATCGTCAACATCGCCCTGCCCTCCATCCAGCGGAGCTTCCACGCTTCGGTCGGCGGCCTGCAGTGGACGATCGACAGCTACACGGTGGTGATCGCGAGTCTGCTGATGCTGTCGGGATCGCTCGCCGACCGGCTCGGCCGGCGCCGCGTTTTCCAGACCGGGCTGGCGCTGTTCACCCTGGGCTCGCTGCTGTGCAGCCTCGCCCCCGGGCTCGGCTGGCTGGTGGCGTTCCGCATCCTCCAGGCCGTCGGCGGGTCGATGCTCAACCCGGTCGCGCTGTCGATCATCGCCAACACCTTCACCGAGCCCGCCCGGCGCGCCCGGGCGATGGGGGTGTGGGCAAGCGTGGTCGGGATCAGCTTCGCGGTCGGGCCGGTGCTGGGCGGGGTGCTGGTCGGCACCGTCGGCTGGCGCGCGATCTTCTGGGTCAACGTGCCGGTCGGGCTGGCCGCCATCTGGCTGACCCAGCGGTTCGTGCCCGAGTCGCGAGCGCCGCGACCACGGCGGCTTGACCCGGTCGCGCAGATCCTGATCGTCGTGCTGCTGGCCGGGGTGACCGCCGGGACCATCGAGGGACCCGCCCGCGGGTGGACGTCGCCCCTGATCATCGGCTGCTACGCCGCCGCCGTAGTCGCCGGGATCGGCGTGGCGCGGACGGAATCGCGGCGGCGGGAGCCGCTGGTCGACCCCCGGTTCTTCGCCTCCGCGCCGTTCTCGGGGGCGGCGCTGACGGCGTTCGCCGCGTTCGCCGCGCTGGCCGGGTTCCTGTTCCTGAACACGCTCTATCTGCAGAGCGCGCGCGGTTACTCCGCGATCACGGCAGGCCTGCTGATCCTGCCGATGGCGGCCACCAACGTGGTGACCGCGCGCCTGTCGGGCCGCCTGGTCGCCGCCGGGCGGCCGCGGGTGGCGCTGCTCATCGCGGGCGTCGCCATCGCCGCCGGGGCGGGCGTGCTCATGACGGTGACCACGGCCACGCCGATCGCCGAGCTCGTCGTGGCCTACGTCGTCTTCGGCGTCGGCTTCGGGTTCGTCAACCCGCCGATCTCCAACACCGCCGTGGCCGGGATGCCGGCCGCCCAGTCAGGGGTCGCGGCTTCGATAGCATCGACCTGCCGCCAGGTTGGCGCCACGCTCGGGGTCGCCGTGACCGGTCTGCTGATCGCCGGTCATCAAGGGGCCGGGTTCACGGCCGCCAGCCACCGCGGCTGGGCCGTCGTCTGCGGATGCGGGCTCGTCGTGATCGGAGTCGGCTACGGGTCGACCACCGCCTGGGCCCGCCGGACCGCGCAACGGACCCATGACCTGCTCATCGCCGAGCCGGAGGGAGGCGTCACCGTTCATGACCGTGACCCAGCCGTCGCCACCTGACCCGGCGGGCGCCGCCGCCGGATCTTCCGCGGACCTGCCCGCCACCGCGTGGCGGCTGATGCGGCGGTTCGTCGATGCCCACGGCAGCAGCGAGGAGCTCAGGGAGCGGCTCGGCCTGGGCGCGGGCAGCGGCCGCATCAAGGTGCTCTTCCTGCTCACGGAGCAGCCGATGACGCTCGCCCAGCTGGCGGAGGCGCACGGCGTCGACCGCCCCTACGCCACGATCATCGTGGACAAGCTCGAGCGGCTCGGCTTCGTGGTCCGGCAGCCGCACCCGAGCGACCGGCGGAGCAAGGTCGTCAGCCTGACCCCGGCCGGCCGCGACGCGGCCGCCTTGGCCAACAGCATCCTGTCCGAACCGCCCCCGGCGCTGCGCGAACTCGACGCCGGCCAGCTGACCGAGCTCATCGGGCTGCTGTCGCTCCTCAATTAGGACC
>Ga0302325_10019777_pt1 | contig 14145 bp, 16 predicted proteins | sample Palsa_T0_2_FD_201948 | JGI IMG/M metagenome (GOLD analysis project Ga0302325, IMG submission 201948) | Peat permafrost microbial communities from Stordalen Mire near Abisko, Sweden - Palsa_T0_2 | ecosystem: Environmental > Terrestrial > Soil > Palsa > Peat permafrost | place: Sweden: Abisko... | reverse complement strand
CCTGTGAAATACCAGTGATCACCCTGTTGTCGCGAATGTACTGCCGCCACCAAATCCAATTTGTTAGCAACGAATCGATGGGATGACGATAAACAAAAATCAAATCGGCAAATCCCGATTTGACCGCTTCAAATATACGGCTCGTTACGTCTGGCGGATACTGAAGGCGAGAAACGTGCCTCATTGTGGTATGGCCGCTGTAGATCATAGATGTCGGACCTGGATGGAAGCGGATCGTATCCCTAAGATAATTCGCCCTTTCTCCCATGTTCTGCAGCAATAGTTCATTGATATACCAACGTCCGCTGCCGAACAGTCCGATAACATATGCTGTTCTGTCGTTCCCCACATGAGGGACTCTCCAACCCCTGTTTAGCAAATGGTAGCGAACTCTTGCTCTGGTTACCTGCAATTGTTCTCGAGGCGATTTGTGCGCGAATTTGATGAGCTTGTGAACTACCGGCATCTGGCTCCCGTGATCCAATAATGTGGCTTAGTATCGTATTTAGTTTCGGTCATAGAGGCGGGTTCGCCTTCCCCGACTTTAGTGGCGATGGGCTTTAGAGGTTGGTTACTCAAGGCGTTGCCGGACGAGCCCGAGCAGCAGCGGGTCCAAACCGCTCTGCCGCACGGACCGCTCCAGCCCGAAGAGCGCTCGCACTGCCTCTTTGGGAACAACATTGAGATGGCCGATTCGTCCTACCATATTTCCCTCTGTCTTATTGATTCCCGACAAAAACAGAAGGACGCGAGATGTTAGAGTAAGTCAAGCGGGCGCAGGCCTTAGACTCTGTGCCAAAAGTCGCATAGGAGTGTCGCAAATGTTTTGTCCTCAATGTCACGCGGAATATCGCGAGGGATTTATCGAGTGTTCCGACTGCCATGCTGTTTTAGTGGACCGTCTGCCGGACGCACAGGCGGAAGCGGACGATGGCGACCTCGATGCCCTGATCCTGACCGGCTTCGATAGCCCTGTCGCAATTGGTCTGGCGAAAGGCTTATTGCAGGAAGCCGGGATACCTTTCTTCACCATGGACCAAAATGCGGGGGCACGCCAGGAAAGTGGGAATTTTCTCGGTTGGTGGAGCGTACGCGTGCCGAGGGGAAGGGAAGCCGAGGCCCGCGAGATCTTGCAGAGCGTGGAAGAAATGAAATAGAGTGCTTGGCCGAAATCGCAGTCGCACTACGAGTGGAAGGTGGAGTGCTGCGGTCGATTCTTTGAGCTGAACCGCGTGCATCGCATCCCAAGCATCAGCGCGCCACACAGCAATAGTGAGATGGAGCCGGGTTCAGGGGTGGATGTTAATACTGGCGTGACAATGGCGCCAGGCACCAGGTTGCCGGCGGCATCGTACACCAGGAAAGTCACCGTTAGCGACGACGATGAGTTGCCATCCTGGCCAAGGCTGATAGGGAAAGATTGACCAAGGATCTCGAGGGTGTTTATTCCGACCGCCGTCGAACCGTCAACATCGATGAGTGCGCCGAAGGTGAAGGAAGAGGAAACATCGAGAGTGCCGGTGCCCTGGCATGGGACTGGGCCTTCACAGAGATTGGAAGATGGCAAATTTGCAATCCCGGTCCAGGACGAGCTTGAGGCGCCCACCGACGCCGCGAACGTCGGCCAAAATGCGTCGCTGGTTGCGTTCACCGTAGCCAAGGCAGTCCAACTGAAGTCCGCAACGAGGGTTCCGGTCCCGGAGCCTCCTGTAACTACGACGGGATTGTCGAATTCCGCGGTGTACCCCCCTTGCACGCTAGTGCCGTTGGCCCCATCGATACTTTGCCCGGCGTTAGCCGAAGCGGTCGCGGAGAGCATTTCGAATGCGCTCGATGCCGAAGCGGAGCCACTCGCCGACTCCCCGCCGTAGGGGTCCATATTATAAGCGAAGAAGGAGCACGAAGCAGTCGTAGCGGACGAATCGCCGCAGCTGGTAGGGGTTCCCCCGTTAAACATCCCACTGGCTCCCATACCCACAGTTGACAGGGTTCCCGCGATGGAGACCCCGCTGAAAGCGAGCAGCAGAGGAAGCGTACAAAGATGTGCTTGTTGGCGCAAACTCATAGCGATTTCTCGCGTTGAGCATGAATTACAAACGGTGCATTGTCAAGGAAAATCGGGGTTCTTCGCTTGTGCCAATCAGAACGTTGTACGTCCTGATACAGTCGCAGCCGGGCTCACACTCCCCGATATTCAATCACCACGAGCGTAATATCGTCGGCCTGCGGCGCACTCTCGGTGAAAGCGGCAATGGCGCTCTGCACCGCATCGTGCATCTCACGGCAGGAATCGGTGCGGTGTTCCGCGACCACCTGGCGCAGCCGATGCCTGCCGAAAAACTCGGCTTGCAGATTCTGGGCCTCGGTCACTCCATCCGTATAGATTACGATCTTGTCGCCGGAACGAAGCACTACCTCCTGGACCTCGAACTCCGCGTGCTCGATCAGCCCCACGGGCATGCCCGTTGCGGAAAGCGATTCCAGGCCTCCGTCCGGACGCACGATGAGGGGCGCGCAGTGCCCGGCGTTCACATAGTGCAGCCGTCCCCCACGTTCCAGCGCGCAATAGAAAACCGTGGCGTACTTTTCGCCCGCGGTTCGCTCGTTCAGGAACACGTTGATATGTTCCAGGCGCTTGTGCAGGGCGCTGTCGCTGTGGCTGACCGCCAGAAAGGCGCCCTGCAACAGCGATGCCAGCAGCGCTGAGCTGACACCTTTACCCGAAACATCGGCCACCACCGCGGTCCAGGCGTCCGGACCCGACGGGATAACGTCGAAATAGTCGCCGCCCACCTGGTGGGAAGGCACGCTGCTGCCGCATGCCCGGAACCAGCCATCGGTGGGCAGGCTTCGCGGCATGAGGCTCTGCTGGATCATGCGCGCCACGTCCAGCTCTTCTTCGATCTTCTGCTTGATGCGTTCCTCATCGAGCAGCCGCGCATGGTCGAGGATGGTGGAGGCCTCGATGGCCAGGGTCTGCAGCAGCTCGCGGTTGCCGCCCGCCAGGTCCGCCGCGGCCAGGCGCGAATCCATATAAAGCACCCCCACGGTTTCTTCGGCCGCTGAAACCAGGCTGGTAGAGTCGCCGCGCAACTTGCTGATGCGCACCAGCGGCACCGAAATCACGCTGCGCAGTTCCAGGTCCATCACGCTCAGCTCCGGCTTGAACTCGCCGGTGCCCTGGGGATCGAAGTTCATGGAGAGCAGTTCGCGGCGCTGCTCCAGAGCGCGTTTGATTACGCGCCGGGGGACCCGCAGGTCGCTCTCCGGAAGCGTGGCGCCGCCGCGATTACGTGCCACGCGTGTCTCCAACTCGGCGTTCTTGCGCAGCAGCAGAAAGCCCCGCTCGGCGCCAGTGATGGCCAGCGCGGCGTCCACTACCGAGTTGAGCACATCCTGCAACGAGAAGCCGGCTTGCAGGCTGCGCGCCACTTCCAGAATGGCGCGCAGCTTGGCCAGATTTCCGCCCGCGCCTCCGCCGGCGCTGGGAGCTACCGATGCGTGCCCGGTTTTCTCGTGTGCGCCGAACTGATCCATCAGCCGGCTCAGCTCAGCGCCATCCAGCGCGAAGATGAGCTGGTAAGAATCCGGAAAGCCGAACTCGATGCGGTCGGAGGTGTGCAGGACGTGGCTTTCGACTCGCTTGCCGTTCACGTAGACGCCGTGGCGGCTGTCGGCGTCTTCGATCACATACTCGCCGCCCGTGCGCACGATCTGTGCGTGGACCCGCGACGCGCGGCTGTCGCGCAAGATCACGTGATTATCCGCCTGGCGGCCGATCTTGAAAGGCAGCGGCGCGATCTCGACGCGCGAGCGGCGGCCATTCGGATCGATGACGATCAGTGAGGCCGTGGGGGCCAGTTCGGCGGTAATGGAGCCCATCACATCCCGCGTTTCGGGCGGGCACGATGTGGGGCGTCACTCACAGCCGGCCCGTCCGCAAGCTGCCCGTGCTGCCGCGCCTCATCCATCTCGAGCGCCCGCAGGCTTTGGCAATGGGCGCAATACCCCCCCACCTCCGTGCGGGCCAGCAGGATCTGGAATCCAAAATGGCTTTCAATCTGTTTGCGCAGGCGCTGCAGAGGCTCGCCGAAAAATTCTTCCACTTTGCCGCACCGCAGGCAGATCACATGCGCGTGCTCCTGCTTCATCCGGGTCTCGTAATAGTGCTGATCGCCGGAGTGGTGCATCAGGTCCAGTTCATCCACCAGGCCGCCGTTCTTAAGCATTTTCAAGGTGCGGTAGACCGTCACGCGGTTCAGCTTGGGATCTTTTTCCTTGGCTAGTTGGAACAGGCGATCGGCGTCCAGGTGCTGTCCGGTCTGGTCGATCAGCTCGAGCAGGATCTGCCGCTGTCGTGTGAGACGCACGCCTTTCTCGCGCAACGATCCTCTGATAGAGTCAACGGCCATAGGCAGGCGTTCTTCAATTCTACCCTCCCCAGAACCCGTTCACAAGCTTCGCAAAAAGCATGTTTTTCCATGCTTTCAAAAACTTACGGCCATTTATGCTACACTCCCGCGCCGGTCCTGTGACACTCGTCGTGTAACTTGAAGACAAAGAGCCGGCCGCTTGTAGTCGTGACGGCGCCGAGAAGTAAGTAATAGCGGAGAATCGCGGAGAATCAATGATAGCTATCGAAGATTTACTACAGGTGTTACAACTGCTGCCGGGCTTCATTGCCCTGTTTCAGCAGCTTGTGCAGTCGCTTGGCAGCAAGGATCAGGCGCTGCTGGTCACCATGGCCGCAATGATGCATCCGGAGCTTAGGCCGACGGTTCTAGCGCGGATGCAAGCGGCGTTGAACCAGGCGAATCAGGCAATTTAGGAAGGTGCACCAGCACCCTCTTACGAAGGAGTAATTAAACGATGAGTAAAAGTCCCATCAGTAAAAGTGCAGTATCGCGGGTGCCGCTGGTATTACAACCTGTGCCGCTCGATCCCCAAACGCTACTGGGAAACCCTGCGCGCATGTTTCCAGCTCCGTTGACAGAGCCGCTGAATCTGGATGCGGCTTTCGCTGCCGGAATCCCGGACGACATTCCGTATCCATTCGCGGAATCCGCGGGCCCGTATACTCCCGCGCATTACGCGGCGGACTACCAGGCATGGCTCGATTTCACCGGCATCGTCACAGGCGTTGTGAATTACATGGCGTCCAACAACGGTCAGACGCCGCCGCCGCAAAGGTGTCAAGACTTGGCTACCTTCGCCGGCGACGCCTTCCTCTATCGGGGCAAGGTCTACACTCCTGGGGCATGGTCTCCGTTCTAGAGCGATAATGGGAAGATCTACAGCGTGCCCAAGGTCTTTCCCTGTTATTCCCAACCGGATCGAGAGCTAGCCCAACAGCTTGCGGCGTTTCTGGAGCGCGGCGCCGGCGTCGAAGTGCTGTTGGAGGAAGGCGAGATGCAAAACGGCCAGGACCTCATCGCCAAAGTCCAGGAAGGGCTCTCGGCCGATGTGGTTCTGGTGCTGCTGTCGCCGCGCGCGGTCCCCGGCCGGTGGATTCTGGAGCGCTGGCGATCTGCTTTTTGGGAGCAGGCCGCCGAGGTGGGCACTCCGGTAGCCGCCTTGCTCTGCGAAGACTGCAAGTTCCCTGAGCTGTTGCGGCGCAAGACTTTCTTCGACCTGCGCGACCATCGTTTGGAAGCCTTCCGCTCGATCAAGCGATGGCTGTTAAGCCTCTGGCCGGCGCCGCACCCGGCACCCTTCCTGGCGGCCCGGCAACCATCTTTTGTGGGACGCGACGCCGAGTTGGAGATGCTGTGTACGATCCTCGCCGATGCTCCCGGTATGGCCGTAGTGGCGAGTGCCAGTCCAGGATCGGGCAAGACCGCTCTCGCTCTGGAATTCGTTTATCGGCATCGTGAGGATTTCGATGCCGTCTTTTGGCTGACATGTGGCGGTCGCACCGCCGCCGCGCTGGCCGGTGATCTGGCGGTGCAATTGGGGGTGCGGCTCGACCGCGATCTCGAATCCAACCTCCACCAACTCCGTCAGCTCTGCGCGCACTACCGCTGCCTTCTCGTTTTGGACGACGCCGTGCATCACACGGCAGAAATGTTGGCCCCCCGCGGCCGCACGTCTGTCTTGATGACCACGCGCCACGCGGATCTGGCGGGCCCACTCTCGGCGCATCTCCTTCCTCTCGACGCACAGATTCCCAACCCGGAATTCAATCCCGGCAATCTCGATCCCAACACCCTGCGCCTGCTATCCGCGATGTGTGCATGCGCTCCGTCGCCATTCCGCCTCAATATCGCCGCGCGTACGGCCGGCATGGGTACGGCGCAAGCTCTCGATGCGACCGCTCACCTCCTATCCCAGGGCTTGGTGATGGAACTGGATCGAAACGGCCCGCGGTACCTCGTCACTGCCGCTGCGCGTAGCATGGCGGAGGACCAGATCTGGCGGCTCCCGCATGCTCGCGCCGCGGCCGCTTTGTTCGATGCGCAAACGTCCGAGCCTGCCGATCTCACCCAGTTCTGGCCCGATCTGCAGCACGCTTTGCATCGATCCCTCGCAGGCACAATCGAAATGGACTGGCCGCTTGCCGGCGCCCTGGCGCGACGCGCCGTGGCCTGGGCCCGCGCGCACGACCGGCTAGCCGAAGCGTTTGAGATCGTCGAGGCATGGTCGCGTAGCGCTGAACAAAGGTCCGATCGGCGCGTGCTCGATGACTGCGCCTGGGAACAGATCTGGATCTTGGAGCACTGGGGCCGTTATGACGAAGCCCGCGCCCTCGATGGACTGCGGCGCAAACAATATGCCGATCAGCTGGCCTTCGACTTCGCTCAATCGTAAACGAAGTGCAGGACCTTCTTCAGGTCTTCCCATGCTTCGCGCTTGGCCGCCTGATTATAGCCGCGCAACAAGAACGAAGGATGATAGCTGACCATCACTGGAATATCACGCCACTGATACCAGTTGCCGCGCATGCGCGTCACCCCTTCTTTGCTGCCGGTGAGGTACTTCGCCGCTGTAGCGCCCAGTGCGCAGATGGCTTTGGGGTGAATGGTGAGTAATTGGCGAGTGAGGAACTGGCCGCAGATTTCCATCTCGTCCGGCTCGGGCGTGCGGTTCCCGGGCGGCCGGCACTTCACTACGTTGCAGATATAGACGTCTTTTCGCAACAGCGGAATGCCCTCTTTGCTTGCGGTCCCTTCGATCATCTGCGTCAGCAACTGGCCCGCGCGTCCCACGAAAGGGATGCCCTGCGCGTCTTCATCCGCTCCCGGCCCCTCACCCACGAACACCAGCTTGGTCTGCTCGTTGCCCACGCCGAACACAATCTTGGTTCGCTGTTGGTGCAGGCGGCAGCGCCGGCAATCGCCGATGTCTTCGAGGATACGAAAGAGCGGTTCCGCACGCTGGGGTTCTATCGGCTGGACCGCTTGGATCACGCCGGAATGGATCGTCTCAGAAGCTGGCGCGGCACGTCGGTACAAAGTCTTGATCCCCAAATCGTCGTAATACTCCAGGTATCGCCGCAGGAGTTCAGCGTTCATTGTGGATGGCGTACAGGCTCAGGCGCAACTTGAGAATCTCGTCGAAGATGCGATCGGCCACCGCCCGTTTGGACGCGCGCGCCACGGGCACCAGCTCGCCGGTCCGCATCGCCAGCAGCACTTCGTTCTCGTCGGTGTCGAAACCCGTTTCTTCGCCGCTGCCGCCACCCGCGCCACCTACAAGGTTGCCCACCACCATATCGCAATTCTTGGCTTCCAGTTTGCGGCGGCTCTCCTGCTGCAGATTCTCAGTCTCAGCCGCGAAACCCACCAGCAGCCGGTCGCCCTTTTTTCGGCCGAGCTCGGCCAGAATGTCCGGCGTGGGATCGAGTTCGAGCGAAAGCCGGGCCGCCGTCTTCTTGATCTTTTGCGGCGGCACCTTGGCCAGATGGAAGTCCGCCACAGCAGCCGCTTTTATGATGATGCCGGCGGGTTCCAGGTTAGCGAATACCTGGTCGCGCATCTCGCGCGCCGTGCGCACGCCGATCAACGTCACGCCTCGCGGAGCACCCAGGTGTACGGGTCCGGAAATCAGCGTCACGCGCGCGCCTCGAGCAGCCGCGGCTTCCGCCAGCGCATAGCCCATCTTGCCGCTCGAGCGATTGGAAATATAGCGCACCGGGTCGAGCGGCTCCTGCGTGGGACCGGCCGTGATCAGTACCGTCTCGCCTTCCAGGTCCCGCCGCCGGCCGATCTCAGCCTCCACCGCAGCGGCGATCCGCTCTGGAGCCGCCAGCCTGCCCGGACCCACCATACCGCAGGCCAGTTCGCCATCTTCCGGGTCCACAATCCGGTGCCCGCGGCGGCGCAGCGTTTCGAGGTTGCCCTGCGTAGCGGCATGCAGCCACATGTTGGTGTTCATGGCCGGCGCCAGCACTACGGGCCCGGTGAACGCCAGGTATAACGTCGTCAGAAAATCGTCTGCCAGGCCGTGCGCGAATCTGGCCAGCAGGTCGGCGGTGGCCGGAGCAACCACCAGCAGATCGTTCTCCTGAGCCACGGCGATGTGCTCGATGGCGCTCGAAAGCGTCGCTTCCGGATCTCCCGAAGAGAACAAGGCGCCGATGACCTTGCGCCCGGTAAGCGCCGCAAAGGTTAACGGCCGGACAAATTCCTGCCCGCCCGCCGTCATCACCACTTGTACCCGGTGCCCCTGCTGCATCAACAGGCGGGCCAACTCGGCGGATTTGTAAGCCGCGATGCCTCCGCCGACACCCAGTACGATCTGCATGCGGTCTAGAGGATCACTTCGGGCAAGGGCTGCTCGTCGGGCAGTTGGGGTCCCGTCAACTCGTACTTCACCAATCCCCGCCGGACCTCTTCCATGGCGATGATGGTCGGCTTCTTCGAAGACGTAGGCAGCACCGGCCGCGCGCCACCCTGCAACTGGCGGGCGCGCTTGGCGGCCACGATGATGAAGCGGTAAGTGCTCTGCTCCGGATCGTCCGGTATGGTGCAGTGCGCGTTATTCTTGGGAATCTTGTCGCCCATGCTTTGTTACATCCTTATACAAAATCGTCTCAAACGTTTCCAGAATCGGCCGGATCTGCTCTTCCATACGCCGCCGCCGGATCCTCTCAGCCCGAACAATTGCGGCGAGAGCTTCGTCGGACTGGGCTAGATCGATGTTCACCAATACGTAATCGTAGGCGCTGTAATTGCGAATCTCATTCGCCGCGTCGCGCAGTCGCCGTACGATCACCGCGTCGGAGTCTTCGCTCCGCGTACGCAGCCGTTGCTCGAGGATCTCGCGGGACGGAGCCAGAATGAAAATCGTCACCGCTTCCGGAATCTTACTCTTCAATTGTCGCGCACCTTGCACGTCGATGTCGAGTACCAGGTCCTTGCCCTGCTCCTCGGCCTGCTCCAGCGCCTCCTGGTGAGTCCCGTAATAATTGCCGAAGACTTCGGCATGCTCCAGAAATTCGCCCCGGCGGGCCATTTCTTCAAATTCAGCCCGCGAGACGAAATGGTAGCTCTCTCCTTCGACTTCATTCCCGCGCGGCGCTCGAGTGCTATAAGATACCGAAAACGTCAGCCCCGGCACGCCCGCCAAGAGCCGGCGCACCAGGGTGGACTTCCCCGACCCCGAAGGCGCCGAAACTATAAAAATCGTGGTCATTCCAGATTCAGGGACTGCTCCCGCATCTTGTCGATTTCGGCCTTCGCCGCCAGCGCCAGATCCGTAATAGTCAGCCCCAGATCCCCCAGGCCACCCGTTTTCGATAGGATCGTGTTGGACTCCCGGTTCATTTCCTGCAGCAGGAAATCCAGCCGCTTACCAACCTCCCCAGCGCCCGACAGCAGCTTTTCCAACTGCGCCGCGTGGGTCTTCAGCCGGGTCAGCTCCTCGCTGATATCGCTGCGCTCCGCCAGCAGCGCCGCCTCCTGCGCCAAACGCTGCGGATCCAGGCCTGCGCCGCGCAACAGCTCCCGCAGGCGCTCGCTCAGTCTCTTCTGGAAAGCCCCCGTGGCATGTGCCCGGATTTTTTCCATTTGCTCCGCCAGTTCGCCGAGCGAGACACACCGCTCGCGCATCTCGGCCACCGTGGCCGCCCCCTCCCGCTCCCGAAAGCGGTTCAGCAGATCGAGTGCCTCGGCGGTGGCTTCGAGCAGCGGCTGCTCCAGGTCGCCACCTCCGGCATCGTGACCGTGGCTGTCAGGCTCCGCCGGATTGGTCCCCTGGAGCATGCCCGGTATACGCAGCGCCGCGTTCAGATCCGGTTTGCACTCCGTCCGCAGCTGGTCGCTCGCTTCCAGAAAAGCTTGCAGGTAGGCCTGCAGCAAGGGCCGGTTCAGACTGGAGGCGCCGGCGGCCGCAGTGCGATTGAATTGCACGTGTACCTGCAGATGCCCTCGCGCCACCTTCCCTTTGATGGCATTGCGTATGGCGCCTTCGAACGCATCTAGCTCCGGCGCCATATGGAAATGAATGTCCAGGCCACGGTGGTTGACGCTCTTGATGCTGACGGCGATCTCCCCGTCGGGCGACGTCTTGCGCACCCGCGCAAAGCCGGTCATGCTGCGCGCGCTCATAGGTCCAATACGCTCCCCGCCTCCACGAACTGCAGCTCGTGCAACCGCTGGTAGATGCCGCCTCCGTTTACCAGTTCCTCGTGCGTACCCACTTCGCAGATGCCGCCGCGCTCGAGCACTACAATCTTGTCCGCGCTCCGTATGGTGGACAAGCGGTGGGCGATCACGATCACGGTGCGGCCCGCCATCAGGTTCGAGAGCGCGCGCTGCACCAGCCGCTCCGACTCGGTGTCCAGGTGCGAAGTGGCCTCGTCCAGGATCAGGATGGGAGCGTTCTTCAACAGCGCGCGGGCGATGGCGATGCGCTGCCGCTGGCCGCCGCTCAACTTCACACCGCGCTCGCCGATCACCGTGGCGTACCCTTCGGGCAGGCCGCTGATGAATTCGTCGGCCAGCGCGGATCGGGCGGCCTCGCGGATTTGATGGAGCGGCGTGTCCGGCCGCCCGTAGGCGATGTTGTTGGCCGCCGTGTCGTTGAACAGGAAGGTATCCTGCGCCACGATCCCGACCATCCGCCGCAGCGACGCCAGGTCCAGCTCACGCACGTCCCGCCCGTCGATGCGCACGGCGCCGGAGGTGGCGTCATAGAATCGCGCCACCAGGTTCACCAGCGTGGTCTTGCCCGCGCCGCTCGGTCCCACCACCGCCAGCACCTCACCCGCTTTGACTTCCAGGTTCAAGCCCCGCAGCTGAAATCCGTTGGGCGAAAGAGGATAGCGGAAGCTGACGTTGTCGAACCGGACGGCTTCGGCGAAGCGTTCGAGCATCACCGCTCCAGGCTTTTCCTCAATCTCCTCGGCGTGCTCCAGATACTCGAAGACTTTCTGCGATGCGCCGATGGCCTGCTCGAAAATGTTGTGTATGCCTGTCAGCCGCTTCACCGGCTCATAGATCATCAGCAGCGCGATCACGAAACTGGTGAACTGCCCCGCGGTCAACTGGTGGGTTTTGATCTGCGTGCGGGCGTAAGTCAGCAGCAGCACGATGGTGATCGCGCCGAACAGCTCGATCAACGGAGAAGCCAGGGCCTGTTGGCGCACATATTTCAGATTGATCCTTAGCAGCCCTTGCGCGGTCTGCCGGAACCTCCGCGATTCGAACTGCTCCATGGCGAATGCTTTCACCACCTGGTGCCCGCTCAGCGTCTCCTGCAGAATCTCATTTAACTCCGCGGCCTGATCCTGGGAACGCCGGCTGGTCCGCCGTATGCGGCGGCCGATGCGCGCTGTGGGCACCAGCACAAACGGCAGCACCGTCAGGCTTACCAGCGCTAGTTTCCAATCCTTGTCCAGTATCACGAACAGCAGGCCCAGCACGATGAACACCTGCCGCAGCAGGTCCGCCAGGATATGCGAAGAGGCTACCTGGATCTTCTCGATGTCGTTCATGATCGACGACATCAGCCGTCCGGTGGAGTGCCCCTCGAAGAATTGCGCGCCCTGCTTGACTACCTTGTCGAACACCGTGTTACGGAGGTCGGTGACTGATGAGAACCCGACATAGTTCACCAGATAATTCGCCAGATAGTCGCACAAGCCCTTAGTGAGAAACACGGCGACTATGGCGAACGCCACCATGGTCCAGATCGAGCGCTTCTGGATCAATCCGGGCGTTATCTGGTCCAGATAAAAGGCATGGTGAAAGACCGGATCGGTAAACAGCAGCACCCGCGTATCGAGAGATGCGGGATTGAGGACGCGGTCAAAAATCGGCCCGACCAGCAGAGCGATCATGCCGTGCGCCGCGCCCACGCAAGCCATCAGGATCACGGAAAAAAGAAGGTAGACCCAATATCGCCTGGCGAATTTCAGGAGCCGCAGAAGGTCTCTCATGCGGGTACTCGCAGCCGCTCCAGCGCGTCCAGCACCTGCCGCTCGTCGATCGATTGGATGCCTGTAGCGCCCTCGACCACTTCCGATGCGGTGCGCCACGGGTGCCAGATGGCGGCGTCGGAAGAGCCGAACACGACGACCACGGGTACCCCGAAGGCGGCAGCTATATGGGCCGGTCCGGAATCGTTTCCCAGGAACAGGGCGGCGCCGCGCAGCAACGATTTGATTTCCCCGAGCGGAGCGCCGGCCACGGTGCGGTACTCGCGAGAGAAGGTCAGATCCTCGCCAGGCCCGGCGATGAACACGGGTTCGAGTTTTAGCACTTCGCTCAGATAGCGAGCCGCCTTGAGGAAACCCGCGGCGGGCCATGTCTTGCCAAGTTCGGAGGCGACCGGATGTATGACGGCGTAAGCCCTTCCGGCGGGCGGCGCCGCGGCGAACAGCTTGGCGCGCGGAATCTTCATCCGCTCCGCGCCCAGATAAAACATGGCCGATGCGATATGTTCGGCCGTATGTACTTTGCGCTCCTCGCCCAGAATCTGCTGCGCCCTCGGGATACGCACGTTATACAGAAACTGTCCGCGATAGTGCTGGAAGCCCGCCCTCCAGCGTGCTCCGGAAAGCGCGGTCAGGCGTGTGCTGGCGCTGCCGCCGTGCAGGTTCAGGCAAAGCTCCGGCCGCCAGGCGCGCAATTCGCGCCACGCCGGGCGTAGCAGCGTTTCGATATCCGGATTCCCCTCGAAGATCGCCCGGAACCGGTCTTCCACCATCACCGCGAGGCGCAGATCCGGACGGCTGCGTTTCAGAACGTCGAGCGCCGGCGTGGTCAGCACACAGTCGCCCAAAGACCGCAGCCGGATCGCGGCTACACGACTGCCAGGCGCCAGACGCTCTAACACGGATGCCGCGCATGCCATCGTGGGCCGGCCTACTCCTCGATCTTAGCCTCGTCGATCAGCATCACGGGAATGTCGTCCCGTACCGGATAGACGCGGTGGCACTCGACGCATTTCAGCCCGCTGTTGTCCGGCTTCAATTCCAGGTTCGCCTTGCACAGCGGGCAAACCAGGATCTCCAGCAAGTCTTTGCTCAACGCCATAGTAGATCACATAGTTTAGCAAGCAAGCCTAGCCAGCGGCGGCGTGCATCTCGCCGCGGGCCTTCCGGATCGCCGCCATATAGTGCCGCGCCTTCTCTTCGATCAGATCGTAGCGGCCTTCCCTTATCAGCTTGGCGTCCACCAGTTCGCCGCCCACGGCCACCGCGCAGGCGCCGGCCTTCAGAAATTCGCCCGCCGTCTCCAGGTTGACACCGCCAGTCGGAATCATCTCGATCTGCGGAAACGGACCCTTCAACGCCTTGATATATTTCGCTCCGCCCACGTTGCCGCAGGGGAAGATCTTGACCACGTCGGCACCCGCTTCCCACGCCGTGAGTACTTCAGTAGGCGTCAGCGCGCCCGGACAGATGACTTTTGAATACCGTTTGGCCATTTCGATAGTGGCCGGCCGCAAGCTGGGAGTAACAAAGAACTCGGCGCCCGCCAGCATGCACACCCGTGCGGTCTCCGGATCGAGCACCGTGCCTGCCCCCAGCACGATCTTGTCGCCAAACTGATCCGCGACCTTTTCGAGCGCCCGCACCGCGCCGGGAACCGTCATAGTGATCTCGGCCGCTCGTACGCCGCCGCGATAGATCGCCTCAATGGCTTTGACCGCGCTCTCGGCGCTAGCCGTACGTACGACAGGCACGATGCCCATCTCGGT
>Ga0302325_10019776_pt1 | contig 14145 bp, 14 predicted proteins | sample Palsa_T0_2_FD_201948 | JGI IMG/M metagenome (GOLD analysis project Ga0302325, IMG submission 201948) | Peat permafrost microbial communities from Stordalen Mire near Abisko, Sweden - Palsa_T0_2 | ecosystem: Environmental > Terrestrial > Soil > Palsa > Peat permafrost | place: Sweden: Abisko... | reverse complement strand
CGCCACGCTGGAAAATGCTGAGTGGGTGGCCGACGTACCTGCTGCCTTCACATGGTCGCAGCATCCGGACGATGACCACCTGTTCAATCTGGCCATCGCTTGCAAGGCCGAACTGCTCGTCACCTGGGAAACCAGGATTCTAAAACTCGGCGCCGACACTACCCCCGACGCCGAACGGCTACGAACTCTTGCACCGCAACTGCAAATCGCAACACCGAGGGAATTGGCCGATTGGCTCGCTACGCGCTGAAAGACCCGCCATGCCAACTTCGGAACAAGTCGTGGGCATTGTCGAAAAGGTTCGGCAACGCCTCTTTGACGCCGAACGCGACGGCGTTCATCTGAAAGTATCAGGCTCCAAGCTCGATGACGACTGGCTTTCCATCGTGGTGGTGCCGAGCCGCCCCGGTGTCCGCGCGTTGGATCATGCCAGCCTCATGTCGCAGATCGAGCGCGAGCTTCGCGCACGGGGCGATGACAACGTGCTGCTGGTGCCGGCGCTGGAGGACTGACATCACAGGGGCTGATGAATTGTTCAAAGGAAGTAGTCCGCCCTCACCTTGAAGTGCTCTGCGAGTGTTCGGATATTCGCCTTGGATAATCCTCTTCTTCCGCTCAAGTAGACCGATCCCATCCCGCGATTACCCAGAAGCCGGCCAAGGTCAGAGGCGCTCATCCCGGCTTCCTCCACGAGGTATTTCAAACGCTGTTGCGGAGTTCCCCGCTTACGGGTTCGATCATGCTCGCGATCGTACTGGAGAATCATCTCCGAAAGGATCAACAGGTAGTCATCCTGATCGCGCGTGAGTTGATGTCCCGCCATCGCCATCACGACTTCCATCGTGTTGGCGTAGTCCACCGCGTCATGGATCGGGCGGGGGGGAAACATCGCGACCAGCGCCGCGTAGTCCGGGGGGAGTCTGGCAAAACCGATCCTCGGATGAGTTTTTCGCATCAAAGCACCCTCTTCCATTTGTCCTTATTGTACTCCGCGTGCGTCATGAACATCATCGTGTAGACGATCTGCGTGTTATAGTGAACTGCGGCGATCAGGCGGTATTTATTGCCGCCGATATTGAATACGACCGCGCGCCGACCGCTGGCCACGATGACCTCGTCGGCGGAAGAGATGACGGCCCGCATCTCAACCAAATTCTTCCATTCGGCATCCTCGACGAGGGTCATCCATTTTTCCAGTGCGCCCGCCGCATCAGGATGGCTGTCCGCCCACCCCTTCACGGTGGCGGGTGTGATGATCCGCATGACTGCATTATGCAGTCGATCATAACGGACCGCAACGCATTGGATCACGCCAGCCTCATGTCGCAGATCGAGCGCGAGCTTCGCGAGCAAGGCGATGATCCTCGGGTCGTTGAAGGACTCGCCCCGGACGCACCGGGACTAGATCGGCCTATGGTTCTTCTTGCCAAGGACGAATGCCTTGGGATTCTCCCGGAGAACCTGAGCAGCGAGCGGATCAAGTACCTCGTGGGTAATGCCCTTCGAGTTCGGCCCTGCTGGTGTGGGCTGCGTTGGTCTTGAGTAGGGCGTCGCCCGCTCCCAAAGGGCTTCGCATTCTTGCTGAAGACCAGGAGCCAAATCGATCGGGCCACGCAGCACGATCTCAAGGCTCGTTTCAAGGCTGTACCTGTACCAGTTAGCACTGCCGACATAGCAGAGCCGATCATCGATGAGGGCGCATTTGGCGTGAAGCCTCTCCAGTGTACGCACCTCGAATTGATTCCAATGGGCGGCGAATCTCGAAAATCCCTTGACGATCTCCACCCAGACTTCGGGTTCAACCTGTCGCTCTGCCCGCACAAGGACACGGGCCTGGAGATTGCGAGGAGCCAGCAGCACGATCTGCTCGGCCACATACGAATCAAGCCACGGCCCAACCAGGAAGAACGACTTGGATGCCGCCCGCACGTCTCCACGCAGGTATGCTAGTGTCTTACCGGGCCCAACGCAGGTGAAGTTCCCTGACGCCATTTAATACCTCCTCTGGAGCATGAGCAGCTGCCTGATGGCACAACGCCAAGACGTATCGTTCGAACTGATCCTTACCTTTCTTTCCGGTAAACTTGCCGAGGGATCGCATACATGACTGGAATGCAGCCTCGATTCGGCCGTCTGTCAGGAGCGCCTCGGACAAGCCGTTGCCACCGGGGGTCGAGTCAAGCACTTGAAGGCGGTGACCAGGAAGGTCCAGCTTGATGCCAAGATCATCGACTCTGGACTCTACCGCATCCGCAAGGAAGTGTTCGAAGATGCTACCGATGAGGTCTCCGAATGATTCTTGGTCCTCGTCATTGGCCAGCGGAAGAGCGCCGAAATTCCACTCCCAGCCGAGTGTGCGGTACGAAAATTCATGGAGGAAAGGGAAATCTTCTCCACGCTCAATTGCGTCCTTGAATCGCTTTGTCACCTCGCCCAGCGAGACTCTGCGCTTCTCCTGGGTTTTCAAGTCAATCTCGGTGTAACCCTGCCACTTTCGTGAATAGTCCCAGATTCCGAACTCAAACTGCCCCTTCTGGGGACGATCCCTGAGGCCGGTAAGTGGTCTCACCTCGTACAAGGTGAATCCTTCTTCCCATGCCCCCCTGGTGGTGATGCGCCTGCGCTCTAGTTTTACCCGGACGGCTTTCACATCCCGAAGCCATTTACATAAAAGCGTATCGCTGTCAGGATGCTCCCAGATCGCTTTCTTCCAATCCCCGTCATAGCCCACGACTCGATAGCACTTCAGGTCGTAGCCGAGGTACACTGCCTCGGGATGGGCATCACGGAAAAGTGCCGTGTCTTCGATGCGTGCGATTTCATGATCTCCTTCCCGCAAAGGTATTTTGCCTTGGCTGGCACTGGCGCGAAAACCCTTATGCACCCAGTTACCGGTCATATCTACCACGGCGCTGTAGCGGTCCTCGAACCGGACCTTTAGGTCCTGATATCTCGGGGCTTCATCGAAATGCTGTCGCAGTGCCCCATTGAAGCTATCCCAGGTAACGCCACCATCCCTCAGGACAGACATCCACTCCGTGAACGCCGCCAGCATATGTCGCCACTTCATCATCTCCAGGTGAAGGGGAATGGGCATAGGTCGGCTCAGGTCGAGCCGGAACGCAGCACGAGGATCTTCCAAGATGCTCTGGTCGTGCGGTTCGGCACCCACTCGCAGCAGCACCAGACCAGGGCGTTCGTGCCTCCTGCCAACACGTCCAATGCGCTGGAGCATATCTGCCCGGCGAGGTGGAATCTGATCCATGAAGCAAACGTCCAAACCTTCAATATCAACGCCAAGTTCCAAGGCGCTTGTGGCAAGGACGGTGGTGCCGTCGACGGCGGGATCGTTCAGCGTTCGCTCAATCTCCCGGCGATCCTTGGGCGACAGATCGGCGTCATAGATAACGTGACATCGTGTCGTGCAAGTCGCACGAAGGCTCATCTTCAGTTTCTTGCTCATGAATTTGCTTTGGGAAAAGTAGATCGCATTCACGCTGGTGCCGAGTTCCTTCTCGTTCCCCATGAAAGGTAGCAATGGGGCGTCACCATCCTGATCGTTAAGAAGCAGGACGATGCGGAGTAGGCCATGTGCCGGTGGTGCGGCAAGTGTCTTCGGTACCTCTGACGTTGGTATTACGTCAATCTGCTGTTTAACCGAGTCTTCGATGTGGATGATCTCGTCGTCATCCACAGACAGTATGGTTTCAGCAAACCCCTTGGCGGCACTCAGAGTTGCGGATGCGAGAAAAAGGCCCGGACGCTGTGTCCCCTGAATCGCTTTAGCCAAGTACACCCGCTTCAGGAAATAGTGGACATTTGCCCCGAATATCCCATCGTAGATATGCGCCTCGTCTAGTACCAAGCATCGGAGACGGGCTGCGAAGTCCTTGTTTTCCCGCTTTGTAAACAGACTGAAATGAGCCTTGTCGAGCGTAGCAATGCGAATGCGTGCGGATGCAAACGTGTCGCTCTGCTCGTGTTCGCTCATTACTTGGTCCAACGCGGTGCCGGACCAAATCGTCCAGCTGATCGTTCCCTTGCCGACCTTGGTCGTTCCACCGTACGCCGCGTTTTGTCCGCCGGGATAGACCAGCGTCTCCTTGTCAGATATGCGAGTTAACCGCTCTGCCTGGCCCCACATGAGCGCCTGGGTTGGGAAACACAACAGTGCGGTTGCGTTCTTGTCCTTTGTCAATTGATCGAAGACATACGCCAGAAAGCACAGGCTTTTCCCGGAGCCGGTGGCGGTCGTAACGATGAAGTGTTTGTCTTTGTCCTTGCAGTATGCCTTAAGGAAGGCCGCCTGATGCGGAAACAGTCCGGTCGCTGCGACTTTCGGCTCGTAGGCAATGAGGAATTCCCTTAGAGCAGGCGTGATCTCGCAAGACGCGAGCGGGACAAGATTCGTGAACGGAGTGAAGATACGGACCGCCTCGGGATGAAGGACCCCTTCAAAATGCCGAAGGGCGTTGACGGCTGCTTTCTCGATACCTCGGGTCATCGGCAACCTCGGTTGTTTCCAGTCCGTTTGTCAAATATTGGTCTCGCTGTCTCTGCCCCAGCGTTGTCATCCTTCGCCACTCGCCCTGAGCGCAGCGCAGTTCGTCCCACTGTCCATGTAGGCCGTTGAAGCCAATCCACAGGCAAATGAGAACGAGGTCGGCGTCTTCGCCCTCACTTGCCTTCTCGCACCGTTCCAGCCAGCTGAATGCTCGGTGCAGGCGGACCGCGGTCGGATGGCCCGAATCCGCCCCGGCGGAAAGCCGCTCCTTCGTCGGCTTCCACCGGCGGCGTAGTTCGTGAACAGTCGTCAAGCTTTTCCCCATGCCTACATCATCGCATGGGCGACGAATTCATCCAATCACCCAGGCGGATAACCTCTTGGACCAGTTCTGAGAGTTTCACGGCTACGTCTCCATCCAACCTCCATCCGCAGGCTATCCATCGGCAGCCTGTGCGCCAATCCGTATTCGTCCTGTAAAGCCGCGACCAGTGAGTTTGGGAAAAAATGCTGGAGGTACAGAAATCGACCCCAAATACCGTGCGATTTGGTGGGGTCTCGATGGCAAACTCGGTCAGAAACGGCCTCGGGCAAGCTACCCATTCTATTTTTTCCCAAGCTCAGTGGTCGCGCTGGAAAGGCCATCGATCTCCTACGCGGTGGCGCCTTCCCTCCCGCGAAGCGTGCCGGCACGAAATTTCCGGCCGTGAGTTTTCGGGCGGATGACGATGTCAACATCCACTTCCCGGGCGTTCGGCGGCGGAAGCATTCTCTCCACCGAAACGATGACCTTGCGATCATTTCCGCCTGACAGGGGCCGACGTGGCTCGCCATGCCTTCGTCGCATGAAACTTTCATTCACTGCACCTCACCGGCTTCGCCGGCGCACCCCGTTCCGTTAGAGCATTCCCTTGACGCTCACTTGGTACCCGGGGAGCCACCCAGTTTTGAAATGATGTGGCGTGCGAGATGATCTTTAATTTCCCGGTGCCGTGGGACCGGTTGGGAGGCCCCGGTCGCGGGATTGCGATACCAATCATGCCGGCCGCCGTGGCGGACAAGAATGCACCCAATTCCCTCGATCGTTCGGATCAGGTCGACACGCTTCAATGGATCACCAACTCGTCGGCTTTGCGGATGCCCGGCAGGTCGCCGCTGCCGAAGTCGCGAAAGAGCTCTGCTAAATTCTCTCGCAGCTCGTCGAGTGACTCCCCCTGCGTCCAGTAGTCCGGATAATCCTCAAGATACCCCAGAAACATGTCCCCATCTTGCCAGTGAATGTATCTCAGCGTCTGCATCAGCACCTCAATGTCTGCCCTCTGAATTCGACCTTGGCATGGTGGAACCAGTTTACCACGGAATCGGCCGTTGGCGAACGCTCGCTTCGCCGACATCTCATGGAGATCTCGACTCATGCACGGACGAATTTGCCCCTCGCGAACGGCCTGGAGACACGCGCCGGCTGGTCCGTTGGCGTTGGACGTTGCCTGCAGCAGCACATTTCTGTCGAACACCGCCCGGATCGGCGGGTCGGTTGGCTCGGGCAACGGAGTATCCACTTCCAGATCGGCGACGCACAGCGACCGGCCGAACGCTTTGAAATCAATGAGAGAATTGCCGCAAAAAAACGCAAAAAACACAGAAAGGGAAATAAAGAGGCGACGAGCAGCAGATCGGTGAGTCGAACGCTGCTCTCGTCGCCAGCATTTGTTTTCCTCTCCACCGAAAAACCGCTGTTGCGGCCGGCCATCAGCTCGCTCGCGATGCCGAGCTGACGCGCGACGTGGCGGCCATCCGCAGGGCGATGAAAGAATTCGACGAGGGCAAAGACCGTCCCGTCGAGAATGGCAATCATAGCTCGATCTCCACAAGTCCTTTGCGACGTCCGTCAGCCTCCCGGGTTGGGCTGAAGAACCATCGGAGCGGAACTCCGCAATCATCTCTGTAGTCTACCATGGCGGCGATTCGCCGAAAGCCGCATTGGAAATTGGCGGCAATAACAAACCTCCGCTCCGAACAGCAAATTGAAGAGAGTACAGTTTTACGACGTGCCGGGAGGGCAGGCCTCGGTGCCGGAGGCATATCACGACCCCGGGCGAGTGAAGCCGTGACGCGGCTATTCGAAGCGGGGGGAGAACTCACGGGAAGAACTAACCGCACGGGGCGGGCGCAACCAGGGTGGTGGTTGCAACGAAGCGGTGGGCAAGATTGTCAGCCATGACGCCGAACCCTGCGATGGTGCGCACGCCGAGAAGGCTCAAGTCGGTTGGCAGCGCAAAGACGACGTCATCCGTGGTTTCGTACCCTTCGGCCCGCAAAATGGCGTAGCCCACGTCGCGCTCGATCAATTGCTTGGTGGCAGTCTGAAAGGTGCGATTGCGGCGTGGCTGGACGCCGATTTTCTCAAGCAATTCGGCGGGTAGCCAGGTAAGTTCCGCCCCGGTATCGACCAACACATCGATCGCCGGCGTTACCCGGTCCTCATGTTGAGGGTTGCAGGCGACGACGTTGACCCTGAAGAGACAGCTCCACCACTTTCCGCCCTGTGTGCGACGCCAGGGCTGCGGCGAACAATTCGTGGCTGGCGACCGCTTCGTCGGGTGTCACGCATCCGAATCGCCCGTTCAGGGCTCCGGCACGCTCGGCCGCGTAGGCTGCCCACATCTGCAGGAAGCAGTCGCCGAACCCCGCCTCGAAGATGCTGCCGCTGATCGTGGGGAAGACAGTCTGCATTCCAAGGTCTGTCCTCTGCCAGAACTGCTCCTTGCCGCGGGAGAAGGTCCAGAGGGTTTTTGGTTCTTTCGTCGAGAACCGCACCCCTCCATCCGTGGCCAGGACTTCAAAGAACCAAGTATTGGTCTCGCCGGGCGCAAGCCGCTTGGTCTCCAGCCGCATTGGCACATCGCGGTCGTCCAGCGGGACGTCGCAATGGAGGATGGCATTGTCCCACGTGTCGGTAGGAGCCATGCCTCCCTTGCCGTCGGGCCGTTCGGTGTAGAGTTTCTGAAGTTGGGCGTACACCCGCGTCGGGTGCCAACCCAGGCGTAGCGGGATGTGGGCGGCGTGCATTCCAAGATCGCCCATTACGCCGATCTCGCCGCATGTCTTGTTTTGTCGTTTCCAGTTGATCGGCTTACTCGGGTCCAGGTCGGAGCTGTGCCAAAATCCGGAATGAATCTCCAGCACCTTGCCTAGCGGGGCGCTCTTTGCGATTTGGAATGCCCGGTGCGCTCCGGGCAGGAATGGAAACTCACTGCTGCAGCGCACAAACCTCCCGGACCTGGCCGCGGCGTCTCGGATCTTGCGGGCTGCTGTTAGATCGATGCCGAACGGCTTTTCAGCCAGTAAATCTTTTCCCGCCGCCAGGACATCGAGATAAATCTGCTCGTGGAGGTTGTGGGGGACGGCGACGTACACCACGTCAACGTCCGGGTTCTTGAGCAGTTCCCGGTAATCGCCGGTGACCTGACGAACGGTCGGCACCTGCTTGAACCAGTCACGTACCCCGACGACGAGATCGGCAACGGCGATCAATTCGGCCCGAACGGGGAAATCGAGCAGTGAGAACCACCTCCCGACCGCCGCCGCGACCTCGCGGCCCATGAGCCCGCCGCCGATGATTCCGATCCGCATGATGTTGTTCATCACTTGCCCTTGATGAGTTTCGCCGCTTGAGACGCAGTGGCGCCGTCGTGCACGATGCTCATCAGCGCGCGTGTCATTCCCGCCGGGTCGGCGTGTTGGATGATGTTGCGGCCGTAGACGATGCCCGCCACTCCCTGTCCGATGAGCTTGTGCGTCCGGTCGAGGATTTCTGCGTCGGGGGCCTTGCCGCCGCCGCGGACGAGAACGGGGATTCGGCCGGCCGTCTGCACCACCTTGTGGTACACCGACACGTCGTCGGTGGGGTCGGCCTTGATGATGTCGGCTCCCAATTCCACCGCCTGGCGGACAAGGGGCACGATCTTTTTCGGATCTCCGTCCACCATGTACCCGCCGGCCTTGGCGTTGGGCTGGAACACCAGCGGCTCAACCATCAGCGGCATGCCCCACGCGTCGCACTCGGGCTTGATCCGCAGAATGTTCTGAATGCACTGGTCGGTTACCTCGGGCTGATCGGGAATACGGAAGAGGTTGACCACCACGCACGTCGCGTCCAGCCGCAGCGCCTGCTCCACGGGACGCTCGATCATCCGCGAGAACAGCGCCCGCGGCAGCACCGTTCCATACACGTTTGCCACATCGGTGCGCAGCACCAGCGCCGGCTTGGCCTTGCCGGGGATGGATTGCAAGATCGGCGCCTGCCCCACCGTGAGTTGGATGGCATCAGGGTCAGCCTCGACCAGTGTGCGGACGCTGGCGGCAAGGTCCTCGATTCCGGCAAGGAACGCCGCCTCGTTGAAGAACCCATGATCCACGGCCACGTCGAAACAGCGGTTGCTTTTGGCATTGAACAATCGGTTGAGACGATACTGTTTAGCATTCATCACGTGATCAATTTCCTGAAGTTTGGAACGACGATGTTTCGGGGGATAACGTTGCAGTTGGATGCATGCCGTCCACCGGTCCATGGCCAATGGTTCGGCTCGCGTCCCATTGCCATCCGGGAAGCAACAGCCCAGTCGCCTTGCGCCGCCATCCAGCATTGATCCGCCGCTGCAGGGTTTCCCAATCCGGCACCCCGCTGGTGGCGTCCGCGGCCTCGACACAACAGGCGCCGGTTGCGACCGCGGCAGTCACCGTCTCCTCCGGGCCCAGGCCGCGCAACAGCCCGCCCAGGAATCCGGCGATCGTGCAGTCGCCGGCGCCGGTTGTTCCTGCGACATCCACGGCGAAACACGGAGCGATGATTTGCCGGCCGGCCCATGCCTGCCAGTCGGGCGGGGCACATCCGCCCATCGCGGCCAGCCGTTTGCGGTCTGGCGTCGAGCGAAGATAGAGCCCCTCGTCGCCGAGCTTCAGTGCGATGATGGCCGATCCCATTTCCAGAAGTCTGGAGGAAATGCGATGAAGGTCCTCTCCGCAGGCGCCGGCGTCCGCCGTCGATTCGTCGCCGAGCATAAACCGGATCTCATCGATGCTCGGCAGAAACACGTCGACGTGCGGGAGGACTGTCGCGAGCAGCGCTGGCCAGTTCACGCGGGCGGCGTCGGAGCGGCGGTCAATCTGGGTCATATCCAGCGACGTGGTTAATCCCATCGACTTGGCCAGTCGGAAAATATGCGAAAGTTCGCGGCCGCCCTCGCTGTAAATCCGCCGCATCAGCGGGGGGTAACCGAAGTGCATCAGCCGCGCGCCGGCAAGTTGGTCGGGCACGATATCCGCGGAGCCGAAGCGGTCGTTGGCGCCGGAATGATGGAGAAACGTCCGGTCGGTGTTGGGCGGACTGATCACAATCGTGTACGAAGTATTCTCGCCGCGCGCGACCACCATCCCGTCGTGCAGCGCGGGATCGATGTCGTCGAGAAGTTCGCGCACCAGATGGCCGAACGGATCGTCCCCGACCTTGCCCACGAGGCGGGTGCGGGCGCCAAGGCGGTGCAGGGCGATTCCGGTGTTCAAAACCGCGCCCCCCAGGGCCAGATCGGCCGGCCCGATATTCAGCATGGCGCCGGGAGTGATTGCCTTGTGCATCTCGCGCTGCGCCCCATCCCAGCGAGGGATGATGTCGAGACATAGATGACCCGCAACCACCACCGACGGGGGTTTTCTTTGGTTCGCCAATTCCACAAAATTCATTATGCTTGATTTTTTGAGCAAACGCAAGTACCTTATTTCTAACGTTCTGGACGCGAAACGAAGTGGAGAGAATCTAAATTGGCTATCCAATATCGCCGAAATAGTCAATTCATCACAGTGGAAACGCAATGACGCTGCCCGAAGGTATTCAGGAGTCGGCGGAATCGAGCGCCTCTTCGGCGCTCCCCGATCAGATATTGGATTACATTCGCGAGCAGTCGCTCAAGCCCGGGGCGCGGGTGCCGTCGGAGCGGGAGTTCCAGCGGCTCTGGAGCGTGCCGCGCCCTGCCATCAGCCGTGCCATCGCCAGCCTGCTGGCCAGGGGTTATCTGCGGCGCGAAGGATACAAGCTTACCGTTGCGCCGCACTCGGAAACGCCGGCGGCCCCCGTGATTCACGTGCTGCATCCGCATCAGAGCAGCCAGGAGGCGGGGGGTATTCGCGAGCAGTTGATTGAAGCGGCGCACGACGTGGCAACCGCCTTTCACACGCATGTGATCCCTATCCTCGCCAACACTGCCGTTCAGCAGGGCCAGCAACTCGCCTCGCTCCTGAAGACTGGGACGCACGGGTTCATTCTCTGGCCCCTGCCGGGCACAAAGGTGAGCCACATCCTCGAGCAATTCATTGCTGCCCAAGTCCCGTTCATCACCTGTGACCTGGATTTTGGGTATCCTTTCTTCGTGGGGAGCGATAACGAGGCGGGTATGGGGCTCGCGGTTGACCACCTTCGCAATCGCGGGCATCGCCGGCTGGCGTATATCACGCAGTCGCTGGAGATCGTCAGTCTGCAGCACCGGCGCGACGGATATGTCGGGCGATGCCAGGTGCACGGACTCGATGAGTCGGCGACGGCGATCATCGAAGTTCCCTCGGTTTCGATGGAATCCGCGCGGCTGGCCTGGAATCGCCTGCGAAAAAACCATGTCAGCGCTACTGCCGTCTGCTGCAGCAATGATCTGCTGGCGTTGCGAATCATCGAGTGTGCCCGCGAGGCAGGGATCAACGTGCCGTTGTGGGATTCGATGACATCGAGCCCGCGTCGTTCGCCACGCCGCCGCTTACCACCGTTGCTCAGGATTTCTACGAGATCGGCGTGCTTGCCGCTCACACGCTCTATCAGCGCCTGCGCGCGGGACAAAGCCGCGGTCCGCTGCGGCCGATTCGCATCCGTCTGGAGCCTTATCTGATCGAGAGGCACTCGACATCGCGCATCGAGTCGCGGGCGACGGGCAGTTCCGCGCCGGCGCCGGGACCAGGAAATTACACTGGCCGGTACAAAACACGCCCGGCGCGAGCGGGAAAATAACCAGGCTGCGCTCCGTCGCAGCAGCAAATGATCGCACCCCTTTCTGGAGCAGTTGCATGCACATCGAACCGACCAGATTCTCCCGCCGCGCGGTTCTCGGCCTGGGCGCCGCGGCGCTGGCGGGACTTGCCTTCGCGCCCCGCGGCGCAGCAGGCGACGACGCCGCCGCAGTCGCGCACGATTTCGGCGGGCTGCCGATGGGGGTGCAGAGTTACACCCTTCGCGATCGCTCCTTCGAGAAGGCGCTGGATGCGATCAAGGATGACCTCAAACTGAATGCCGTCGAGATTTGGAACGGACACGTGACCGGCATCGGGCCCACGAAGATCAGGCAACTGCTTGATGCCCGCGGCATCAAAGCCTCCGCCTACGGGGTGGTGAATTTCGGCCGGAACGATGACGCCAATCGGAAGATCTTCGAACTCGCCAAGGTACTGGACATTCCGCACATCACCTGCGATCCCGATCCCGGTTCGTTCGACGGCCTCGACAAGCTGACCGAGGAGTTCGACATCACCGCCGACATTCACGACCACGGCCCGGGCCATCGCTGGGGAAAGATCGATGTGATCTGGGCCGCGATCAAGGATCACAGCTCGCGCATCGGATTGTGCAACGACACCGGCCATTTCATTCGTGCCGGCGAAGATCCGCTCCGCGCTTGCGAGCTGTTCGGCGATCGCATTCATGCGATGCACGTCAAGGATTTCAAGAAGAACGAGAATGGCAATTGGGAAGACTGCGGCCTGGGCGACGGCCATCTGAAACTCACTGCCCTGATGAAATGGCTGCTGGCCCGCAATTTCAGGGGTGATCTGTCGCTGGAGTACGAAGGCAAGAACCCGGTGAAAGTCTGCCAGGATGATCTGAGCCGCATCGAGAAAGCCGTAGCCGAGGCGAAAGGGTAACTGTGATGAAGGCGACGATATACCTCCTGCTTCCCCTGTTCGGATCATGGATCATCCCCGCGTCACTCGCCGCCGCGCCGGCCGGCGAGGATTACCATCCGACCAGCGCGGCGCTCAAGCTCGTGCCGATCGACACCGACAAGAGCGAGTCCTTTCTCAGCATGGCCCTCGACGGCGCGGGACGTTTGTTTGTCGGCGGGCGGGAGGGGCTTTTCGTCTATGAGCCGGTGCCCGGCGGCCTCTATGGCCCGCGAACGCTGTTCTACCGCTTTCCCAAAAATTCGTGGGTCTACGACGTGGTCATTCGAGGCCACGACCTCTATGTGCTGACGACGGCGGCATTGTACGTGTTCCGCGACGGCGTCGTGAATCGAACCGGATTGACGCCGCAGCGCCTCCTCTGGGGGATGCCGCTGGTCCACATTCATCAGGGCCTGCACGGGATGGCGATCGGACCCGACGGCGATCTGTACATCTCGCAGGGCGACCAGGCGTGGTACTACGGCGACTTCAAACGGAATCCCGATCATTGGGGTCATTGGACGCTGTTCCATGGGCCGGAGAATGCCGCGACTCCCTACACTGGAGGCGGCGGCGTTCTCCGGCTCAGCCCCGATGGCCGCGAGCTGAGCATCATTGCCAACGGGACACGCAATGACTGCGGCCTCGCGTTCGACGCACAGTGGAACCTGTTTGGAAACGACAATGATCATGAGTCGATGCCCAAGGAATACGTCCCGGGCCGTCTCATGCAGATCACGCCGCATTCCTATTTCAACTGGCCGCGGGGATGGATGGTGGAGAAGCAGCCGTGGCGCAGCGACCTGCTGGAGACGCTCACGCCGAATCTGGGCCGATATGTTCCGGTCGGGGTGGTTTATTACGGCGACAGTTTTCTGCCGGCCCAATTCCGAGGCTCGCTGTATGTGCCCGAGTGGGGCTCCCGCAAGCTGGCCCAATATCCGCTTCGCGTTGCAGGCGACACGTTCGCCACCGACGAGAAGCTCGTCATCACCGGGCAAAACGAGGCACGCCCGGTTGGCGTCGCGGTGGGTCGCGGCGGGCGGATGTTTGTGACGATCTGTTACATGGCCCACAACGACGAATCTCCGATCTATCGGAGCGATCTGATCATGGTGACCCGCGCCGACGACGCCCCCGACGCGCCGTTTACGGCGTTCGATCCCGTGAGCGCGACGACGGATCAATTGTTCGGCGAACTCGATTCGCCTGACTGGAGCCGCCGATACCGCGCGCACATCGAGCTGACGCGCCGGAGCCCGGAGACGGCGAAGCTGGCCGCGAGCCGGCTGGCGAGCGTCGGGCCGGGCAAGCCGGCGACCCCGCATCTGATCTGGCTGGCCGCTGCCGACACAACCCCCGCGACGACCGCCAGGATCGGGGAGCTCACGCATAACGCCGACGCCGGCATCCGCTCGACGGCCGTGCGCGCGCTGGCCCGCTTCGGCGCAGGCGAAAGCGTCTTTCTGGCCGCATTGCGTGACCCCTCGCCACCGGTTCGGCTCGCTGCGCTGGATGGACTTTTCGATCAGGCCCATGATCTTCCCTTTGAACAGGTCGTCAGTGCCGCTTGCGAAGACGCGACGTTCATACGCCAGACCGCCGCGTTCCTCTTGGCGCGGCGGGCAACCGAACCGCAGCTCAAGACGCTGTGTGAATCGCCG
>Ga0302325_10019775_pt1 | contig 14146 bp, 10 predicted proteins | sample Palsa_T0_2_FD_201948 | JGI IMG/M metagenome (GOLD analysis project Ga0302325, IMG submission 201948) | Peat permafrost microbial communities from Stordalen Mire near Abisko, Sweden - Palsa_T0_2 | ecosystem: Environmental > Terrestrial > Soil > Palsa > Peat permafrost | place: Sweden: Abisko... | reverse complement strand
CTGCTTTTGGTTAATGGCAATCTGCTGATCGATGTCGGCGATCTGGCTCCGGCTCTGCAGGAGCAGCAGTGGCTCAGCATTATCCAAATTCTTCGGCTCAACGAGAGCGACGAAGCGTTGTCGGGCGATGCGCCCATGGGCATTCGGGTTGCGCGGCACATGACTTTCAACGCCGCCAATCCAAGCAGCCTCATCAGCTGCGTCAGCCGCGCCCGCGAGAACGCGCGGAGCATTCGCGAAAACATCAGTGCGGAAATGTGGGAGACACTCAATTCGCTCTATTGGTCCATCCGCGGCGATGACGCCCGCTCTCGGTTTGAAGACTCTCCCGAAGATTTCTACCGATCCATCATGGCCGGCTCCATGCTCTTTCAGGGACTCACCGACCAAACGCTGGCCCACGATCAGCGCTGGCTTTTTACACAGGTCGCCAAGCACCTGGAACGGATCGACGTGACCTGCCGCGTGATCGAAACCAAGTTCATCATCCTCAAGGGCGCTGAAACAATCCTGGAAACAGCTCTTCGCAACATTCACTGGATGGCTGTTCTGCGAAGCTGCTGCTCGATCGAAGCATTCCGGCGACATCATCTGGGCGAGATGGACCCGCTGCGCGTCGCGGCATTTCTGATCCTCGAACGCAATTTTCCGCGGTCGATCCGTTTTTCGGTTGAGCGTGCGGTTGATGCCGTTGCCGCGATCCACGCCAGCGTTGATCCGAACGCCGTCGATCCCGCCGAGCGCGTGCTGGGCCGGCTGAACGCCCAACTCGAATACGCGGAGATGACGGAAATTCTCAACGAGGGTTTGCCGGCATATTTGCAGCGCATCCAGGCATCAGTCGCCGAAGCGGCGCTGGCGGTGCAGAAGGCGTATTTTCTGAATTGATCGGAACGCAAGGGACCGAAAAGCGGACTGGTCGCTTCAGCGACCAATTTGGGCAGCGTACACAGCGGGACCAAAGCACTGAAGATCAAACGAAACTGGTTGCTGAAGCAACCAGTCCGCTACCGGTGAATCGTCGGTAGACCTGCCTACGAATGCACTCTAGAACTACTTCGCCACCCAACACGCCGCCACATGCCCGTCCGCCCCCTGCTTCTGCTCCAGCGGCGGGGTTTCGGCGACGCATTTTTGCAGGACGCGGAGCTTGGCGCCGCCGGACATGATCTGGATCGTATCGTTCTCATCAGCCTCGGCGGCGGCTTGCTGCGTCAGGATACAGCGCGGATGAAACGGACATCCGGTCGGCGGATTTGCGGGTGAGGGCACTTCGCCGCCGAGCACGATCCGCCGGCGCGTCGGCCGCGGATTGGGCTCGGGCACCGCTGACAGAAGCGCCATCGTGTAGGGGTGCTTGGGATTGCCGTACAACTCGCGACTCGCCGCTTTCTCCACGATCCGGCCCAGATACATCACGGCCACGTCATCGGAGAAATGCTCGACCACTGCCAGGTTGTGCGCGATGAAGAGATACGCGATGTTCCGTTCCTTCTGCAGATCATCGAGCAGGTTCAGAATCTGCGATTGAATCGACACATCCAGCGCCGACACCGGCTCATCACAGACGATGAAATCGGGTGAGAGCGACAACGCCCGCGCGATGCCGATGCGCTGCCGCTGTCCGCCGGAGAATTCGTGCGGATAGCGGGAGGCAAAGGATGGATCGAGCCCGACGCGCGAGAGCAGACTGGCGACCAGTTCTTGCCTTGCCTTCGCTTTCGCGATGCCGTGCACCTGGATCGGCTCGCCGATGATGTTGCCGACCGTCATGCGCGGATTCAAACTGCTCACCGGGTCCTGAAAAATGATCTGCATCGATCGGCGGAGCTTGCGCAGTTCTTCGCCGCGATGGGCGAAAAAATCCGATCCTTTGTATTTAACAGAGCCGCTGGTCGCGGGGATGAGGCGGAGCATCGTCCGCCCCACCGTTGTCTTTCCGCAACCGGATTCACCGACCAGGCCCAGCGTCTTGCCGGCCCCAACCGAAAAGCTCACCCCATCGACGGCTTTCACATATCCCACGGTGCGCGAGAAAACGCCGGCGCGAATGGGAAAGTGCGTGCGCAGGTCATCGACCTGCACGATGGGCTGACCGTTGGTACTTCCCGCCGTGTTCACTCGGCCACCTCGATCGGAGCCGGCCGTCGGTAATCCAGCGCGGGGACCGTTTTGGAGGCTGCATCGTATTCCGCTGTCTGATGACAAGCCGCCCAGTGCAGGGGAACGAGTTCGCGCGGCAAGGGCTCTTCTTCCTGGCATCGCTTCATTACACGAAAAGTCTCGGCAACGGCGGTCAACTCCACGGTCTGATTCGCCGGCGCGGAATTCGCCAGCGAGCGGGTGCGCGCACAGCGCGGATGAAATTTGCAGCCGCCGGGGAATCGCGCTGGATTGGGCACGGTGCCCGGAATGGTTTCCAATCGTGCTGACTCATCGCCGAGCCGGGGAATGGAACGGAATAGCGCATCGGTGTATGGATGCCTGGGATGATCGAATAGACTCTCCACGCTGGCCGTCTCGACGATTCGGCTGGCGTACATGACATTCACCACGTCCGCGTTCTCCGCTACCACGCCCAAATCATGGGTGATCAGCAAAATCGCCATCCCCGTCTCCTGCTGGAGATCGCGGAGCAGCTCGAGGATTTGTGCCTGGATCGTCACATCCAGCGCGGTGGTCGGCTCATCGGCGATCAGCAATCGCGGCTTGCAGGAGAGTGCCATGGCAATCATCACGCGCTGTCGCATCCCGCCGGACAGTTCGTGCGGATAGGCTTTGATTCGCCGATGCGGGTCGGCAATGCCGACATCGTGCAGCGATTCCTCGGCGATTTCATAGGCCTCGCGCGTCCCGACACCCTGATGCAATCGCACGGCCTCGACGATCTGATCGCCGATGGTGTAGACGGGATTGAGCGAAGTCATCGGCTCCTGAAAGATCATCGCGATCTCTTTGCCGCGCACCGATCGCATTTCTTTCTCGCTGAGCGTGAGTAGATCGCGGCCGTCGAATTTGATCGAGCCGCCAAGAACTTTTCCCGGTGGACTGGGAATCAAGCGAAGAATGGAAAGGGACGTGACGGATTTCCCGCATCCGCTCTCGCCGACGAGGGCGACGGTTTGGCCGGGATAGATCGACAGGGACACGTCTCGCACCGGGCGGATGTCAGCGCGCGAGGTTTCGAACGCGACGTTGAGGTTCGCGATTTCGAGGAGAGGTTTTTGAGGGTCGGATGACATTCTTTCCTGCCGCTTGCGGCTTAGCGGGCCAGCGGCTCACCTATCGCGAAGGTTTCTCGCCCAGGGTGAATTCGGATTATGGCCCGGGTGGAGCGGCCAACCATCATAGGGCTTGTTTACAAAGTCCCAGTCCTGTTTAGGCCATCCAATCTTTACCGGATTGTCGTCTATATAGCCGATCGTCCGCCGAACCTCATCGGGATGATCGAGAAACACCTTCCATCCACCGCCACTGGACCAGGTTCGTTGGTTCACATCTCTGAATTTCAGTTCCTGCAATTGAGCGCTGGCCGCTCGTTGGAGATTTACGATCATTTCTTCGGCGAGATGTTTGTGCTTGCGAATCAGAATATGAACGTGGTCCGGCATGATGGCGCAGGCGTAACAGGTATATTTGCACTCGCGAACGACGGCGGCGAATGCGTCGCCAATCGCGGTGATCTCGGCGCTTGTGAACGTCAGGAGTGGGTTCAACAAAGAGGTGGCTGCATTGTCGTAGAAATCGCGTACCTTCCAAGACGCCGGTTGAATTCGTTTGCGACCGAGATGGAGATCGCCTAGTTCTTTCAAGACATCGCGCCGAACCGTTTTAGATGTGCTGCCGCGCAGATCGTTGGGTAGCCACCAACCGTAGGCGGTCCAGATTAAGTGGTAGGCGATTACTAAAGGCATAATTTCTCGCAGTAGGGTTGTCGCTGGCCCGCTAAGCGGCAAGCGGCGGAAGAAGAATTCATTCCTGTTTCCTGATTTTCGGATCGAGCGCATCGCGCAGCGCTTCGCCGATCAAGTTGTAGGCGAAGACCGTGAGAAAAATCGCGAGGCCGGGATACAAGGCGATCCACCAGTAGAAGGTGCCGCCTTCGCCGAGGGCTTGTTCGAGGAGGTTTCCCCAACTGGCTTCGTTGGTGAGGCCGATGCCCAGGAAGCTGAGGGTGCTTTCGGCGAGGATGGCGCTGGCGACGCCGAAGCTGGCGCTGACGATCAGGGGCGTGATGCCATTGGGAAGCATGTGGCGGAAGAGAATCCGATGCACCGGCAACCCGGCCGCGCGGGCGGCCTGGACGAAATCGCGATCTCGCAGGGAGAGGAATTCCGCGCGAATGAAATAGGCGTAACTGACCCAGCTCGTGAAGCCGATGATCGCCATCATGATGTAAATGTTGGGCGTGAAGACGGCGACGAAAATCAACAACAACAGCAGCGTGGGAATCGCATCGAAAATCTCAGCGATGCGCATGCCGATCAGGTCGATCAGTCCGCCGTAATAGCCCATCAGTCCGCCGATCACGATGCCAATAACGACGGCGATGCCGGTTGAGATAAAACCGATGGAAAGCGCGATACGTGAGGCGTGAATCAGATTGCTGAGCAAGTCGGCGGAATCGGATGTGGTGCCCGCCCAGTGATCCCGATTGGGAGCGATCAGACGGACATCTTCCTGATCGCGCAGATGATCATCAGGGGAAAAGGGAATTGGGGCGTAGATCGTTCGCTCGATTTTCCCAGCCTGCTGATCGACGCGATAGCTTTCATACACGACGATCTGCGGCGGATGGATCGTCAGCGGGCAGAGGACAATCGAGACGAACAGAATCGCGAACCAGACCAAGCAACGGCGTTGAACAGACATTCGAGGCAGGATGTACAAAACCGCGGCCGCCCAGAACGCGATCTGCAGGATCACGTCAGCAGGAGCGAGATGTCGCAGCAGCGGGCTGGACCAGTGCCCGCCCATCTCCATCAGCAGCGGATGTGAAGTGCATAGAAAGGGTGCGAAGACGGCACAAATCACCAAAATGCCGATCCACGCCAGACCGATCCGCGCGGTGGCCCGACGGAAGACGTTGCGGGTCACGCTTCGCGTGAAGCTTTCCGATTCCGACGTGGGGAGATCGTTGGCCAGGCTGGACGTGATGGGGAGATTGAATTCAGTCATATCTCACCCGCGGGTCGGCCATGGCATAGAGAATGTCACGAAGGATTTGGCTGAGAAGACCGACGATTCCGCCGATGAGGGTCACGGCCAGCACTACCTCACGATCGCGAAACAGGACGGATTCCCAGGCCAGCTTTCCCATGCCGGGAACACCGAAGATCGACTCGACGATGACCGATCCACTTAGGAGCGAGGGCAAGATATTGGCGGCCACGGTGATCAGGGCGAGCAAGCTATTGCTGAAGACATGGCGGTACAGAATCACGCTTTCATCCAATCCCTTGGCGCGCGCGGTTCGGACGTAATCGGCACCGAGATTTTCCAAAACCGATCCGCGTGTCAGTTTCATCAGGAACGCGCTGCCACCGTAGCTAAGGCAAACCACGGGCAGGACCAGGTGCCAGCCCGTATCCAGCAGCCAGCCGCGCACCCAGCCATTGGGTGTGAAATGCGGCAGGAATGGCATCATGAGGGCGTCCGCATCGTGCAGGCCGGAGGTGGGAAACATCTTGACATATTCGCGATTGGCCAGAATGCCGATGAGCATCACGCCGGCCCAGATAGTGGGGACGGACCAAGTGCCCAATTGCGCGATTCCAGTAACGTTGTCATAGACACTGCCGCGCCGGCGGGCCGCAAGAATTCCGGTGATGATACCCGTGCCGTACACCAAGGGGATGCTCACGAGATTGAGCAGCAGCGTAACGGGCAACGCTTCGGCGATCAGATCGGCTACCGGCCGATGCTGTTGAAGGCTCTCGCCGAAACTGGGCTGCTTGAATCCGAAGCTGCCCGTCGATCCATCATCGCGCACCTGAAAGCCAATGGGCGAGATTTCATTTAACCACCGCCCATACTGGACGATCTTGGGCTTATCGATTCCGTAGCGTTTATTGTAATACTCGCGCACCCGGGCGGCGTCTTCGCTTTTCATATTGCCCGCGTGATCCAGAAGCGGCCCGCCAATTCCGCCGGGGGAAAACGCCATCACGAAAAAGACCAGCATCGTGATCCCCAGCAATGTGGGGAACATCAGGAGCAGGCGTTGGACGACGTACGTGAACATGGCGCCGGTTTTCGAGAACGGTCATTGTGCCATCTGGACGGACTTGGGGAAGTACCATTCCAGCAGCGGGTTCAGGCCCAGCACTTTGGTCGGTTCGGTGCCGTGAACGCGGTCCTGTGCAAAGTCGAGTTCGCGATAGATGAACATATAAGTGTATGGCTGATCGTCGTGAATGATCTGCTGCACCTTGTGCCAGAGCGGCATTCGCTTGGCATCATCGACGGTTGACCGCGCTTCGGCGATGGCGGCGTCCAGTCTGGGATTGCTGTACTGAATGAAATTCGCCCCGGTCTTGGCGATTTGGCTGGTATCGAGTTCCTCGTAAGGATCGCCTTCCAGCGCTCCGCCCCAGGCGCCGATGATGACTTGATAGTCGCGATTATCCATCCTCTGCTGGAAGACCGACCACTCCTCCGATTTTGGTTCCGCGTCAATGCCGACCTTGGCGTAGGCATCATGCAGGAACGATGCGATTCGCCGGCGCGGCTCGCTATTGCTGTTGAAGAGCAACTGGAAAGTAAATGGTTGTCCATCGGGTCCGATCATTCGATCGCCGTCACGGTGGAAACCGGCTTCAGTTAGCAACTTTTGGGCAGCGTCCACATCGAAAGGCCACGGCTTGATGGACGCGTCGCACTGCGGGGTGTTGGGCGCGAACGGGCTGGTAATCAGCTCGCCGTATCCATGGATGATATTCTGCAGAATCGCCTGGCGATCGGTGAGCATGGTCATCGCGCGGCGAACGCGCGGATCGGCGAACGGCGTTGGCTTGCCATCGCGTCCCTGCTTCTCATTCCAACCGAGGTAGTACCACCCTTCGGTCGGATTGGTCAGCGCCCAGTGATGCGTATGGGCGGTAAACTGGGGGTCTGCGGACATCTGCGTGTATTGTTCGGGAGTCGGCGGGCCATCCTCGCCACCAAAGAAGTCGAGCTCGCCATTTCGAAAAGCGGTTACGCGCGCGGAAGGCTGCTCGATAATGTTCCATACCACCCGGTCGAAAGAGGGCGTCGGCCCCCAGTATCGTTCATTGCGAACCAGGACCACGGGCTGACCCGGCGTAGGGCGCCAGGATGTGGGGTCGGGCATGCGATAAGGCCCCGAGCCCATGAGCAGACCGGTCGACCGATTGAAATCGGTTGCCGAATATTTGGAATAGAACGCCTTGGACATGATCGGCGTGCCGGCCGCAAGCGCAAAACTGTTGTAGTAGGGTTCCTTGAAAATGAAACGGACGGCGAAGTCATTCACTTTCTCCACGTGATCGAGCCGGTCGGTTCCCACCTTCATGATCGGATCCTCGATGGCGGGATCACACATCAGGGTGAAGGTGTAAACCACATCGTCGGCGGTGAGGGGAGTACCGTCGGAAAAAGTGACGCCGCGGCGGAGGGTGAAGTCGATGGTGAGCGAGTCATCGGAAATTTTCCACGATGTCGCGAGATTCGGAGTCCAGGCGAGTGTGTCGGGGTCGCGGTTGGCCAGGGAATCAATGATGAAAGGCCACAGATCAAATGCAAATGATTCTCCCGCGATCAGCGGGGTTAGCTTCGCGGAAGTGGCCTGGCTCAACAGCACCAGCTGCCCCCCCTGCGCGTAGCCGGCGGCGGACTGGGCTTTGACGATACGTTCAAACCCGGCCATCGGATTGCCGGCCGCAGGTCCCGTGGTGGACGCCGCCGGCACGCCCTGCTCGAGCAGGCGGTGAATCTGCGCCAAATCGGTGGTTTGTTCAGTAAGGCGCTGGCTGATCTGCTGCATCACATCCCACTGGCGATCGTACTGATTCATTGCCAGCACGACGACGACAATCAGCACGGCCAGGAGCAGGAAGAGGAAGAGGTCTTTGATCCCGAAGCGGTTTTCCATGAATCAAATCCAAGTCGGAGAAACTGTCCACGAATTGGCGCGAATGAGCACGAATGAAGAGCAGAGAGGCTCAAAGGCTTTGGGTCTTTCTCTGGATTTATTCGTGTTCATTCGTGCAAATTCGTGGATCAAATTTTTGATGCTTCGCGCTTCGGGTCTAGCAGGTCGCGCAGACCATCGCCCAGAAAATTCAGGCTTAGCAGCGTGACGACGAGCAAAATACACGGAAAGAGGAGCGCCCACCAGCGGGGTTCGAGGGGGTTGAGGCCGGGCGTGAGGCCGTCGGCGGCGAGGGAACCCCAGGTGGGCATGGGGGCGGCGATGCCGATGCCGAGAAAGCTGAGGAAGGATTCCCAAAGGATCGCCTGCGGAATGGTCAGGGTGGCGTACACGATGATTGGCCCGATGAGATTGGGCAACATGTGGCGGAGCAGAATTCGCCACTCCGGCACGCCGGTCGCGCGCGCGGCCTCGACAAAGGGCAGCGTCTTAAGTGACAGCACCTGGCCACGCACGACGCGCGCCATCGTAAGCCAACTGACGAGGCCGATCGCGAGGAACAGCACGACAAGATTGGCAATGCGCGCGGAATGGAGCAGATTCATCAGGGGGTCCTCGAACGCGACCTTGAAGAGGATGACCAGGAGGATATAGGGGAGTCCGTACATGATATCGACGCCGCGCATGAGGACACCGTCGATCCAGCCGCCGCGGAAGCCAGAGAACAGGCCGACGCCCACGCCCAGCACCACCGCGATGGCGGCGGCGGCGGTGCCGATGGCAAGACTGATGCAACCGCCCAGCAGGCAGCGCGAAAGCATAGGCCGGCCCAGCTCATCCCGGCCGAACCAGTCGATCAGGTGCTTGGTCGATGGCGGATTCCAACTGTGCTCCATGTCCTGGCCATCGTAGTAAAAGGGATTGTGGATGTTGAGGGGGAAGCCGTCTTCATCAAGTTGTGGAGGAAGATCGCGCGCGGTCCAGGGGAGGGTCGCGATGCAGGAGCCGAGGACCAGCAGCAACGCGACCGCGCCGGCAAGGAGACGAGGGTTGACCAACATCCGGCGCCAAAGCCGGTCGGATTTGTCGGTGAAGGTCGGGCTGATGGCGAGTGTGGTCATACCTCGATCCGAGGATCAAGAAATCCATACCCGATATCCACGAGCAAGTTCATCGCCAGCAGAAGCATCGACTCGACCATCACCGATCCGAGGATCAACGTTTGATCGCGGTTCTGCACGCTGTTGACAAACGTGTCACCGAGGCCGGGGATGTTGAACACCTTTTCGATCACGAACGAGCCAACCAGCGTCGTGGCGGCGGCGGGGCCGAGATAACTCAGGACGGGCAGGAGCGCGTTTCGCAGCGCGTGCTTCCAGATCACTTTTGTTCGGCTCAATCCCTTGGCGCGGGCGGTGCGGACGTAATCGCTGCCGAGGATGTCGATCATGCTGACGCGCGTCAGGCGGGTGAGATAGGCCATCGGCATAAGGGATAGCGCAAGCGCCGGTAACACCATGTCGCTGAAGCGATGCGGCTGCCAGCCGTCGGCGGGGAATAGCTTAAACCGCACGGCGAAGACGGCGATGAGCACGCTGGCGGCGACGAAGCTGGGAATGCTGATGCCGGCAAGGGCGACCATCAAGCTGATCCAATCGAGTGGTCCATCACGGCGCACGGCCGCAAGCGTACCGATGAAAACGCCGCCGATCGTGGCGATCACGAGGGCGACGACTCCAATCTCGACTGAAATCGGCAACCGCTGGCGGATGATGTCGTTCACGCTGGCGCTGGCGTTGGTCAGGCTGGGGCCCAGATCGCCATGGCGGATCGCGTTGACCGGATACCAGGCCAGAAAGGTGTACCAGTGCTGGGCGTGGTACTTGGTTCGCAGCGCATCTTTCACCTCCTGCGAGATGTTCCGGTCCGTCCGAACAAAGGGATCGCCGGGTGCAACCCAGCAAAGCATGAACGTGACGAGGTAGATGATCGCGAGGACCAAGGGAAACTGCAGGAGGCGGTAGGAGATGAAGCGGATCATCTTCCCGCCGAGACAAACTTGAACATCACCTGATTCCGCGCATTCAAATACAGCCCGGTCACGTTATCGCGGAAGACGTATTTGTTGGTGTATCCATACAACGGAAGAATGGGCGCCTCCGCGAGCAGAATCGTTTCGGCTTGTTGGAGCAGTTGCGTGCGTTTAGCGGCATCCGGCTCGAACGCCGCCTGCGCGCATAGCGCATCGTACTGCGGGTTTCCCCAACCCGAATCGTTGTTATCGCTGGTAGAAAGATACTTGTCGGTAAATGTGGAAAGATCGTTGTAGTCTCCGAACCAGCTCGCGCGGGCGACGGCATATTTCTTGTTGTGCAAGCGCTCGCGAAACTCGGCGATCTCGACGCCTTCCATCTGAATATCGAGATTCAGATTGTCCTTCCATTGCTTGGTCACGTACTCAGCGATTTCTTTGTGCTCGCCACCCTCGGTGTTGAACAGGAGCGTGATGGGAGGGAAGCCGCGCCCGCCGGGATAGCCGGCGTCTCTCATCAGGTGCCGGGCGGATTTGATGTCGAACGGCAAACCAGCCGGCGAGTTGTAGCCGGGGAAGATGCCGGGCGGAATGTAATCGGTTGCGATCGGCTCGCCGCAGCGAGTGATTTTGTCAACGATTGGCTTCTTGTCGATCGCCATCGTCAGCGCTTGCCGAATCCGCACGTCGGCAAACGGATTACTACGGCCGTCGGGCAATTTTGGTTGGCAATTGAAGGAATAGAAATAGGTGCCGTTGCTCGGGCAGACGTGGACGTCGGGCCGATGCTGATCGATCATGCTGGCGGCGATGTCACCCCGAGGCTCGGTGAGCCAATCGACCTCGCCGTTCTCATACTTTCTTAAAGCCGTCAACTGCTCGTCGGCAGCGACCTTTTCGATCGACTTGCTCTTCACATGGTCGCGATCCCAATAAAAGGGATTGGCTTTCATCCGCAGCCCGACCTTGAGCTGCCACCACTCCAATTGATAGGGACCGTTGGTGACCAGGTTGCCGGCGTTGGTAAACTTTTCATCGTAACTCGCACGGCCGGTCTGGGGATCCACCTGGCGGAAGGGCCTCATCGTCTTTTCATTTTGTGGAAAGAACGGCACGAACGCGCACAGGTCCGGAAAGAACGTAAGCGGATGGGCGAGCGTGACGCGCAGTGTGGCGGGGTCGGGGGCAATAACGCCGACGGTGGAAAAATCCGCGGACTTCATATCTTTTTGAAAGGCATCCTCGTACGCCTGCGCACCCTTGATGTAGTGGTGCAGGTAGGTGTATTCGCCGGGCTCTTCAAGCATCCGACGCCAGGCGAAGACAAAATCGGTGCTGGTGACGGGATCGCCGTCGCTCCATTTTGCGGTTGGTCTGATGTGGAAGACATAAACTGTTTTGTCATCATTCACATCAATGCGATCGGCCGTGCCGGGAATGCAGGTGAGAGTCTTGGGATCGAGTGTGTAAAGGCCTTCCCATAAACCATCGGCGACGCGGATATCCTGCAACCACGACATGCGGTCCAAATCCAGGGTGACGACGTCTCCGCGATCGATGTAGAGGAAATCCGCCTTGGGCTGGGCATCATCGGCAAGCGCACTGATCCCAAACAGAACCAAAACCACTGATGCCCACAACGTCGAACGTTTCATGGTGCGGATTCTACGCTGGGCGCAGGTAGTTACGAATAGCGGAGCGGCATTGATTTTCGGGAGATCAATTTACGGATTCGGTCTTCAGGGCGCCGCCTGGGTGGAGGAGGACGGAGCGGTCGCGGGGGCGGCAAAGCCTTGGGGCATTTTCAAACCGGGGAATTTTACGACAAGGCCGTTGATGGCAGTCGTGGCTGCGGCAAGGACGGAAGCGGGAGCGGTGTGAGAGTTCACCGCGGTGAGTGGAGTTGCGGCCTGTTGCAGCGCGACGTCAGCGTTGGTCAAACCGATGACCTGAATCGCCTCGCCCACCTGCGACAGCAACGGGCCCAGTTCATCGCGATCCTCTGACTGGGCTGCGCCCAAATCCGCGGTGGCGGCGCCGATCAGGTCGACGATGAGTTGAACGGTCGCTTTCTGTTGAACGGTCGCTTTCTGTTGCGACGGAAGCGCCTTCCACACATTTCGTTCGGTGAGGAAGGCAGTGGCCCGTGCATCTGCCGGCGGCTCGGGCGGCACGCCGGCGGCATATTGCTGAATTCGCCAGGCCAGCAGGTTTTGCACGGGGCCGATGAGATCCACCGGAGAATCAGGCGGCTTATCCGCGACGGCCAGAGCGTTGTACGCCGCGGTGATAATCGGCCCGGTGCCCAGCCGCTGCGCCGCCTTGCTCACGGCCGCCAGAAGCTGAGCTTTGAGATTGGGGACACCCAGAACCGGTGGGATCACATCATGGGCGGCTTTGAAACCCCAAAGCACGACGGCTTCATTGGAGTCATTGAGCTCGGCAATCACCAGCGGCGCAAGTTGCGCGTTCTGCGCCTTTGCGGTGACGGCGGCGACAACAATCGCCGCGTTGAGCCGAACGCGAACGCTCGGACTGGATGCCAGCGGAGGCAGTTGGGATTGCAACTCCGCTTCGTAAACATCAAGGAAGCTAGCGCTGGGTTCCACAAGACCGCGGACTTCGTCGATGAGGCTCTCGCGCGCATCGGAAGTATCTTTGGGGCTTTGATCCAGAGCGATGCTGGCGATCTTCTCCTGGACGTAAGCGGTGATCTCGGCTCTGTAGGGCCCGACATCGGCAGCGGTCCGAATATCCTTGGAAAGATCGGCCGCGTGCGTTTGGACTGGCGTGGCGAGATGCAAGGTGAACGCAAGGAGAATGCAAAAAGCGAATAGCAGGACTCGCGTTTGGCAAGTCACGACGGATCCCCATCCCCAGAGCAATCGGGGGAGCAATTGTGGAAGCAGCCGTCCGGTAATTCCAAGAGGTAGACGACGGTTTATCAACTGATCTCCAACGCCGCGCAAACTGGTGTCGAAACTGGGTGTTTTCAATCCGGCGCTTCCCTCACCGTCGATGAACAGCGCGACGTTATCAAAGGCTTAAAAATGTGTCAAGCGAGGGGGGTGAAAGCATCAGGCTGATAATGCATTTAGGTTCAGCCGCTGCCTCCATCGGCCTTGGCATGGAACCCGCTGTAGAAGATTCCCCAAAACGGCGTCGGCGGATGGGTGAACGGCGGCGGCACCGCTCACCCAAGCGTGAGGCCGATTACGAGATTACCGTCGCTCCGGCTTCGCCGGTCAGGTCGTCGGCGCTGGCTGATATCAGCAAGTGCCCAATCGAGCCGCTCGCCGAGAAGAGCCCGGTCGATGCATCGATCGAGCCTGCGCCTGTCACTATCGCGAAGGTGAAGGCCGGCTGAACCTCCAGGGCATGGCCGAACTGATCGTACATGGCGGCGCTGTATTGCTCGGTCGTGCCTTTGACAATCTGAGCCTTGTGCGGCTGCATCTTGATTTGCGTGGGCGTCTGCTCGACAACAACCGCCACATCGCTGACCGCCGTTCCGCCGTTACTGTCAGTTACGGTCGCCCGGAAAATGTAGGTTCCAGCCTTGAAAAAGTGTGCGATGGTGTCATTGGCGCTGCCACTGTCGTTGGGCTTGAGCGTCGGCACGGCGGCGCCCGATGGCTTGTGCAGAAGCGTCCAGTTGTAGCTGAGGGTGCCGCCGGTATTGGAGACGGCTGCAACGCTCAGATGCGCTTTGGTGCCGGTGACGACGACCGGCGAGACCGCAGCGGCGGTGGTGATCGTCGGCGCGACGCCGGTGCCGGTGAAATCGAAGTTGTTGATCTCCTGAACCGAATCATCGCTGCCGGTTGCGCCTGTGAAGCCGACGAAAGCGGTGTGTCCACCCAAAACACTGGCCAGGTTAATCGCCTCACTGGTGGCATAGCTCGTGCTCGCAGTGGTATCGACCAGGCTGATCGCAAGGTTGGTCCCATCATAGGTGACCGTTGCAGCGATCGTGTCCCCGCTATGATAATCGAGCGGGG
>Ga0302325_10019771_pt1 | contig 14148 bp, 11 predicted proteins | sample Palsa_T0_2_FD_201948 | JGI IMG/M metagenome (GOLD analysis project Ga0302325, IMG submission 201948) | Peat permafrost microbial communities from Stordalen Mire near Abisko, Sweden - Palsa_T0_2 | ecosystem: Environmental > Terrestrial > Soil > Palsa > Peat permafrost | place: Sweden: Abisko... | reverse complement strand
GGGATCGTCGATATCCAGAATCAGGCGCGGGTGATTCAACACACCGGCGAAATAGGCGAAATCGATGCGAAATGCAAAGACCGCGTCGAACATGCCGGGATTGAGGGCCTTCACCTGCCGTCGCGGCTCGGTCAAATCGTACCCGCGGAACATCCGGGGCAGCGGATCGATCCGGTCGGCAATCCAATTTGCGATTTTCGATCCGGACGATCGGATCGGTTTGGTGAGGGAAGTGACGGATTTGATATATTCCGGAACCGGCCCGGATTTGTAATCAAACATGGCCAGATGCAATTCCGCCACTTGCCCCAAAGCGGAGAGAAACAGATTCTGTCGAACCAGATACCCCGCCCCGCCCAGCCAGGGATTTCCGGAACCAACATAGAGCACGCGAGCCATAAGGGTAGCTTATGGAGAATGGACCCGTTAGGAAACGGGAATGACAAAACCCGAATCCCCGAATGAATGACGAATGCTAAAGCCCGAATGACGAAGGGTGCACTTTGGATTCGGGTTTCGTCATTGTTTCGGCATTCTTCATTCGGATTTGGTCGCTTCATTTCGCGACCGGTTTCGTCGTTGTCGCGTCCGCCTGATAGCTGACATGCACGCCCTTGTCGGTCACGTCGAACGTCAGCCCGGTGTAGCCGGAGATGCTTTCCAGGGCCTGCTGAATGCTGGCGTTGTCCAGAAGCAGCTGGATGCTGCGGGATTGGGCGGGGATTTTTTCGTAAGCGCCGGGGTCGACGGTGAAATCCACATTGGCGCGTTGGAAAAGTTCGAGAAGGACCTGCCCGACATCGACGCCGTTGTATCGGGCGGTGATGGTTTTGTTCAGTTGCGTGCGGATTTGCTCCTGCTTGGAGACGATCACGATGGTCTTGCCCCAGGGGTACCAGGTGGCGTTGGTCTGCCGGGAGATGTCTTCCAGCAGGTCGGCCAGCGTGGCATTGCTGGCGACGTTTATTTTCTGATCCTGCACGGCATCAGCGGCGCGATCATCGATGGCAAAGGGGGATTTCAGGGCAGCCAGCTTTTCGTTCACAGCCGTGACGATCTGGCGGAAGGTGGGATGATCGAGATCGAGCGGGGTCACGCTCATCAATGCCAACACGCCCAGTTCGTCAACCGTTGCCCGCTGACCCAGCCGGCGGAGCGCGGGCATGGGGCGCAGCTGCACCGACTCATCGCCCAGCACGAATTCCAAACCGAGTTTTTGCGTGATCGCGGACAAACCGTGCCGCAACGTGTGGTTCTGGATATTGGCTTTGATGCTGGTCTGCTCACCCCAGGGGAGCAGTTCCCAGATGGCCGGGTCGGCTTCGAGGCGGACACCGGTCTGCTCGGTAATCTTCTGCAGCGCGTCGGGCAGCGCCGTGTCGAGATTGAGATTCTGCACGCTGTCGAGCTGCTTGTTGATCAGGGCGGAGGTCTCGGAAGCTCGAACGGGGACGACGCAAACAACGAGCGGGAACAGCCAGATCAATGCCAAGACATGGAGAAGATGACGCATTCGCGCTCCTGGCAGTTTCATAACCCATCACTCGCCGATGACGCCGGTCTGTGAGGTACTCCGAAGAGCCGGGTTTTTCGCCCCGTTCGACCCGGCTCTTCGGAGTACCTCACAGACCGGCGTTTACAATACACGACGGTTATGAAACCGCATACAAACCGCAACCTCAATGCGGCTGCGATTTGCCCTTGGGCTTGGCGTTGATCCCCGCGGTGATCACCACTTTCGACGGACTTGGCACAATGACCGCATCGACATTATGCGTGCCGGCTTCGTCGGCGGCAAAGCGGGGTGAGGGGCCGACCGAAATATCTTCCGACGGTGTTCCAGTTGCCACGTCCGGACCGGGGCCGGTCACTTCCAATTGGGACACGGGCTGGTTGGTGGGCACCACGGTAGAGGGATGGATTGCGTGGCGAACGATCAGCCCGACTGTTGCGACGATCAACACACCGGCCGCAATGCGAAGCCGGCCCGACCATGCGGCCCAGCCGATTCGACCGGCGATGACCGGTTCGGATTGATCGGATTTTTTGATCACGCTGGAAATATGCTCGGCCAACCGGTCCCAGCGAACCGCGGGTTTGCCGCGAAGCTGGATGAGTTGTGCGTCGATCTGTCGGTAATCCGAGAGCAGCTGGCGTGCCTGCGGATCGGATTTCAGCAGGTCGTCAACCAACATGCGCTCAGATGGCGACAGAGTCCCGTCGACATACTGGCTGATCTGAAATTCCAAATCCTCTGCAATCATTTCAGTCCTGCAACTTCAGTCAAGCAACTGGTCTTTCAACAACTCACGCAATTTTTTCCGTCCCTGGAACACATGCCATTTGATCGCCTCGACGCTGCAATTCAAGGCGGCGGCGACATCTTTTTGAGGCAATTCATCCACCGTGAACATCAGAATCGCCTGCCGCTGTTTTTCGGGCAACTGCTTCAGGGCCTGCTGCAGTTTGTCGCCCAGTTCCTGACCTTCCAGTTGCCGAAGCGGGTCACCGGAGCGGGCCATCCATTCGCTGCCGCCCCATTCCGTACCACCGCCGGCATGCCCGGAGTCTGCGGCACCCAATAGATCGTCCAAAGGCAGCTGCTTCTTGTGTTTTCGGCTGCGCCGGAAATTCAGCGACAGATTCGACACGATCCGCAGGAACCAACCACCGAAGGCCTCGGGCTTTTGCAGGGTCGATAAACTTTTGTACGCCTTGAGAAACGCGTCCTGCGTCACTTCCAGCGAGTCCTGCGTGTTACCCAGAAGCCGAAAAGCCACCGCAACCGCCTGCCTTTGATACCGGTGAATCAGCTGATCAAACGCCCTGGAATCACCGGCAAGGGCTTTGGTCACAAACTCTCCGTCTGAAAGGGTTTGCGTCACGTCAACAGACCCCATCAGCGGCCCGTTCAGTGGTACACTTGCGGGCAACGGTCGATCAACTTCTGTCAGATCGCCGGTACCGGGTTCCATAGAGATGACACCTCAGGCGAGCGGAGGTTGGGGAAGAAGTTCTGAATTGATCTTAATCTTAATCCTAATCGTAATCCTCTTCTTCCGGGAGTTCGAAAGAAGATTAAGATTACGATTAGGACCGAAATTTAGGACCGCCCGCGCGTTAGTTCTGCAGCGGCGCACCCGTCAATTGCAGCCGCAATACCAATAGCCCCGCGGCCAGCTGCGGATCGGCTTCGAGCATCGTCTTATGTGCCGGTTGAGTGGTCGCACCCTGGGCCAACTGTGAAGGCTGTGTTGTCCCGAATGTACCGACCGCCGGTTGAGTGCTTGGTGCCGGGACATAATCACCCGGAGCAGCCTCGGTCTCCATGCGGGCGTCGTTGGCGGCTCGCATCTGCTCGGGGGTCATGTCCACGCTGACGTCCGGGTCCACACCCCATTCGGTGCTGTTTTCTTCCCGGTGAATGCAGCGGCCGCTGGGCAGGTAGTAATGAGCGGTGGTCAGCTTGACGATGGCGGTGTCGCCTTCGAGTTTGAAGATCTGCTGAACGCTGCCTTTGCCGAAGGTCCGCTGGCCGACCAGCAGCGCGCGTTTGTCGTCCTTCAATGCGCCGGACACAATTTCGCTGGCGCTGGCGGAATACTGATTCACCAGCACCACCATGGGCTTGGTGTATTTCCGGCCGTGATCGTCATCGGCGGTCGCCTGGGTGGGGCCATTGTCGGTTTCACGATCCGGGTGCGTGCTGACGATCACACCGCCTTCGTTGAGGAATTCATTGCACACGCCGATCGCGGCCTGCAGCAAACCGCCAGGGTTTCCCCGCAAATCGATGATGACGCCGTTGACGTCATCGCCCATGCTGTTCATCGCGGCGTGCAATTCCTGCACGGTGGAACCGGAGAAGCTGGTGATTCGCAGATAGGCGATCTTGTTATCCGGATCGACGTAATAATCCCACTTCCCGTCGTCATCCTTGCGGCTGTAACCCTCGACGCTTTCAACTTTGATCTTCTCGCGTTTGACGTCAAACTCTTTGACGGTTCCATCGGGGGTTCGCACGGTCAGGTTGACCATCGTGCCCGAGGGGCCGGTGATGTGCTTCACCGCTTCATCACTGGTGATTCCCTTGGCACTCTTGCCGTTAATCTTGGTGATCACATCCGCGGCACGAATCCCCACCTTCAGGGCGGGGCTGCCGGGTAATGGACGGACAATCCGCAGGTCGCCGTTTTCTTCGGGGAGAATCTGCACACCGATCCCGCTGAATTCACCCTGGGTGGCCTTGGTGAACTCGGCCACTTCGGTCGGCCAGATCATGTTGCTGAACGGATCCAGCGTCGCCAGTGCGCCATCGGCAAACTCGCTGACGATCACTTCGGGCGGCAGTTGCACGGTGCGGTCGTTGGCGGCCAGCAAACCGTCCTTGTCATCCATCGACAAAAGCTGGTCGATCATATCCTTTTCATTGTCAGCATTGGCGGCGGCAACCTTGGCCTTCCAATCGTTGATGTATTTCTGGAATTCACCGCGCTTGCCCGCGTCGGCCAGGTTGGGGAAGGTCTTCTCCAGGCCGTGCGTGTTGATGACCGCATCGACACCGGTCAACCCGCCGCTCATCAGCTGCCGGTAATTCACATCGCGGTAATATTCCGAATATGCATCATGCACCGCATTGACCAGCATCGGCATCGCAATTCCGCGAACCGTGTCGTGCCAGTCGGTCTTGAAATCTTCGTTCTCCACCACCGGATCGGCGGGCTTGGTGGCGGGCTGCACCGGCTGGGTGGTCGGGCTGAGGATCGCTTCCACTTCGTCGCGTTCCTGGATGTCCTTGGACTGCATGTCCTTGAGAACATCGGGCGCGTAAATCGAAAGCAACCGGCCGTGGCGCGTGACGGATTTGAGTTTTTCCTTCCAGTCTTTTGATGCAGGTTCCACTGCTGCCAGGTCGGAATACAACCGCGTGGCATGCACCCAATCGTCGGCGGCTTCGTAGTCGGCCGCGTGCTTGATGCCATCGACGGTGAGCGTTTTCATCCAGGGGAGATCGTGAAACGCCTTCTTGTCATCGCTGAGCAATTGTGCGCGATTGGCAAAATCCAGGGCGGCATCTTCCTTGCCTTTATCGACCAGCTTCTTAACGTCATCAACCGCCTTCTCATACGCCTTGTGACGTTCATCCGTGAAACCCTTCAGTTGCCCTTCGAACTGGCTTGTCCACTGATGCATCTTGGCCAGCTGCGGATCGCTCGACAGCTTGGCTGCCTGAGTGAGAAGGTCATTGCCGGTGTCGAAATTACCCACCCGAAGGGCCTGGTATGCCTGGGTTTTGAGCTGGTCGACCGCAGCAACCGGTGCGGGCGCAACGGCGTCATCCGCATGGGCGCGAAGCGTAATAAAGGGGGCAGTCCCTGCGATCGCCAAAGCCGCCACCGCAATCCATCGGGTGTACTTCTGATTCATTGCTGAAAATCCTTGTCTGGAAAGAGCCGGGCTGAATTAGGAAACGATACTCTCGACTTTTACATCGGTCAAACGAACGTAAATGCAGAATGCGGAATGCAAAATGCAGAACGAAGACCGAACGGTGTCCTGTTATTTCTCAAATTCGCAACGCACACAGGGCATTTGTCGGAGTCGGGTTTATCCCGATCCCTGTATCCAGTAGTATGCCCAAGAGCACGCGAAGTTGCGGAACAGGAACCATGCCCACGATTGTACACCAGTTGGAGACCGCTTTCCGGGCCGCCATCCAGGCTGCCCTGGGTTTTGACGCCGACCCGGCACTTACGGTTTCACAGAACGAAAAGTTCGGTGATTACCAGGCCAACGCCGCCATGAACCTGGCCAAGCGGATCGCAACCGAGACCGGCGAAAAGACCAGCCCCCGGGCTGTGGCTGAGAAGATCATCGCCAAGCTGACGCTTGGCAATCTTGCCAGCGAAGCCAGCATCGCCGGACCGGGGTTTATTAATGTCAGGCTTTCGCCGGCAGAAATTGCCAGGCGCGTACAGGAGGCTGCGACCGATCAACGGGTGGGTGTTGAAAGCGTTGCCAGGCCCGACATGGTGGTGATTGATTATTCCGCGCCGAATGTGGCCAAGGAAATGCACGCGGGGCATTTGCGAACCACGATCATCGGTGATGCGTTGTCGCGAATTCTGGAATTCCAGGGCCATCGGGTCATTCGCCAAAATCACATCGGTGACTGGGGAACCCAGTTCGGAATGCTGATCACCCATCTTCAAAGCATGGAATCTGCCGGGCAGATGCAGATCAAAAGCCTGGATGAATTTTACCGGCAGGCTCGTCAGAAGTTTGACACTGATCCGGCGTTTGCCGACCTGTCGCGCGCGGCGGTCGTTCGGCTTCAGGCCGGTGGTGAGATTGAACTCAAACTATGGCATCAGATTCTGGACCAGAGCCGGGCACATTTTCAACCGATCTATCAGCGGATGGGAGTGAAATTGACCGCCGCCGATGAGAAAGGCGAGTCGGCTTATAATTCCATGTTGGCCAGGGACGTGGCCGACCTGAAATCTTCGGGCGTTGCCACGATCAGCAACGGGGCTACGGTTGTTTTCACCGAGGGATTCGAAGCGCCGCTGATCGTGCAGAAAACCGGCGGTGGTTTTGGATATGCGATCACTGATCTGTCCGCATTGCGATATCGCGTGGGGACACTTGGCGCATCGCGAATTATTATTGTCGTGGGTTCACCGCAGTCGCAGCATCTCAAGCAGGTGTTCGCTGCTGCCGCAAAGGCGGGATGGGCAGGAAACGCCGCTCTGGAACATGTTGCGTTCGGATCGATGCTGGGTGAAGACGGCAAGAGCTTTAAATCTCGATCAGGCGATACGGTCAAGCTGGCAGAATTGCTGGACGAGGCTGAGGAGCGGGCGTTTGCCCTGGTCACTTCCAAGAGTCCTGAGATGCCTGAACCTCAACGGCGGGAGATTGCACATGCCGTGGGCATCGGGGCGGTAAAGTATGCGGATCTGGCGAGAGATCGGTTGGGTGATTACATCTTCGCCTGGGACCAAATGCTGGCGCTGAACGGGAATACCGGGCCTTATCTTCAATATGCTTATGCCCGAATTCAATCGATCTTTCGAAAGGCCGTCGAGCGCGGCATTAAGATCGACCGGCCATTTGTTGCCGAGGTGAAATTGGAATCACCTTTCGAGCTTTCGCTGGCCAAGCATGTGCTGCGGTTTGGTGAGATCGTTGAGTTGGTTTCGCGTGAGCTTAAGCCGCATCATCTCTGCACGTACCTGTACGACTTGGCTACGAAGTTCAGCGGGTTTTTCGAGAACTGCCCGGTGCTTCAGAGTGAAGATCCACTGCGATCAAGCCGGCTTACGCTGTGCGAAGCCACCGCTCGCACGCTGGGAGTTGGGCTGGAATTGCTGGGGATTGAACATCCGGATCAGATGTGACGCGCGTCCACCCAAACCCGACACTGATTCCGAGCCAATGTTCCAAAGCGTTGGCTTTGCACAATAAATCGATTTCGAATCAGGCTCAACCAGCATGAGAGCATCGTGAACGTTGTTCAGCTCGTATCATTTGGGTATCTATTGTGCAAAGCCCAAAGCGTTCCACTTTTTGGGCTGGAACTCAGCCTGTTTTAACATTTGGAACCACGCTTGGATAAGTCTCGACACCAATTTGTCTAATTGTCGCGACAAGCATCAGGCGACCGCATCCCTGGTAGAGGCTAGTCGACGCTGTCATAATATTCTACCTCAATCGTGATGATCGCGCGCATCTGCTGGAAAAGCGGTTTCCCGTACGCCGATGTTTGATGCGACTGGAATGCCGCCTCATCACGGTAACGCTCCGTCACCACATAGGTCCGGGCCGCTTTGCGCGACCGGTACAAGTCGTAGTACACGTTCCCTGGCTCATACCTGGTCATCTCCGCCTTCAGCGTTCGAAACAGCTCCAAAAATTTTTCTTCCTGACCACCATTCACCACCACATGCTTCACTCCGCCTATCATGATGCCTCGAGGATATTTTCGAGTTGTTTAAGTTCCACTTCGACTTCTTTGGCAGCGGCATCAATCGCCACATCGTCCAACACCGGCGGCTGAAAGAATGTCATGAAAAACGTGGACCCTTCGCCATTCGGAACCACCCGGGCGGAACGGTCCAGGACGCCTGCTCATCCTTCCATAGATGGTCCTGAAGACATCAAGATGTCGTTTTTTCGGCTTCAAAGGCCATGGGCGGGACGCCCATGATACCTAAGGCGACTGAAAAAACTCGACGTCGCGCGCGTGGTCGTCATCAAACACAATCGCCATGGCGATTTGCTCCGCATTATCCAGCAAGTAATACCACATGGCACGCTTTCCATTGCCCAGCGCCCTCGGCGGACCGAGCATCGCCTTGATGTGCTGCTTGCCCTCCCCGACGATTGAATCGCGCAGCAATCTCATCGCGCTCGCTCGAATTCGCGAAGTCCGCATTGCGGATTTCGTTTTCCCGAGCACGCCGGTGATCAGGACGATCGCGAGAATGGAGCCGCTCACGAGTTGTTTGATCCACGCCGGATCGCGGTGCTGAGATTCAGACGTTGAGAAAACCGTTTCCATCTCGATCAATCAATTTAACGGTCGGCGAAGCCAAATCCAGAAAAATCCGGGATCACTCGGCGATTAACCGAGGCTCAAAACTGGGCCCGTCGCACTTCGGTCCGTCTTTGGTCCAGACAATCGGATCGATGCACATCCGCCGCATGGTGCGGGCGGTGTCCCAGGCGTGGTAAACGCAGTACAGCGTTTTGTTGTCCGGACCGAGCACGACGCTGTTGTGACCGGGGCCGATCACTTTGCCGGGAATGCCCTTCAGCACGGTGGGACCATGGATCGCCGCATCGTCGCGCCACGGCCCCAGCGGATGATCCGCAACCGCAAAACCCAGCCCGTAATTTTCGGTGTGCCACGCCCCGCCACTGTAGAAGCAGTAATACCGATTTTCGTGGAACACGACGAACGGGCCTTCCACGCAGTTCCATGCGGGCCAGATCCGGCCCTTGTAATTTCGATTGCGTTCGTAGATTTGCCAGTCGCTGGAGGCGCGAATCACCGGGCTCGGTGAACCGGCCACGTTCACCAGATTGTCCGCCAGGGGAACCACCGCCAATCCGGTGCCGGTCGGGGCCTGATCCACATAATCGGTGGCGAAGAAGAGATACCACTTGCCGTCTTTCGGATCTTTGAATGGGTGCGCATCAATGCTGAATCCCGCATCGGGCAGCAGCAGTTTGCCGGTATCCAAAAACGGCCCCGCGGGATTTTTCGAAACCGCCACCCGCAGCCGCTGAAACGCATCCGATCCCTTGGCCTCGGCGGAATAATACAGATAAAAAGATCCATCTTTCTCCGCCACTTCCGGTGCCCAGAACGCCCCGCCGATCAGATGCTCGGGTGGAACCAGCGCCGACCCCCGCGCCTCCCATGTGACCAGATCCTTCGAATGCAAAACCGGTATTTCCTTGCCATCGGTTCCGGGCCCGGTTCCATACGCCCAGTATTTGTTGCCGCAGCGCAACACAAACGGGTCGGCAAAATACCCCGGCCAGACTGGATTCATATATGTCTTCATGTTCGGTAGTATCGTTACGGGCGGCGTGAAAAAAAGGGAACGCCAAAAGACGTAACCGAAAGGCGCCAGTGAGATGTTTTTGGGCGAAATGGTTCTGGCGGCTGTGCATATGCGGGCTTCTGGGCAGCCTGCTGATCTGGGTTCTTCCCAACGGCTTAAAAATTTATCACATCCACAGGCGGGAAGTGGATTACAAAATCCTTTTCGCACAGTACGGGACCGAATACGGCCTGGCACCCAACGGAATCGTGTTTGCCCATCATGTCCTGGCCTTTGACTCATCCGCGCTGGGCAACACGGGCAAAGAACTGAATCCGATCCGCGAAGACTGGTTCAAAAACGGTTTGCATTCCAAAAAGCCCTGGCCCACCAACAGCAACCGGCTGGAATGGGACGAATGGGGGCCCAGCCAATGGCACACAGCCGGCGATGTGAAAGTGACGCAGGTTGGCGCGGTGTTCTGCCTGCCTTATTCGATGATCGCCATTTTCTGCGCGCTACCGCTTGTGCTGCGAGCTGCCTTCTTTTTCCGGCGCGGCAGGCGCCGAACGTTCACGGATGCAACTGCCGCGGAAGGTGCATAACACCATTGGCGGGTACGCGCGCCAAACGGTTCTTGCAGAAGATTGGTGTTCGCGTATTGGATCCGGTTTCGTTTCTTCGGGAGTTTGAACATGACCATGACGGGTGAACAAATTCGGTTGCCCGGGCTGGTGCGCTTTCTTCAGCACTTCGAGGAGGGCAACGGTGATTGCACCGCCGAGCGATCCGATCTCCTGTCCGGTCTGACAATGGAAATGATGAGACAGAGGTCGGCCGCTCGCGGAAAAGCGGGCGCCAGCATTTCGAGGTGCGTCTGCACCTTCGGGGCTTGGGGCATTCCGCTTCCTTCGTGCGCGGCTCGGATTGGTTCTACACGCTGCCGGTTGGTTCGCATTGATTGTGGTCAAGGCTGATGCCGTAACCGTTGGCTTTGGCGGGAAGCGCAAGTGCGAAGAGGAGGGCGCCGATCAGGGCGACGAAGATCAGGCAGGTAAACGCCGGTCCCCAGCCGTGGCGCTCGACGAGCCATCCCATTCCCCAGCCGGACAACACGGTGCTGGCGTAACCGAAAATGCTGGTCAGACCGACGGCGGTGGCGGCGGCGCGCTTGGTGGCGAGATTGGCGGCCATGACACCGACCAGTGCCTGCGGGCTGTAGACGAAAAAACCGGAGGACATCAGGAGTCCGGTGTTGAGCCAGACCATGCGGCCCGGCGCATGCCAGAAGAGATAGACCGACAGCCCGCAGAGCAGCATGCTGAGCATGCTCAGCGGCGCGCCGCGCCCGGCGAAGAAGCGATCGGTCAGATACCCCGTGGCCAGCATGCCGAACATGCCGGCAACCTCGAAACCGGCGACCATCAGGCCCGCGTTGTGCAGTTGGATTCCCTTTGCCTGGTGCAGCACGGTGGGCCCCCAGTCGAAGACGGCGAAGCGAATCGTGTAAACAAAAAAGTTGGCCACCGACACAAGCCAGATGTACTTGTTGGTGAAGACGCGATCGAACAGGAAGCGTTTGAATTGCGCGGGGGATTCGGACGCGGTGTCACCGCCGGGGACGTGCGAGCCGGGAACCTCGGGCAATCCCACCGATTCGGGTGTGTCGCGCAAGAACATCCAGAGCAGAAGCGCCATGACCAGCGCGATCGCCGACGGAATGAAGAAGCAGAGCCGCCAATTGTCGTACTTGTCGACGAGATATCCGCACAGGACCACGATCGCGCCACCGCCAAGGGAGTGGGACATGTTCCAGAAGCTCATCTTGGTCGCCAGTTCCCCGGGGCTGAACCAGTGGGTCAGCAGCCTGGCGCAGGGCGGATATCCCATGCCCTGAAAACATCCGTTGAGCATCCACAGCAAACCGAACAGCATCATCGAGCTGCTGAGTCCAAAGCAGACGCTGACCAGCGCGGAGCAGAGCAAGGCAAAGGACATGAAGACGCGGGCATTGGCGCGGTCGGCGGCAACTCCGCCGATGAATTTGCTGACACCGTAAATCAGTCCGTGCAAAGTGAGAATCAGACCAAGGCTCTGCTTGGAAAGACCCAGGTGCCTTTCCATGAGCGGCATGGCCATCGAGAAATTTTTTCGCACGAAGTAGAATGTGCCGTAACCGACCGTGCTCCAGAAAAGGATGCGCGGGCGGAAGTGGGCATAAGCGCGGCGGATTTCAGCCGCGTCATCGATCCGCGGAGCCGCCGGCGGGGGACGCAGAAACCGCGGCAGGATGTGGGCAGCAGGTGCGGCGAGTTGGGACATGGACTTGGCCTTTCGCGCCGCAGCTTAACGCCCCGCCGCACCCGTGGCGAATGTGATGCTCTGCTGAGCAAGCCGCTTCAGAAGCCACATGTGGCTCGCTGCAAATATTCAATAAGCGATTTTTCTTCTGACGACAAACGGCTCGATCTGAAGGTCGTGGATGACATTCAGGTTGAGCGTGTAGCGCCCCGCGGACCCTGACAGGATTCCATGAACGCGCACGGTCGAACCATCGATGGCAGCCGCGGCATCTCCGCCACAAACGTCATCCAATTGCGCCCCGCATGCAACACTCACGACAACGCTCAGTCTCCTTTCAATATCAAAGGAACCGATTTGTCCGGTTGCGGAATATTGCAGGTAGCTGACACCGCCTTCAATCGTGACCTGCTTCCCGACCGCCTTGGCAAGAGAAGCCGGATCGGTGTTCTGCAGCACCGCCTGGGAACGGAGCGTCGCGAGCGGATCAAGCTGTTCGGCCATCAACGTTCCGTCGTCCAGCAGGCAGTAACAGGTCAGATCGCCGGGATCGACTTCGAGCTGGACGATGCGTCGGCCGGGATATGACACATCCCGCGCCAGATCCACCATTGCCGGCAAACTCCGCGCCTGCAGAGAGCCGGTGTCATCGGCGGCGACCACGATCGAAGCGTCGGCAGAGAATGCCGCCGCGGTCACCGCAGATGCCATGGGCAGTGTGCATTCCAGATCACCCGTCGAGGAGTTCCAGATTCGCAGGTCATGATCGCCCGAAACCGCCGCGGTGAGGAGCCGCGTATCGTCGGGCGAGACTGCAACGAACCGAGCTTGCCCCGCCGGTTGCGGGAGTTCAACAGTGCGCCCCGGTCCGACCGGCAACAGTTTCGCGGTCGTCGCATCCAACCGAAGCAGATGGGCTGCGATCAAGAACGGCGGCACGTCCTGAGGCGAGTCAATCGGGAGCCACGAGCCGTGCTTGACCGATCGAAGATTGACCGTTTCGACACCTCGATCCGACATCAGCTGGGCAATCTGGCCCGACGGGTCAAGACGCAACGTACCCGGAGGCACGTCGAACCGGTCGATGGATGAACCGATTGCCGGTCCGGACCTCAAGCCCAGAACCCTGAGCTGGTGATGGCCCTGGAAATCCCCGACAATCACAACAAGCCGCCCGTCCAGGGCAAAGAGCGCCTTGCGGATCGTGCCGGCGACGGGGATCGGCCTTGACTCCTTGTGATCCGCCAAATGCAGGACAGCGAGCCCGCCGTGCGTGGCAAGCAGCAGCGACTTCCCATCCGGTGCCAGATCAAAGGCAACCACGTTTTGCCGCAATTCCACGCGCCGGGACTGGGCAAAAAGAACATTCGGCGTGGATTGGTCCGCCGGCTCCACCACCGGATGGGGATCCGCAACATCGAACAGGATTCGCTGCGGGTATCGCACCGAGTTCCATACAGATCGTCCCCCTTCGTCCAGACCCCTGATCATGAGGTCATGCACCTTGCTGCCCGCGGGGTTTCGCCGTTCGATTTCATTGGCCTCGTTCACACCGGTGGAGAACATTCCCGACGAGAACCAGGCATTGGCGCGCGCGTCCGAAGCGCTGGAGATCAGCAGGGGATCCGCTGCCGGATTGATCGAGGCTGCGATCTTCACCGCCGTGTCAAATTGTTCGGTCCTCACGGCCTCCCGGACTGCCAGGGGGCAATACAAAGCGGGCAGCGATCCGTACCTGGAGATGCATTCGGTTACCGCGGCAAGATCGGCCCGCACCTCCTCAAGCGTGTACGGCACAGCCGGATGCTGCGTCAAGGGTTGCAGGATTGTGGCAAAGACGCCCATGAAGGCGGCTTCCTTGCGGCAATCGACCATCGTCACGCCTGCGGCAGCGATTCGATCGGCGTCTTTCTTCGCCTCGTCATACATCTGCAGGCTGAACTCGATCCGCTCCCTCTGGAAAATAAATCCGGGCCAGGGAAGGATGTCGATCAGTTCGGACAGCGTAGACAATGATGATCGGTCGGCCCCGATCAGGTAAAAACCGTAAAGCTTCACAAGCTTTCCAAGGAAGGTTCTGCCAGCGGGCGGAATACCGGCCAGGTTGAAGTCAGCCGCGTTTTGCGAGTCATCGGAGGACACATATCGCTGTGCTATGGGCCACGCCTCAAGAAATTTCTTCTCGACTGCTTCGAGGTCCTTTTTTGCCTGCTCGGCCTGAAATGTCATTCCAAGAATGTCATCTCTCAGGAAATCTCGCGCTGTCTCGCAAAGGCCCGCCATTTGTTCC
>Ga0302325_10019770_pt1 | contig 14148 bp, 11 predicted proteins | sample Palsa_T0_2_FD_201948 | JGI IMG/M metagenome (GOLD analysis project Ga0302325, IMG submission 201948) | Peat permafrost microbial communities from Stordalen Mire near Abisko, Sweden - Palsa_T0_2 | ecosystem: Environmental > Terrestrial > Soil > Palsa > Peat permafrost | place: Sweden: Abisko... | reverse complement strand
TAGGCGCTGGCCAAAAAGCCGTTGTCTCGATAGGTGGTCACGCTCACCACCGGACCATGCTTGCGCTTGGAAAGCTTCGAACCGTCCGGTGCGATCAGCAGGGGCAAGTGTGCCAGCCGCGGTACTGGCGCTCCCGCAGCCTGAAAAATCAGAACGTGTTTGAAGGTGTTCGTAAGATGATCCTGCCCGCGAATGATGTGCGAAATCTTGAGGTCGATGTCATCGGCGCACGTCGCCAGATGATAGGTCGGCATTCCGTTGCTCCGCAGCAGCGCGAAATCCTCAATATCCGCCGTCAGCTTGCTCTGCTCCCCATATACTTCGTCGTGGAACACCACTTCATGCGCGGGATCGCGAAGCACTTTGAAGCGAATCACAAACGGCTCGCCCGCCGCTGCCCGGGCGGCGCTTTCATCCGCCGTCAACGCGCGCATCTCGGGATTGCACAACCAAGGCCCTCCGCCGTGCGGCTTGTCTTTCGGATCGACATCGATCGCCGCGGGCACAAAATCTCGGTACGCCCATCCCTTCTCCAGTAACTCGTTCGCCAGCTTTCGATGCATGTCCAACCTCTCCGACTGGCGATAAAACTCATCCCACCCCAGCCCCAGCCACTCCAGCCCTTCGTAAATGGAATCTAACGACGCTTGCGTGTTACGGTCGACATCGGTATCGTCAATGCGCAACACCATTGTGCCCTTTGATTTGCGCGCAAATAACCAATTGAAAATGAAGGTGCGCGCACTGCCAATATGCAAATAACCCGTCGGCGACGGAGCAAACCGGACCCTTATCATGAAGTTTTAGTGTACGAAAAGGAACCTTTGCTTTCCTAAGACCGAAACAAACGCGGATCATATTCGAAAGGCGTAACCGCAACGATCTTAACGAGGCCCATATCGCTGTGACTCGGATTGATCAAGTAGTTAAAATCCAGGACTATCGCGGAGGGAACCTGGAGGCAAAGGCTGCGATTTGAACGTAGCCACTCCATGCCAATTCGCCTGGTCAAATTGAGATCTGTTTCCATCCTTCCGGTAATGAAGCAACCAGTTCTATGGTGTCGTCTGGGATCATGATCTCGATAGAGACGTCGTCTTTCGGTTGTTGAACCGAATGCACGCGTCTCTCAAGAACGCTCAGAGCTAAACTCGCACTCGTGTAAACAATCGGCAAACCGGCCTGGTTCCACCGTCCCTCGAACTTAAGTCCGCCTTTGCCTGATAAGTCCTGATAGACAATCCGCGAGAGACGCCAAACGGTCACTAGAACAGGCCGTGCTCGATCAATCCAAGTTCGTTGGCGACGAGTTCCCGCCCTGCTTGCGTTGCAATCAGAGACACTGGCGCTACGTTTCCCAAACTCGGGCTAGGGGTCAAAAGCCAAGATCTTCCTGTTTCCAAGTCCTGAAACGCAGCCGCTGCTGCCATAAGTATCTGAACGACAGGATCTTCCATCAGCGAGGGGACCGGCGTGCTTGAATCCCGTTCCGGCGATCCGGAGGAGTAAGCGCCTTCATCTGGGAGAATCCGCGACGAGGCCAGATGAGCGGCAATTTCTTCTTCCGTAGGTGTGCGGTGATGTTCCTGTTCCAAAGCGGCAATCGCCGCTTCGATCTGTTTGGAACGCTTGCGCTGTTGCCGCGGCGCCCAATCGAGCTCGGAGGATGAAGTTTCTGTGTCTCGGGATGCCAATCTGTCCTGATCATAGCGTAGTCGTTCGGACGGCCAGTCGGCCCTTAGCCCTCAGCAACCCGGAACAGGCGCCGATCATATTTGATCCACCTGCACCACTCTATTTCTATCTTCTTTGCATCGCGATGCAGCGGGTTCAGTAAGTAGTTTGAGGACTCGGGAGAAGGCAGCGAGGGAACAACGATCAAGGCAGTATGGCGCTGGTCGAGCCACTCATCTCCGATGGTTTGCGTTTCTGTCGAACTCTCCCGCCAACCCTCCGACAAGCGATCGGAAGCAAGAACCTCAATTAGTATGCCTTGAGGCGCGATTACCTTGATGAGTTGATAGTTTTCGGGAAGGAGCTTTGGGTTGGTGTGGAGGTTCGCCAGCACCTCGATCAAGGCTACGGCCGGGTGTTCGGAGAGATACACAATTCGCTTGCCACGCGCAGCCGTATGCCAGCGGCCGTCCGCTTTTTCACCGCCTATGCCTTCCAAGTCGCAGCGATTGCTAATGCGCCAGAGAGGGGCATCAAGTGTAGACGCCATCGTCAATTTGCCAGAGCATACTTTCCACCACTCGTCCTCCGGCTTCGGTGGGCAACATGCTCAGCGGTGTGCGATTGTTCAAACGTTCATCGGGCGTGCGCAGCCAGAGCAGCGCTTTATCGTGACTGCCAAACACCAGCTCCGCCTGTGAAAGAACGCGCCCCACACGGACTGCCCGTTCGGTTTCTTCGTTCGAGAGTTTCTCGCCGCGGGCTCTGCGGTGCTTTAGCGTTCGGGGCGAGATGACAATAGACGAGACTTCGGTGAACGTCAGGCCCTGATGACGCAAATAGGCGATGCTGTCGGTAGGAATACCCTGTTCAACGATTTCGGCCAGATCGAATTCCGATTGCGGCGAGCTGCCAATCAAGCAACGGATGTTTAGAGTTGTAACCACAATTGCCACCTAAGGACATTATGCCACACATGCCTCTGGCAAGATGCCAAATAACGCTTTGGCCATCATACATAATCGTCCCCAAACTCCGCTCGTGCCCGGTTTCGGTACGGTTTCGTCTGATACCCTCGAATTACCCCCAAACATGAGCAGTTTTGTCATCACTTTGCCCGACGGCAGCCAACAAACGGTGCCGGCCGGAACCAAGCCCCTCGATGTGGCCAAAAGCATCAGTCCACGTTTGGCTGACGCCGCGATTGTGGCGCGCGTCAATGGCGAATTGTACGATCTCACGCGCCCTTTCGAAGGTAACGCCAAACTGGAGATCCTGACCAACAAGAACGCTGAAGCGCTGCAGGTCTATCGCCACTCGACCGCGCATTTGCTGGCTGCCGCGGTGCTGGAACTCTATCCCGAAACCCAACTCGGCATCGGCCCACCCACCGATACCGGCTTCTACTATGATTTTGACCGCGCGACGAAATTCACCCCCGACGATCTAGCCAAGATCGAAGCGCGCATGCAAGAGATTCAGGCGCGCAATCTGCCTTTTGAGCGCCGGATGACTAGCAAGCAGGCGGGCCTGGAAAAATATAAAGACGATTGGATGAAGCGCGAACTCATTGAAGAACGCGCCGGCGATGTCTTTTCCGAATACACGCTGGGGCCGCACTTCATAGATTTCTGCCGCGGTCCGCACGTACCATCCACCGAGAAGCTCAAGGTGTTTAAGCTGCTCTCCATTGCCGGCGCGTACTGGAAAGGCAATGAGAAGAATCCGCAGCTGCAGCGCATTTACGGCACCGCTTTCTTCAGTAAGAAGGATCTGGACGAGTACCTGAACAAGCTGGAAGAAGCGAAGAAACGCGACCATCGCAAAATCGGCCAGGAACTGGATCTCTTCAGTATTCAGGAATTAGGCGGCCCTGGGCTGATTTTCTTTCATCCCAAAGGCGGCGCGATTCGCAAGGTGATTGAGGATTGGATGCGCGAGGAATACCTCAAGCGCGGCTACTCACTCGTCTACACGCCGCATGTGGCGCGCAGCGATTTGTGGAAAACCTCCGGCCACTACAACTTTTATGCGGACAACATGTTCACGCGCATGGAACTGGACGACGCGGAATACCAGTTGAAGCCCATGAACTGCCCGTTCCACGTCCTGATATACCGCGACCGCATGCGCAGCTATCGGGATTTGCCGGTGCGCCTGGGGGAGCTGGGCACGGTCTACCGCTATGAGCGTTCGGGCACCATGCATGGCTTGATGCGGGTCCGCGGCTTCACGCAAGACGACGCCCACATCTTCTGCACGCCCGATCAGATCGAAAACGAAGTGGTGGATTGTTTGCAGTTCGCCATCGACACGTTGAACACGTATGGCTTTACCGAGTACGAAGCCGAACTATCCACCTGGGACGGCGGCGCGAGCGGCAAATACGAAGGCACGGTCGACCAATGGGACAGGGCCGAGAAAGCGCTGCACCGAGCTACCGACCGGCTCAAGATGAAGGTCAAAGTTTCGCCCGACGAAGCAGCGTTCTATGGTCCGAAGATCGACGTCAAATTGGTAGACGCTATCGGCCGGTTATGGCAGTTATCCACCGTGCAGTTTGATTTCACGCTGCCTCGCCGCTTTGGCTTGGAGTACATCGGCGAAGACGGCAAGCAGCACCAGCCGTTGATGGTGCACCGCGCGCTGTATGGCTCAATCGAACGCTTTTTCGGCATTTTGATTGAGCACTACGCTGGCGCTTTCCCGGTGTGGCTTGCGCCGGTGCAGGCCATCGTCCTTCCCATCACCGATAAGCAAGGCGAATACGCCAAAGAGGTTTACGCAAAGTTGAAAACAGCCGGTTTCCGCGCGGAACTGGACGATCGCAGCGAAAAAGTGAACTTCAAAATTCGCGAAGCGCAAATGGCGAAAATTCCCTACATGCTGGTCGTGGGTGAAAGGGAAGCGGCGGCGGGCCAAGTTGCTGTTCGCAATCGCAAGCATGGCGACCAAGGCGCGGAAAAACTTGATGATTTTGTTGCACGCCTGTCCGATTTGATAGCCTCGCGCAACCTCACCGAATAGCTCACTCTTCTCTAAGCGCAGATACTCCAGTTCAAACTTGGCCAGCCGCTCCCGAAACTCGTTCAGGAACCGCACAGCGTCGGCTTTGTTCTGAAACCCCACCACCAGATCATCCGCGTAACGGACCACAACCACTTGTCCGCCTGCTACTTTTCGTCTCCATGCTTCCACCCACAGGTCAAAGACTTAGTGCAGATAACGTTCGCCAGCAGCGGTGAAATGCTTGCGAAGCAAGCTCCAACCGGTGGACCGGAAACCATCACCGCCCCTTGCGGCGTGCCCGTTTCCGTCCCCTCCCATTGGCCTTCCTCCAGCACTCCCGCCTTCAACCATTTCTGGATCAGACGAAGAATGCGTTGGTCGGCTACCCGATGCTGAACGAACCGCATGATCCATTCGTGGCTCATTCTGTCCAAGTACTTCGACAGATCGGCATCCACGACATCGGTGTAACCTGCGTACAGCAGCTTATCTACTTCCGGAATGGCATCCTGCGCGCTTTTCTTCGGTCGGTAACCATGGTTTCCGGTCTACCGGTTGGAGCTTGCTGCGCAAGCATTAAGCGTTGGGCCCGAAATCCGCTTCAAAGATTGGTTCCAGGATCAGTTTTGCGGCAGTTTGCGCCACCCGGTCCCGAATAGTCGGAATGCCCAATGGCCGCTCACCCCCGCCCGGTTTCGGAATCATAACTCTCCGCACCGGCTGTGGTTGATATGTTTTGTCGTGCAATTCTTTCCCGAGGCCGTTCAGCCACTCCTCCAGCCCTTTTGACTCAATGTCCGCAAAGCTTTCCCCATCCACGCCTGCTGCGCCGTCATTGGCTTTCGCCTGCGCCCATGCGTGTTGCGGAACATCCTGACGATACACTTTGTCATAGAGTTGGTAGAAGCGAAAGTCCGGCTCGCTCTTCGCCTTTGCTTGCTCTGAAGGTCCCGAACTTTATCCGGCGTTGTCAGACTCATCGTCAATCACCGCGCCTTCCCTTCTTCACAAACATTCCAGAAGTAAATGTTTGCGAAGCAAACTCCAACCGATGCCGTGCAGGCGCACGGCACTACTTGTACCAGTAGACCGGAAACCAGGGTCCTTCCCTCCACCGGCGTTACCCGGCTTCATCGGTACATCTGACCCTCTCAGACGCCCAAAGAGTCCGCCGCCCTTGCGGCGGCGTTTGCGGGGTGCGACCCCGCGACCCTCCCGGGCCTCCCTCACTGACGCTCGACTACCTTTCTGGCGTGCTGTGTTCACTACCCCGGTGGACCGGATCGGTGCATGACGGTTATCATGAAGGCGCGTTCCCGCGCCAGGCTCTTCCCCATCCGTTCCGCCTTCCCGGTTTCGCGACGGGTCGGCGTCCACATTGCAGCTTTCGGGGCCTGCTCGAACTTCACACGTATTACGGCCCGCCAGATTGCTCGCCCACCCAAGGTGGACTTTGTCGCGAGGTTCCGCCAAGCTTGGTTACCCACGCCCGACGCTCGCCAGCTATCGAATCTAACCATCAATTATTCGAGTGGGTCCTTCCCCCACTGGTAATCAGCCCCATTTGAGGCACACGCGGAACCGCCTGCGCCTAGCGTTTATACATTTTCCGGCAAAAAACGATGGCCGGCGGGGTAGGGCGGGCATTCTTGCCTGCTAGCCGCCTTTCCAGGCGGCGACTGCGCTCGACCAGCGAAACTGCTCGGGTCGCTGGACACAGCCCGCCTTCACGGGATTCAACTCGAGGTACCTTGAATCCGGCGAAACTCTTCGTCGCTTCGCACCAAGTGATCGTAACTTTCGTTCTGCCAAACGCCCCGTAAGGAGTCTCAGGGCTTTCTTGGCTTGGTTGGCCGTGAATCCCTTCAGGGGTCCCGGCCACTTTGCCAAGGGAACGAACTGAGTAGCGAGCAAGTGAACATGATTCGGCATGACCACAAAAGCATGCAGCTTGCAGCGCTTGAAACGCACATCACTGTCCAGCATCCGGGCGTTTCAGGTGCAGCGGTCCGGTAGCGCCTTTATCGAGTAAGCGGTCCATTGTCACGAACGCTTCGCCTGAAGTGGCGACGTGCTCGCGCCGAAAGCCCCGTGTGGCGGCCAAACTTCCGTGCGGACGGAAGGTAACGAACTGCGGCTGGCCGATAGTATCCCGGTGAGGCAGACGACTTACGTAGCGGAGCATCAAGAATCTGTGCCGGGCGCGGATCGTCTTCGAGGGCTGAGACGCGGCCGCCTGGAAAGGCGGCCGGCAGGCATGAATGCCCGCCCTACGCGGCGCCATGCATGCCCTAAAGATTGTGAGTTGACCGTCCGATTGATTCTTTGATCGCCTCCGCGATCAGGAGAATCAAATGAGCAGACCCTGTTTGTGTTTACTAGCTGCTTCCATGACGCTACTGGGGCAAAGCGTGATTACGCCCGGGGAGTTATCGGGGCAATTCACGTCGAATCTTGTGCCGAAAACCGATATCGCCAGCGTTGAGGATCGGCATGAGAAACACGTGCGGATCATCTGGATGGCAAGCATTTTCGCCATGACCGCCGGCACGGCGGCTGATGCGGCGACTTCCTGGCACAGGCGGGAAAGCAACAGCTTGCTGGCTTCGTCAAACGGCACGTTTGGGGGCAAGGGCTTGGCGATAAAGGGAGGGATCTCGGCTGGTATGCTGGCGCCGCAGCTGATTTTCCGCAAACACCACGATTGGCATACCGCCTTTGCCGTCGGCAATTTTGCCGAGGCGGGAATCTACACGGGCACTACGATTCACAACCTGAATACGAGCGGCCGCTAATTCTTGCGGACCAATGTGGCCATACCAGAGGTCAACGCGGGACCGTTCCTGCCACCGGTCGTCCGCCATTCCAGCCGCATGGTGTCGCTCTCCAGCAGCCTGATCTCAAAAGTCCCGTGCCGCCCGTCAGCGGCAGTCCATACGTATTTTCTAGAATCCTTATCCACGGACTTCAGGGCGAAACTGACCTCGGGTGATACCGGGCGGCTGTCGGCAACATTGTAACGGGCGTTATATTCGCCATGCATGCCGTCCGCTTGCTTGACGAGCTTTAGCTTAATAAACTCCGGTGGATAGAACCCGGGCTTGCCCTTTTCCGGCTCAGTGGGCGCGTAAACCCATTCGCCTTCCAGCGGATCATTGGGCAATGCTTTCGGTGCTTTAGGCGCGGGAATGCGCCCATGATCGACTACCACCCAGTCGTCATCGGCCGGCACAGCCGAATTGCCCAGAGCCGGGGCGCCATCGGGCTGCCATTGCTGCTTCGGAACCGTCACTTGCGAAACGAGCGGCACGGGGCCAAGCTTTCGTTTGCCGTCAATCTTCGGCGTTTCCGGGGGCGCGGTTTTGGCGGGCGGCGGGATGCTGTGAGCCGTTTCGCGCTTTGGGGCATTCGCCGGTTCTGCGGACTTTGGCCTAATTAACGGGGCTGACACGGGCGGTAGTGTTGGAGCGGGTACCGTCACTTTGGCCGGCGGAGCGGGAGGGAACCCTCCAGCAGCGTCCGCCGGTTTTTCTTTCACGGGGGGTGGCGCCAGCGGAACGGTTGCCGTGGGATGGGGCTGCTCCTGCGGAGTTGTCTGGGCCCTCTCGGTCGCAGGCGGCACCGGCACGGGTACTATAGTCGTGGTTTCTTTGCTGGGCGCGGGAGTATCTGGATTTTCAATAACAATCGGGGTATGAGTGCTGATAGAACTGCCCATGCGATCGGCCCAGAACCACACGGCGCCCACCGTTAATACAATGGCACCGAAAGTGCTGGCAATCCACCAGGGCACGGAACGCCAGGAGCTTTGCCGCGGCGCGTGTCCTATGGCTTCGCCTTTCAGTTGTTCGTCGTACTCTTCGCGCTCTTCGGGGTCGAGCAGAGTTGCGACAATGGAGTTGAGGCGGCGCATCTGCGTCTCGGCAAGCTGTTTCAACCCCTGGTCCCGATGCTGATCGGGATGCATGAGTTTCACTAGCCGACGATGCGCCTTGCGGATCTCCTCGGTATCCGCGTCTGGTCTAATTCCGAGTTCCTCGTAGTAGTTCATCGCAATTCTTTGATCATCATAATCGATTTCGTTATACTCAAGAAGTTGTTACCCTCCGAAAGGGGCAACTAGCGAATCCGATAATGACGCTAAACAGACTTCCCAAGCTCCTCGCGTTGGCGGCAGTTACTCTCGCGTGCGTCATAGCGGCCTCACCCGCTATCGGTGTGGCGTCCGCCATCGGAACGTTTATGGTGAATAGTTCCGAAGTTGAAGGGAACGCCAATCTGTTTGATGGTTCACACATTCGCACCGACAAGGCCTCAAGTAAAGTGTATCTAATGAGCGGGGCTGCGCTGGTACTGGGGGTGGGCTCCGCAGGTACTATCTATAGAGACCATTTTACGCTGAATCAGGGCGCCACGAAAGTAGATAACCTGACGGGGTACTCCATTCACGCGGACCGGTATGATATCCGCCAGGGTAAACCTTCGTCGCAAGCGATTGTGAGGCTCAACCAAGGGGCGGTGGAGATTGCCGCTTTGTCGGGTTCGCTGAATGTTTTTGACGATCGTGGGGCGCTGCTCACGCGGATTGGAGCCGGAACCGCTTCGGCTTTTCAATCGGGCGCCAGTAGTCTACCGTCCGGCGCCAGTGCCGATAACAACAACCACAAGCGCAGGCTGGCGCTGCTGTCTCTGCTGACGGGGTCGGCTTTGGCGGGCCTGGGGCTTGCCACGGACGCTATTCTGCAATCGTCATCGACGAGCCCGTAGATTGGGCGGCCAAACGGCCGCACCTTTCGGTTCTTTCGTTCGCGTTTGATACTTTGATATTACCTTTGCCAAGGAGCAAACCCAAAGTGCGCCGAGTCTTCCCCGTGTTGCTGTCGATGTGTGCAACGCAAATGGTTTGGGCCGCACCGCCCAGCACCAGCGTCGATTTCCAGCGTCAGGTGCGGCCGATCTTATCGGACAACTGTTTTCTCTGTCATGGTCCGGACAAAGGAACGCGCATGGTGGATATGCGCCTCGATACAAAGGATGGGGCCATGGCGGCGCGCAAGAACGGCACGCCCATCGTGCCCGGCAAACCGGACGAAAGCCTGTTGATCAAAAGGATTTTCTCCGATAACGCCGCTTACCGGATGCCGCCCACGTTTTCCCACAAAACGTTGACGGCCGAACAAAAAGATACGCTCCGCAAGTGGATTGAGCAGGGCGCTCCGTGGAAAGAGCATTGGTCCTTTATACCGCCTGCGCAGCCGGCGCTGCCCGAAGTGAAAAATGCCGCCTGGGTGAAAACGCCGATCGACAGGTTTGTGCTGGCGCGGTTGGAAAGCGGTGGTTTGACGCCCAACGCTGAAGCGGATCGCCGCACGCTCATTCGCCGGGTGACGCTTGATCTGACCGGTTTGCCGCCGAGTCCCGACGAAGTGGCCGCGTTTGTTAACGATCGTTCGCCCACCGCCTATGAAAAGGTGGTTGACCGCTTACTTGCTTCGCCGCGTTATGGCGAACATCGCGCGCGCTACTGGCTCGATGCGGCGCGTTACGCCGATAGCCAGGGTTTGCACATCGATAATTATCGCGAGATGTGGCCGTATCGGGAGTGGGTCATTAATGCCTTCAACCGAAACATGCCGTTCGATCAGTTCACGATTGATCAGTTAGCCGGGGATTTGCTTCCCAACGCGACACTGGAGCAAAAGATCGCCTCCGGGTTTCATCGCTGCAACGTGACGACAAACGAAGGCGGTTCCATTCCAGCGGAAGTGGAAGCGATGTATGCCAAAGACCGTGCCGATACCACCGGAATTGTTTGGCTGGGCCTCACCGTGGGCTGCGCCACATGCCACAACCACAAGTTCGATCCGATTGCGCAGAAGGAGTACTACTCGCTGACGGCGTTCTTTCGAAATACGACGCAGCTAGCGCTGGACGGGAACGTGCCCGATACACCGCCGACCGTTGTGGTGCCCAGGCAGGAAGATTGGAAGCGCTGGACCGATTTGAGCGTTGAACGAGCGAGTTTGCGTGAAGCGATCGCCAACGGCGCAGCCAATAACGACGCCCAGTTTGAGAAATTTTTGAACCGTAAGAATCATTCCATCGCCCACTATTCCGCGCAGTCCGTGATGGCGGAGTTGAAAACCGATGCTTTGCCGGGCGAATTGCCGCCGGGCGTTACGGTGGGCGAGGGTCCTGCAGGCCAAGGCAAAGCTCTGTTTTTCAAGAAAGAAGAGGTTAAGGAAGAAAAGGACACGGATAAAGCGGATAAGAAGGAGAGCAAGCCGCCTACATTTGAGCTGTTGCCGAATGGCGCCATTGACGTGGATAAGCCCTTCACTGTTGTCACATGGATCTACGTTCCGAAAGAAAAAACCAGCTTTACGGTGGCCAGTCAGTTGGAAGAACCGAAGGAAGGCAAGCGCCACGGCTGGTACCTCAGCGTAAACGGAGGTGAGTTGGGCGTCAACGGTAAAGCGCCGGAACTGCGCATCATCGGTGCGAATGGAAAGTATTTAAGCGCGCGTCCCGCAGCGGATTATGAATTAAAAGCCGATACTTGGTACCACCTGCAGTTCAGCTACGACGGCAGCCGCAGCCGTAAAGGCCTGAGCTTATTTATCAACGGCGTGTTTATTCCGACCTACGGCACGGGCGAGGACAACAATGCGCTCGAAGGTTCAATTGCGGCTCCCGCGAAATTGAAATTGGGCGGATCGGCCGTCGCCGGGTTCAAGCTGCTGAACTTTCACGAGGACGAAACGCAGGCTGAGTTGCTGTGCGCGTCCGACAGAGCCGCCGGCGGCGATCGCGAAGCCTTGCACAAGCTGTTCACCTACGAGGTTGACCCTGGGGTTCGCAAGGCCGTGGCGCGGCTGCATCAGGTGGATGCCGAGCGTTCGGCCATTGCGCGGCGCGGCGCGGTTACCTTCGTGATGCAGGAGCGCACCGATACCGAACCGGTGGCGCACGTGCTGAACCGCGGCCAGTACGACCAGATGCGCGACGAAGTTCATCCGGGCGTGCCGGCTGTATTGCCGCCCATGGCGCAATCGTTGCCTCGTAACCGCTTAGGCTTAGCGAAGTGGATTGTCGATCCGGCTAATCCGTTGACGGCGCGGGTGACGGTGAATCGCTTCTGGCAGGAACTTTATGGCACCGGCATTGTCAAAACAGCGGAGGATTTTGGAGCGCAAGGCGAGCCCCCGTCGCATCCGGAATTGCTGGACTGGCTGGCGCTGGAGTTTCGCGATTCGGGGTGGGATGTGAAGAAGCTGTTCCGCTTGATGGTGACGTCGGAGGCCTATCGCCAATCGGCGGTGGCGGACGATGAGAAATTGGCGAAAGATCCGGATAACCGGCTGCTTTCGCGGGGGCCGCGGTTTCGCATGGATGCGGAGATGGTGCGCGATTGCGCGCTGGCGGCAAGCGGACTGTTGCGGCCCGAGATCGGTGGTCCGAGCGTGAAGCCGTATCAACCCATCAACATTTGGGAAACGGTGGCCATGGAACAGAGCAACACGCGTTTCTATAAGGCAGATAGTGGCGATGCGTTGTACCGCCGCAGCATGTACACTTTCTGGAAGCGCAGTGCGCCGCCGCCGAGCATGGATATTTTCAATGCACCCTCGCGCGAGACGTGCGTGGTGCGGCGCGAGCGCACGAATACGCCATTGCAGGCGCTGGTGACCATGAACGATCCGCAGTTTGTGGAAGCGGCTCGCTGGCTGGCGCAGCATGCGATTAAAGATGCACACAAGGATGTTGAAGGGCAGGTCAACTTCATGGCCGACCGGTTAATAAGCCGCGATTTGGACGCCAAGGAAATGGCGATCGTGTTGGGTTCTTATCACGACTATCTTTCTTATTACGACGGCAAGCCAACAGACGCCGAAAAGCTGCTGAGTGTCGGCGAATCGAAAGCGGATGCAAGCTTGCCAAAACCACAGTTTGCGGCCATGACTATGGTGGCGAACGAGCTAATGAATATGGACGAGGTATTGGTAAAGTGATTCACCCATCTGACGAAGCGGTTTTAGCGGAAACAAGACGGCAGTTTTTCGGAAGGGGCGCGCGCGGGCTCGGCTCGTTGGCGCTGGCGTCGTTGCTGACGGAAAACGCACAGGCGGCAGACAAGGCTGCGACCGGTGGATTGCCCGGCCTGCCGAATTTTCCGGGCAAGGCCAAGCGTGCGATCTATTTGCATATGCTGGGCGCTCCGCCGCAACAGGAGACTTTCGATTACAAGCCGGGCATGGCGCAGTGGTTCGATAAAGATCTGCCCGATTCCGTTCGCAGCGGGCAGCGGCTTACCACTATGACGTCGGGCCAGACGCGGTTTCCGATTGCGCCTTCCATTTTCAAATTTGCGCAATATGGGCAGAGTGGAGCTTGGGTATCGGAACTGTTGCCGTATACGGCCAAGATGGTGGACGACATCGCGATTATCCGCTCGATGTATACCGAAGCGATTAACCACGAACCGGCGGTCACTTTTTTGCAAACTGGGTTCATGATTCCGGGCAAGCCTTGCATCGGTTCCTGGCTGGCGTACGGCTTGGGCAGTTTGAACCACGACCTACCCACGTTTGTTGTTTTGAATGCGACTCACTCGAATCCGAAAGCGAATGTGCAGGCGATTTCGGCGCGACTGTGGAGTTCGGGTTTCTTGTCGGGACAATATTCCGGCGTGGCGCTGCGATCGAGTGGCGACCCGGTTTTGTATATCAGCAATCCGGATGGCGTGTCGAGTTCGATCAGGCGCAGAATGCTGGACGCGTTAGGACAACTGAACGAGATTACGAGCGAGAAAATTGCCGATCCGGAAACGCGCGTGCGCATAGCGCAATATGAGATGGCGTTCCGCATGCAATCGTCAGTGCCCGATTTGACTGACATCACCAAGGAGCCGGAAAGCACCTTCCAGATGTACGGCGAAGACGCGAAGAAGGGTGGAACGTTCGCGAATTGCTGCTTGATGGCGCGGCGCATGATGGAGCGGAATGTGCGTTTTGTGCAGGTTTACCATCGCGGTTGGGATGTGCATAGCGATTTGCCGGAAGTGCTGCCGAGCCAGTGCAAGGACGTGGATCAGGGCGCGTGGGCATTGGTGCAGGACTTGAAGCAGCGAGGGTTGCTCGACGAGACACTGGTGATCTGGGGCGGTGAGTTTGGGAGGACGATCTACTCACAAGGCAAGCTGACGGCCAAGGATTATGGGCGCGATCATCACCCGCGCTGCTACTCCATCTGGATGGCCGGCGGAGGGATCAAAGGCGGCGTGGTGCATGGCGAAACGGATGAGTTCTCTTATAACATTGTCAAAGATCCGGTGCACATTCGCGATTTTCAGTCGACTCTCCTGAATCGCTTTGGAATCGATTCGCAGCGATTCACCTACAAGTATCAGGGATTGGATCAGCGCTTAACCGGAGTGGAAAAACCGGCCAAGGCGGTGGGTGCTGT
>Ga0302325_10019769_pt1 | contig 14148 bp, 14 predicted proteins | sample Palsa_T0_2_FD_201948 | JGI IMG/M metagenome (GOLD analysis project Ga0302325, IMG submission 201948) | Peat permafrost microbial communities from Stordalen Mire near Abisko, Sweden - Palsa_T0_2 | ecosystem: Environmental > Terrestrial > Soil > Palsa > Peat permafrost | place: Sweden: Abisko... | reverse complement strand
GCAGGTGCCAATTCGGGCCACGAATTCCTGGGTAACGGTGATGTCATCGGGCGTTTCAACCTCGGCGGGTATGAGATCGGCTAGGGTCGTCTCGTTGTCACCCGACAAGGGCGCATCGAACGAGACCGATTGGTCCCGCTTGCGGCGCCACCAGTACCAGTAACGGTTCCGGGCGAGATTGGTTGCTATTTGGTAAAGCCATGTAGAGAAGGCGGAATCGCCGCGAAAATTGGCGAGTCCGCGATGGGCACGAATGAAAGCATCCTGGGTGACCTCTTCGGCATCCTGGGGGTTCCGGAGAAGTTGGTTCACCATGGAATATATCCGATCCCAATAGCGCGAGACCATTTCATCGAAGGCGGACTGGTCGCCTCCCTTGAATCTGTCCACGAGCGTACGGTCGAAAGCCACTTCCTGAGCTTTGGTTGACATGCGTTCTGCTTCGCTCTGATGGACAAAATTTTTTATTGTTCCCAAGAAGTGTGAAACAAATGAGGCGGAGCTCCGCGGTCAATCCCCGGGGAGGGGTGCCCGGGGGGCCAAATCCGCCCAATTCCACCCCGATTTGATCTTGCTGGAAATCACCCGCACCCGCTAATACCCTCCGTTCTACGCGTTCTTTAGCAGGATCGCCCGGTTCCCTCCCCCCACCCCTCAACGGGGCTGGGGATAGCAATCTCCGGACAATTCCGTTATCCAAAGCGTTTTAGGTAAATATTTTGGGTTGGTAGCTCAATGGTAGAGCAGCATCCTTTTAAGTTGTTGGTTCCGGGTTCGAATCCCGGCCAACCCACCATACTATGAAACGCCTGATCATTATCGAAGATCAAACCGCCATCCGCGAGATGCTCTCGGAGATCCTGCGGATGGATCCTCGGTACAAGATCGTCGGCGAAACGGGCGATGGCCATGCCGCCATGCAGCTGTGCATCGATCTGAATCCTGATGTGGTCGTGCTCGATGCCAAGCTGCCCGGCCTCAACGGGGTGGATGTGCTGCGCCGCCTGACCAAACTGCTGCCCCACATGAGGGTCCTGGCTTTTTCGGGACATGAGAATCCCCAGCTCGTCCGCGAAATGCTGGAGGCCGGCGCTCATGGCTTTGTCGAGAAGACCGCAGGTCTGATGGAGTTCAAGAAAGGGCTGGAGACGGTTGCGGGAGGAGGCACCTATTTCGGACCGGCGATCGCCGCATTGCTGCGCAGCGTGGTCGCAAATCCGGAACGGGCCGGAACCGCCTCGCCTCTCACCGAGCGCGAACGGGAAATCCTCCAATTGGTGGCCGAAAGCAACAGCACCAAGGAAATTGCCTCCAAGCTCGGCATCAGCGTCAAGACGGTGGACAACCACCGGACCAATCTGATGCGCAAGCTCAACCTGCACGATGTGGCCAGCCTCACACGGTATGCGCTCGAGACGGGCGTCATTGGCCACCGCCCTTAAACGAGTCCGTGCGTCGGAGTGCGGAGAGCCTACACGGCACTCCGGAGTGAACGTTTTTGCTCACCAGCGGTCGGTAACACGCTTGTCTCAAGAAAAAGGTTGGCCAACACGCTTTCCGCTCCCATAGACAAGGAGGAAGCCACAAATGAAATTCGCCTCGAAGACCCTCTTTATCGCCCTCGCAAGCTCCGTCGCCCTCTTTACGGGCTGCGCGAAGAAGCCCGTGCGCCCGGATCCGAGCGCGACGATGCTCGGTCAGCAGCCCGGCGGATCGGGCCTCACGCCGGAAACCGTGCCGACCACGGCCGACGCAAATTCCGGCCTCCAGAATCGCGACGGAGTGATCGAGGATGCCAATTCGATCCGGGGCCTCCTTCAGCCCGTCTATTTCGATTTTGACCTTTCCAACATCAAGGCGGGTGAGCGGCCCAAGCTGCAGGCGGCGAAGGACTATCTGGCCAAGAATCCGCAGCAACGGATCCTCCTCGAGGGTCACTGCGATTGGCACGGTACCGCCGAGTACAATCTCGGCCTTGGCGACCGCCGTGCCCACGCCGCGAAGAAGTACCTGCTAGCGCTCGGGGTACCCACCGACAAAATCGAAACCCTCTCCAAGGGCAGCGAAGAAGCCGTTAAGAACGGCGATGACGCCGCGCGCGCCAAAGACCGCCGCGTGGAGATTGTGATCCTTAAGAAGTAAGAGGGCCTCGGAGGTCCGCTCCCGGAAGGGCCCTCAGCCTGCCAGTGTTTTCAGCATCCTGCGGACCGTCTCGGTGCCGCGGCGCATGACGTCGAGATTGAAGCTCTCGTTGGGCGCGTGCAGATTGTCCTCCGGCAGAAAGAGCCCGAACATCACCGAATCCAGGCCGGTGGCCTGCTTGATCTGCCCGATGATGGGAACACTCCCGCCTTCACGCAGATACAAGGGCGGCCGCCCCCATACCTCCGTCACGGCCTTGTCCGCCGCCGCAAAAGCGCGCGCAAGGACCGGCGACTGATCCGCTGGAGTATTGGAGCGCCCCGGCGGAATCACCACGTACGGCTCGCCCTGGTGCTGATCGACGAAGTCCACCCGGACTCCGCTGGGCGTGCGGGCGCGAATCGCCGCCATCACGCATTCCTTGATGCGACCCGCGCTCTGCGCCGGCACGAGCCTGCAGCTGATCTTTGCGAAGGCCTTGCTGGGGATCACTGTCTTGGTGCCTTCGCCTTGGTAGCCGCCACCGATTCCGTTGAACTCAAGGGTCGGTTGGAATCGAATGGCTTCGGCGGGCGTGAATCCTGGCGGCGTGTAGAACGCGTCGATCCCTAGAAATTGCGCGTACGCCTTCTCGTCGGCGCCGAGTTTCTTGAGCTCCGCGCGCTCCCACGGCTCAACATCCAAGACACCGTCGTAGAAGCCGGGCACATTGACCCGCCCGTCCGGCGTATGAAGCGTGGCACAGATTTCCGCCAGCGCCTGGATCGGATTGCGAAGAACGCCCCCATGAAGGCCGGAATGCAGATCGCTCTTCGGTCCCGTCACAATGACGTCGAGCAGCGCCAAACCGCGCAAACCACAGGTCATCACCACCTGATGCTCATTTGGCAGCGCCGTATCGCACAGAAAGACCAAATCGGCCGTCTTTAGCCGCTCCTTGTGGTGTTCGAGAAACACCGGGAAGCTCGGACTGCCCATCTCCTCTTCGCCCTCGATCAGAAAGGTGATCCTCAGCGGCAGGCGTGGGTTCCCTTCCAGGAGGCTGGCCACACCCGCGATGATCGCCATCAAAGGCCCCTTGTTGTCGGCCGCACCGCGCCCGTGAATTCGGTTGCCAATGACCGTGGGCTCGAAGGGTGGCGTGGTCCACAATGCCAGCGGGTCGGCCGGCTGCACGTCGTAGTGCCCATAAATGACCACATGCGGCCAGGACGCCTCGCCGGCCCGGGTCGCCAGCACCAGCGGGTGGCGCTCGGTGGGCACGACCTCCGTCGCGAAGCCCATCGACCCCAGAAGTCCGGTGACGAAACGCTGCGCTCCCACCATCCCCTCGCCGAATCGGGAGTCGGTCGACACACTCGGGTGCCGGATAAATTCCTTCAGCTTTTCGACGGGATCGAACATCGGGCCATCTTGGCGGCCGGCCGCGCGCGCCTCAATGCCGGAAATGCCGGATTCCCGTAAAGAGCATCGCCATCCCCCGCTCGTCGGCCGCACGGATGACTTCCTCATCGCGGATTGCCCCGCCGGGCTGAATTGCAGCGGTGGCTCCAGCGTCGGCCGCCGCCACCAGCCCATCCGGAAACGGGAAAAGCGCCTCGCTTGCGATCACCGAGCCCCTCAGGTCGAGTCCGGCCTCCCCGGCCTTCCACACCGCGATTCGCGAGCTGTCGACCCGCGCCATCTGTCCGGCACCGATCCCGAGCGTGCGCTCCCCGGAGGCATACACAATCGCATTGGATTTGACGTGCTTGCACACCTTCCAGGCGAACAGAAGCGACTCCCATTCCGCGGGCGTCGGCTCCCTCCGGGTCACCGAACGAAAGCTGCGCGGATCGCCAAGCGTCCGGTCACGGTCCTGCACGAGGACACCCCCCACTACCGAGCGCAGGTCCTGGAGGGCATCGGGCCCAAGACCCTCTTCGGCGACCATGAGCCTGAGGTTCTTTTTCTTGCCGAAGATCGCCAGCGCCTCGTCCGTGAACCGCGGCGCGATGATCACCTCCGTAAAGATGTCCGCAATCGCCCGAGCGAGATCGCCCTCCATCGTGCGGTTGACGATCACAATCCCTCCAAAGGGAGCCTGGCGGTCGGTGGCATAGGCCCCTTCCCAGGCATCCAGCAGTCCAGCCGCACTGGCAATTCCGCAAGGATTGGTGTGCTTGAGAATCGCCACGGTCGGCCGCTCGAATTCCCCGATGAGATGAGCCGCCGAGGAGATGTCCAAAATATTGTTGTAACTCAGTTCCTTTCCCTGGAGCTGGCGGAAATGTTCGTGGAACGTGCCGTACAGAGCCGCCTTTTGATGCGGGTTCTCGCCGTAGCGCAGCGACTGCGCCTTGTTCCAGGTGCGAGCGAGCACCGCCGGGAACCCGCTCAGCTCCTCAAGATCCGGAGCGTCCTCGGAGGCGGCCGCCGGTTCATTGCCGGCAGCCGGCTCGCTCTTCTCCAAATAGCGGGCGATCGCTGCATCGTAGCTGGCCGTGCGCTCGAAAACCTTCCTCGCCAGCCGCCGCCGCAGCGCGGTCAAAGCGGTTGCCGGTCCCGCTAGGGCAGCCAGGGCTTCGGCATAGTCCGCCGGATCGCACAGGACAGTCACGGAGGCATGGTTCTTGGCCGCGCTGCGGAGCATCGAAGGGCCGCCAATATCGATATTTTCGACACCCTCCTCGAAGGTCGTCTCGGGGCGCGCCGTGACCTCCTCAAAAGGATACAGGTTCACGGCCACCAGATCGATCAGCTCAATTCCGTTGGCGGCCGCTTCGGCCAAATGACCCGCTGAATCGCGTTTGCACAGCAGTCCGCCGTGGATCTTAGGATGGAGGGTCTTCACACGCCCCTCCATGATCTCCGGAAAGCCGGTATGCCGGCTCACCTCGGTCGCCGGAATTCCGCTCCCAGCAAGGAGCCGCGCGGTGCCCCCGGTCGAAAGCAGGGTGTAGCCATGATCCCGGACAAGGGCTGAAGCGAATTCGATCAGACCGCGTTTGTCGCTGACGGAGAGAAGAGCGAGCTTGGCCATTACGCGCGTTTCTGCGGGCGCTCGCCGCCAGGCTCAAGCGGAAAGCCGCTTGCCGGGGCGCACAATCCGGCTATGATGCCAAAGCGTGCGCTGCGGATCGCGGGAACTCCAGGGCCTCACGGCCCGGCTCGACAAGCTCTCTTACCACCACGGCGGCGTCACCCTGCCGCCGGACCATCCGCACGCCTTCGTCTATTTCATCACGATCAGCAACGGCTCGGACCGGGCGATCACGCTCCTCGGCCGAAAATGGGTGATTGAACAGGCCAATGGATCGCGCCAGGTGATCGAAGGCGACAAGATCGTTGGCGAAACCCCGCGGCTGTCTCCTGGCGAACAGTTCTCCTACAACAGCTACCATGTGACCGGCGGCGATGCCCATGTGCGCGGGAGCTTTCATGGCGTCGACGAATTCGGAAATAAGGTGCACGTGCTTCTCGCGCCCTTCGATCTGGTGGTTCCGACGTCCTGAATGCAGGCCGTTTTTTCGGTTCTTGCCCGCTGAAGCTGCAGTCCCCCTAGTGATGCGACCAAACGAATGAAGCTCATAGACCTGAACCGCGACGGCGGCATTGGCGCCAACTCGCTGTTCATCCAACTCGGCGACGTATCGCTGCTCGTCGATTGCGGCCTGCATCCTAAGAAGGTGGGGCGCCGAGCAACGCCCGACCTGTCCCAGCTGCGCGGGCGCAGGATCGACCTGATCGTGATCACGCACTGCCACCTCGATCATATTGGAAGCCTGCCAGTCGTCATGCGCGAGCATCCCGACGTGCCCGTCCTCATGTCGTCGTCCAGCAAGATGCTGATCGAGCGGATGCTCCACAATTCAGCGAGCGTCATGTTGCGTCAGAAGGAGGAGGACTCGATTCCCGACTATCCCTTGTTCACCCACGAGGAGATAGACCGACTGGCCAAGCGTTTCGTCGGCCTCGCTTTCGGCCAGCCGAAGCGCGTCCGGGGGCAGCGGGACGAGATCGAGATAATATTTCACGGTGCCGGACACGTGGCGGGTGCGGTCGGAATGGAAATACGGCACAAACACCGCTCCATCTTCTTCACCGGAGACGTGCTCTTCGAAAACCAGCGGATCCTCCCGGGGGCAAAGTTTCCCGCGGGCCACTTCGACACCGTGGTGATGGAGACGACACGCGGCGCCACGGAGCGCAATCCCGAGAAGAACCGCGGCGCCGAGATGGCCCGTCTCATAGCGTCGATCAATCACTGCATCGAGGCCGGAGGCTCGTTTCTGATACCGGTCTTCGCCCTTGGCCGGATGCAGGAGATCCTCTCGATTCTGCACGACGCGCGCAAGTTCCGCCGGCTGATAGAATGCCCCATCTACTCCTCCGGACTCGGCATGGACATTGTCGACTATTTTGACGACATCAGCCGCAAGACCAAACACCTGCAGTTCAGCCGCGGGATCATCAAGGAGCTGAAGATTCGTCCCCTCCCCCGCAAGATTCCGCCTGGCGAGGATCCGAAGCAAAACGCTATCTACCTGGCCAGTTCCGGGATGCTCGTCGAGCGGACTCCCAGTTACACGCTCGCCTCCGGGCTGCTGGGGCACGCCCGCAACACCATCGGCTTTGTCGGTTATTGCGATCCGGATACACCCGGCGGCCATCTGCTCGCGGCGAAGGCCGGCGACACGTTTCTTTTCGAGACCGCGCACGTCAAGACGAAGGTCAAGGCCGCCATCGAACGCTTCGAGCTCAGCGGCCACGCCGACCGGGAGGAACTCCTCGAGTTTGTCATTCAGACAGGCGCCCGCAGCGTCGTCCTTACGCACGGCGACCCTCCGGCGCGCGCGTGGTTTGCGAGCCAGCTGGCAACGGCTTTGCCCGAGGCCAAGGTGCTGGATCCGGTTCCGCTCAAGAGCTACCAGGTCTGACTACTCCTCCTTGGCCGCATAATCCTTCCAGACCCACTCCAGGGCTTCCGGAAGTGTCTGAGCCCTCACGGCGTGATCCGTGTGGCCCGCGTTGAGGCAGTAGACATATTGGTAATGGTAGCCCTTCGCCTTGAGCGCGATGGCCATGCGGTTGTTGGCCACCACCCAGTCGTGCATGCCGTCGTGCAGCGGGTTCATGTTCAGGTTATCCCGGTCGCCGACCTCCATCCATAGACGAATGGGCTTTCGCGGGCTTTGCGGGATGAGGTGCTCGTGATATTCCCAAGCGCCGTGGGGCGTTTCGGGATTGAACGGCGAGGCTTGATTCACGTAGGTGCCCGAATAGGTGATCACCCGGTGGTAGAGTTCGGGGTGATACCAGGCCATCGTGAAGGCGGCGGCTCCGCCCGAGCTGCCCCCCATGGTGGCACGTCCGTCTGGATCCTTGGTGAGGACGACCCCGCAGCGGGCCTCCACCAGGGGCAGCACCTCGGATTCGACAAACTCAGCATAAAGGCCCGACATCGTGTCGTACTCGAGACCCCGTTCGCTGCCCTGCGCGTCCCCGCCGCCGTTCTGGATCATCACCGCCACCATCGCGGGCACGCGGTGCCGGGCGATCAGATTGTCCAGAACGACGGGCAGATCCGACTCCCCTTTGCCACCCGGGCCGTCCTGCGAAACGATCACCGGCGCCGAAGAGCCGGGCACGTATTGGGCGGGGACGTACGCGGTCACCGCGCGCAGGTAGGGTTTCGGATAGACCTGCACATGCGCGAGGTCGGGCGGAAAGAAATTTGCCGGCTCGCCGGGCGGAACCTTGGTGATTCCCGGATACCGCTTGCTGTCCGCCGAACTCATCGTGAAACGATGCAGGGTGCCCTTCGGCACGCCATCGACTGGAGTCAGTTCCACCGCGCGGACGTAAGCCGGGCCTATGAGAAAATCCCCGTCGGCATCCGCCGGCACTGCCCCGACGGGGGTTAGCGGAGGGGTGCCGGGCGCATCCGGCGGACGCGTCGGCGGCTGAGGCCGCGGGGGCGGTTCCGCGCCGCGCACGCGCCCGGCTAGGACGCCGGCCGCCGCAACGGCCGCCAGCAGACCGAGGAGCCACACGTTCCCAAGGGGGTTCTTTTTCCTCATAGGCTGTTTCCTGGCTGCAAACGATAGCACCGTTCGGCGGAAACTCGATCCGAATTCCCGACGGGACGAAACCGACGGTTGCTCCCTTCGCTCCAGACCGCCTTAATGATGCCAGCCCGATCTGAGGACATGATGCTCGCACTCGTCAGCTCCCACCGCACTCAGCGGTAAACACCGCCGTTTCCATGAGCAAGCCCCTTATCCGAAATGGAGGGAAGCCTCTTGCATGGGCGGTCGCGCTGGCCATCGGCCACCTCGCCTGGATTCTTGCGCATTTCGCGCCAGCGACCATGAGCCCCGACGCCAACGGCTACATTGTTCAGGGCCGTTTGCTGGCCACGGCGGGCGCGACCTATTTCAGGACCGACTCGCCGGCACAGTTCGTCGGCGCCCATTGGCTTGAGACCGGGGCCGGGCTGTTTCACAGCCGCTACCCGGCCGGCTTGCCGGTCCTCTACGCCCTCGCCTGGAAGGCGGGGGGATTGTCGGCCGCCCTGCTTCTCAATCCCCTATTCGCCAGCGCCACCGTGCTGCTGGTCTTTCTCCTGGCACGACGATTCGCGGACGATGGATCGGCGCTGTTGGCTGCGGCGGTCATGGCGACCAATGCGACGGCCCAACAACACGCACTCGATGCTGACTCCCATGCCGCAGCCGCGTTTTTTCTGACCGCGGGTATCTTGGCACTCCTGCGCTTTGCCGACAAACCAGGCGTCGGGCGGGGCCTGCTGGCGGGGCTCCTCCTTGGCATTGTGCCTACGGTGCGCTATCCCGAGGCGATCGCGGGTGTGGTGGTAGGCGGGTGGCTATTGTGGCAGGTTCGGCCGATAGCGCGCGCGTGGCCGGCGGTAGTCGGGGCAGCCCTGCCGATCGGCGCCCTCATGCTCCACAACGCCTCGGCTTACGGTTCCGTCTGGCGGACGGGTTATGCGATCACCGGTGAACAGACCGGTTTTGGCTGGGGTTACTTCGCGGCTCACGCCCTCCCCTACATGGAGAGTCTTGGCGGCTCAGGACTGGGCCTCTTTTTTGCCTTTGGCTTGGCGGGACTGGCCGGAATGGCTGCCGACCCGCGCTTTCGGCGAGAAGGCGTGCTTCTGGCGGGCATAGCGGCAGGGCTGGTCGTGCTCTACATGGCCTACTATTTTGGGGCTGGAGAGGGAAACCTCCGGTTCCTCGTGCCGACATTTCCGCTGTTCGCGGCAGCCGGAGCCTGGCTATTGGCCAGGATTCGACTGGCCCTAGGCACGGCGGGATGGGCTCCATGGGCAACCATCGCAGCGCTTCAACTCACGATCGGCGTGGCTCTCGACGTGCAAACGGTGACGCGAACGGGTGCGTCGCTTCGATCTGCGGCGCAGGTACACGCGTTCTTGGAGCAAAAGGTGCCGGCCGGTAGCGTGCTCGTGGCGGACCATCAGCTGGCCGAGAGTCTCGATGCCTCCGGAGAATGGCGCCTTGTGGAGGAAAGCCTGGTTGCCGGCAATCGCATGGGCCCGGACGGGCCGCCGCCGGAAGCTACCGGGACGAAGACGGGCCAGCCAAGCCCGCGGCAAGCCGACAAGAACCAAGCTCAACATGCTCGGTACGACCGCTTGTTGCCGGAAGATCGGCGGGAACAGGTTTGGGAGGACATTCGCACGTGGGCCGGTGACAGGCCCGTCTTTTGGATCGCCAGTTCGCACAACATGATCGAGAAAGGCCTGCCGGAAGGAGCCAGCACCACAGTCATCGGGACTGTGGATTCCGCGGCGATGCCCATGATGGGACCTGGCGGGCCCGGCGGCGGAATGGGACCGGGACTCGGCGGAACTCGACGAGGGATCCCAGGAGCCCCCGAGGCTGCCCGAGGCTTTGGTCCGGGGGGAAATGGGCCGCCCTTCGGCGGCCGTGGCGGACCCATGGGAGCAAGTTCCGGCCGCGGCACGGCCGGCGGGGCTCTGCGCACCGAACGGCTGCAGCTGTTCCGCGTTTCGTTTGCCAAGAGTTAGCGGCCCACTCCGCGCTCGCGTTCTCATCGGCCAGAACGAAGCATGATCCTGTCTTCAGCCAGCATCCCATGGAATCCAGTCCATCCCGCGCAGTGTTTCTCAGCTATGCTCACGACGACGCCACGGCCGCACAACGCATCGCCGAAGCCCTGCGCAGCCATGGCGTCGAAGTCTGGTTTGACCAAAGTGAACTGAGGGGCGGCGATGCGTGGGACGCCAAGATTCGCCGGCAAATTGCCGAATGCGCCCTTTTTCTTCCGATCATTTCCCGGCAGACCCAGGAGCGCAGCAAAGGGTATTTTAGGCTCGAATGGAAACTGGCGGTCGAACAGACCCACCAGATGATGGCGGGGACAGCGTTCCTAGTACCCGTGGTGGTCGATGATACAGCCGAAGCGGGTGCGAAGGTGCCGGATGAATTTCTCCGCGTTCAGTGGATGCGCCTGTCGGGAGCGCTCCCGACCACGCAGTTCGTCGAAAGTGTGAAGCGGCTGTTGGAGGCACCGGCGAAGCCTGCACCCGTGCCCGTCCCGGCGGTGAAGAGCGGGCGTCCGGTGGCCGAAGCCAGTCTCAGAACCTCCCGGCCACTGCCGAACCGGACTCTTCTCGTTTTTGCTGCGGCAGCGGTGATCGTCGCCTTTGCCGTTTGGAAGCTGACTCCCGCCAGCCATTCAACCTCCTCGGTCGGCGGCCCTCCCGTGATTGTTCTGATGGACACTCCCTACGCCACCCATGTTTATGACCCGGCGACGCTCCAGGCCGGCGGCACGAACGCCGACGATATCACCGATATCCTGCGCACCCTGCCGGTTAAGATCGTCAAGGAAACGACGAGCGGCCTTTGGCACCGTGAAGCGCAGATCATCGAGCAAAATCCGGCCCTCATCGTCATGCACCGCTCGTGCTTCGACAGCTATCCCGAGAGCCTAAACGAAGTCATCTATCCGGTGCTTGATAACAAGCTCGTGGCTTTTATTGGCTATGTCGCGACCCTCAATCCGCGCACCAAGTTTATCATCTACTCGCGGCATTCGTGGGAAAATGCGGAAACCGCGGCCAAATGGAAGCGGGATGCCGCGGAACGTTACCCCGTGCTCGCAGGCAAGATCACCACCTGGCGCGTCCCCCTCGATCGCGCGACGTTTCGCAATCCCATCACCGGCCAGGAGCTCAAAGACAGTGTCGAGCAGGTGCTTGGATCCGTTGCTGGTGGCTTGACACATTGAGTGTGTGGCTCATTGTGTGACACACATGCCCACAAATCTACAGATCGACGACCGGCTGCTCAATAAGGCTCGGAGAATCGGCGGCTTTAAAACCAAAAAAGACACGGTCAATCAAGCTCTCAGCGAATTTGTGAATCGCAGGGAGCAGAGAGCGATCGGCGAGCTTTTTGGCACGATCGATTTCGCGCCTGACTTTGATCACAAAAAGCTAAGGGCGAATCGATGAGGGTTTTGCCCGATACCCCAATTTGGTCCGCCGCCTTGCGGCGGCGAAATGATGCCGACAGTCCTTATCGCGAAGAGCTGCTGAAGTTGGTAGACCATGGTTTGGTGGAGATCATTGGCCCGATTCGCCAAGAGACACTCTCAGGAATTAGCGACCCGTCTAAATTTATTGCTGTGAGAGATCGCCTTCGTTCGTTTCCAGATCTTGAAATTGGCACGGACGACTATGAGGAGGCCGCCTCGTTTTATAACAAATGCCGCTCCAAAGGGATTCAAGGTTCATTCACCGATTTTGTCATTTGTGCGGCAGCCGTTCGTCACAATCTCGCAATCTTTACCGACGATCGGGACTTCCAGAGCTACAGAACTGTTTTGCCGATACACCTTCATCGCATCGTGCAACTGCAATAGCGGGAATTGTCATCCGTTCGAAGTAGACCAGCGGGCATCCTCGGTAGGTGGCCCGTCCGACCTCTCGGAATCCGCATTTGCTGTAAAAGGTTCCTGCGCCCGCGGACGCATCGTAGGCATCGAGGCAAAGGGCGTCGGCCGGCCATTTGCGACAAAGGGCTGCCACCTCAGTCATGCATTTCCGGCCGATGCCTTTGCGCTGCTGATCCGGAGCCACTGCCATGGAGAGAAGGTAGAGAGGCCGCTTGCAGGCACTGAAGTAACTCCGATCGATGGCCCAAGGTTTCTTGGTCGTCAAAAGCAGGCTCGCAATCAGTTTTCCGCGTTGGCGCGCCACAAAAACCGTCGAATTCCGCATATCGAAGAGCACCCGCTTCTCAGACGACGCGGATGACCAGGGCCCCTGCCCGTGATCCAATGTCAGCTTCTCGGCAACCGCTGTACGCAATGCTACGATTTCCAACACATCACCGGTGGTTGCGGGGATCAAAGTCATCGACCTAATTCCGTGGATCGCTCATCTCTGTCCGGCAGTTTCCAGCCGGCCGCGAAAATGTCCAGATTATCGCTTTTCTCCAACACGTTTCGCAGGTGCGGAGTCGTTTTCGTTTTGCCCATGATCAGCTCGGGAAACACCCGGTCTCTCCCGGTGCACTCCTGCCAATCCGTGAACAGCTGGGCGATTTGCTGCTAGAAAGCGGCCGGCCTAAGGAAGCGTTCGCTGCCTTTGAGGCGGCGTTGAAGATTTATCCAGGACGGTTGGAGGGGCTGTATGGCGCCGGTCTTTCGGCGGAGCGCATGGGCGACAAACAGACGGCGGTGAGCAGGTTAGGACTGATGGGGGTTCCTAAAATCTCAAGTGGAGCGTTTTGCCGCGATGGCTCTAAGCTCTTTGGCAGCGAGTTTGTCCTTTTCGCGGCCCATCGCTTCCTTCGCTTGGATGAGGTCGGCTATGCCGATAAGTTGGCATTGCTTTCCCCTTATCTCAAAGATTTCTGCATTCCCTTTGAGACGGTCGTAGTTGCCCAATCCTAGTATATCCGTGAGAATGTCCACGATACCCCAGTCCGTTCGAAGATAGAGATTCGAAATGGCTTCCCCCACTTTAGGCACTTGCAGGAACGACAGCGCTTGCGGGGTCATCCGATGGAGCGGATGCAGGTCTTTTAGGGACTCACGTAGTTTCTCGATGTTCTCGTCCGTGAGGACTGCGCAGATATCGAGGTCGCGAGTGACAAGCGAGGAGCCGTGCAACACACCTGCGTAGCCACCGACAACGACGAACTCGACCCCTGAGTCAGCGAGCCGCTCGAGCAGTTGGATGAGCCCTGGCGTCGCGTTCATTTCGGATTTGGTCGAATTCCAACACGAGGGCGAGGGCTTGGTCGTGCCGCTTCGCGCGTTCTTCGTGGGAAAGAGCCAGGCTCTCGTCTACCAGGGTAAGGTCAAAGCCTGCGGTAACGGCTTCTTGGAGGCTGTCTGAGGTTTCGGGCATGACGGAATATACCTGGGGTATAGGGTCGCCGCCCGACTCGCATCGCAAGTCCGAATCGTCAGGACCACGGTCGACCAAACGCATTCAGGGTTAAGGATGATCTGGTCGCGCCCGCGCCGCGTCCATCAGTCCCCGCAGTCGGGTGCACATCTCGGGACTCCCGGCCACGTAAAGGATGCGCCCCATCTTTAGATTGAAAACCCGCATCGGCAGTTGTTCGCCGTTGAGGAAATGCACTTCGCCCCCGGCGGCCCGGCAAAGAGGAATCGCCGCGGCGAGGTCCCAAATCTTGACGTTGTAATCGACCGATCCGTCCAACAGCCCCGCGGCGACGTAGGCCAGGTGCAGGGTCGCGCTTCCAAGGCCCCGAATCTTGAATTCGGAGAGGATGGCATTGGCGAGCGGCATGAGCGATTTGTCGAACGGGCTATGAAACCCGATCAGCGTCTCCCGGTGCGGAGCGGTCACGGACACCTGCGTCTGCCGGTCGCCATCGTGCATGCCAAATCCGGGGCCTCCGTGCATCAGCACCCGTCGACTGAGGTCGTACACCACCCCGTAGATGGGTTCGCCGTGTTCGGCCAGGGCCAGCGAGA
>Ga0302325_10019767_pt1 | contig 14148 bp, 8 predicted proteins | sample Palsa_T0_2_FD_201948 | JGI IMG/M metagenome (GOLD analysis project Ga0302325, IMG submission 201948) | Peat permafrost microbial communities from Stordalen Mire near Abisko, Sweden - Palsa_T0_2 | ecosystem: Environmental > Terrestrial > Soil > Palsa > Peat permafrost | place: Sweden: Abisko... | reverse complement strand
CCCTCCCCGTCCGCATCGCGCAGATTCCACACAATTTACGAGCCATTCCAGCACTAGCGTCAACCAGGTAAAAGCCACCCCCACAGTGAGCTTAACCCTTTTATTTTGATCACGATGCAAGATTCAAAAAAAATCGATTTTCTAAACCCTTAAGAATGATAACCATACAAATTGCTCCCCACGCAACTCCCTTGTTTTGATAACGATATGAAATACCCATAGGTATACCCAAATTCTCCACAATTTTTTCCCATTTTCGGGAAAGCATGGCGGGCGCTACGGGGCGGGCGGATGCTGCTTGAGCTGCTGTAGGTCGCCATCCTCGATCTGCTGCATCAGCTTGCGCCGGCGGAACAGGTAGACCTGGAGCTTGGCCGTAAGCTGTTGCGGCACAACGAAGAACTGGTTGTGGATCATTTCCGGGAAAGAGATGGGCCCGCGCGCTGGAACAAGATGCGAGCCCCACTGAAACATCAGCCCGACATTCCAGAGCATGAAGAGCGACAGGATGGCGCCCGAGACGAGGAAGAACGCGCGGCGGCGGGTGGGAAAACGGCGGAGAATCGCGTCAAGAAAAACGGCGAGACCCACGACAAAAAGCATGGTGATGGAAACGAAAAAGCGATTGCCATAGGAGGAGATACCGGCCCAATCGGGATAGCAGGAGATGAAGAGGTAGAACGCGAAGGCCGCGGCGAGCAGAGGAACTCCAAAAGACGGCTGGCGACGGGCAAAGAAAACGAGGCCGATGAGGGAGAAGAGGAGAAGCGGCGTCCAGGAAAGGAGGCCGTGCTCCGAGGAGAAGAGAACGGAGAAGAAGACCGGGGAGCGCCAGAGCCAATCGCGGAGCGGCACGTAGCCGGATTCAAGAGCGTTGCCGTAAATGATGTGGTGAGCGATCAGCGTAGGAACGAAACAGACGAAGGCGGTGGCGGCGAAGAGCGCGTGATTGGCGAGCAAGGCAGGAAGGGTGGAGGCGACGGGCGTAGAGGCATCTGCGGCGGCCATTACGGCATCTGCCGTCGAACTTTTCGCGGGACGGGCTCCAAACGCGACGGCGTTTGCGGGTGGAATTTGCGCGGGACGGGGCCGAAGCGCGGCGACATACTGCGGGAGGGCTTCGATGAGGAGGATGACGAGGACCATGGCGTTGGGATAGTAGACGTCGAGCATGATTCCGGTGATGACGCCGAGGAGCAGCCAATGGAGAGGACGACGCACGGGGCGAGTTTCGTGCCAGTACCAGATGAAGAGGGCGACAACGAAGGCGGAGAGGGCGTGGGACCAGGAGGGATTGAAGTACATGTAGATGGCGAGCGAACTGGCCCACCAGATAGCGATGGTGGCGAGCAGAGCGCACCATTCGTCAACGTAGCGGCGGGCGAGCCGGAACGAAAGGAGGAGGGCCAGGAAGGCATACAGGGCGGAGGCAAAGGCTATGGAAATACGATACGGCGACGAGAAACCGTCCGCCGCGAAGTGCGCGCCAAAGAGACGGGCGAGCAGGACGCCGGCGTGGGCCAGGAGAAAGAAGGGACTCCAAAGAATGGCCGGGCCGACGGTGAAATGATTTTCGAGGTGGCCGGTAGCAGTGCGAAATTCGGGTTTGAGGTTGCCATTTTCGTCGACGCGGCCACCGCGGAAGCTGGCGTTGGCGGAGCGATAGTCATTCTCGAAGTTAAGGCTGTGCTCGATGATGGGCGCACGGAGATAGGCGTAGTAGCCGACGCCGTCGCCGCGGACCCAAGGGTTGATGAGCGGCAAAGTGGCGAGAAAAAGGATGAGGAGGCAGAACTCCGGGCGGTGGCGCAGGCGACGCGGTGAAGTTGCCGGCGAGTTGTGCGAGATGGTCGTCAAAATTTTCTAGCCAGCTTAGGCGAAGGATGGCTGAAGAGACGCGGGGTGAGCGAACCGTCCAACCGAATTCGCGCAGCTCTAACGAAAGGCATTAACAATTCACTAGACATTAGCAAAGGTGCGGCGGGAAGACCAAATGATTCGAAGAGTTAGACGCCGATGGAGGTGGCTAAGGTGGCCGGCGGGGCGGGACGGCGAACGGTCTTTTCGCGGAAGAAGGCGGAGACGCGGTCGATGATTTCGTTGAGCGGAGTGTGCGGGCGAAAACCGGTAAGACTGTGAAGCTTATCGACGCAGGGGACGCGGCGCATCATGTCCTCAAAACCGGGCTCGTAGGCTTTGTCGTAGGGGATGTACTGGATGGTGGAAGAGCTGGCGGTACGCTGAATGACGAGTTGCGCGAGGGCCTCGATGGAAACTTCCTCGGTGTTGCCGACGTTGACGACTTCGCCGATGGATTTGTCGGTGTCCATGAGGCGGAGGAGGGATTCGACAGTGTCGCGGACGTCGCAGAAACAGCGGGATTGTTTGCCGTTGCCGTAGACCTGTAAGGGGACGCGGTCGAGGGCGGACTTGACGAAATTGGGGAGCACCATGCCATAGCGGCCGGTCTGCCGCGGACCAACGGTGTTGAAGAGGCGGACGACGATGACGGGGAGCTTTTTTTCCTTCCAATAAGAAAGGGCGAGAAATTCGTCGAGGGCTTTGGAAGCGGCGTAGCTCCAGCGGCCTTTGGTGGTGGCGCCCAGGACGAGGTCAGCGTCTTCGTGAAAGGGGACGTTGGTGTTCTTGCCGTAGACTTCGGAAGTGGAAGCGGTGAGCACCAGTTTGCGTTTTTTGCAGGCGGCTTCGAGAATCATCTGCGTGCCGTTGACGTTGGTCTCGATGGTGCGGACGGGGCTCTCGACGATTAATTTGACACCCACGGCGGCGGCGAGGTGGACGATGACCTCGGCGTCGTCGACGAGTTCGGCAACCAACTGGCGATTCTCAATGTTGTCAAAGTGATGCTGCATGCGGTCGTTGGACTTGAGATGACGAATATTCTCAACGCTGCCGGTGGAAAGATTATCCAGCAAGACGACATGATCGCCGCGGAGGAGCAGGCGCTCCGCCAGATGTGAACCGATAAAACCTGCGCCACCAGTGATCAGATACCGCACGAAGTCTCCTTAGAGAGTTTCCGAGTCTTCGTCGCGAGAATGGGGACGGCTCTCGGCGACGACGGCAGTTTCCTGCTGATGAGGCGTATCCATGGATTCCTGCGGGCCGTAGCCGTAGGAATAGGGATAGTAGCGATAGGAGTAGTAATAATCCGGGGCGCTGGAATCGACGGCGTTGAGGACCACGCCGAGCATGTGGCACTTGACGCTGGCAAGCAGATCACGGGTGCGGGTGAAGGCTTCCTTGGGAGTTTCTCCGCTGCGGACGACCAGAAGTACGCCGTCGCATTGCACGGAGATAATGACGGCATCGGTGGCGGCCATGACCGGGGGCGAGTCAATAACGATGAATTTGTATTTGGCGCGCAGCTCGGCGATGGCGTCGGAGAGCTTGCTGGAAGAAAGCAAATCGGCGGGATTGGGCGGCAAGGGCCCGGTGGGAATAGCGGCGAGATTGGGAATGGCGGGGTGGGGGACAGTGACGAGGTCGAGGCTGCTGACGCCGGCGAGATAGGAGCTTAGGCCGGCGTATTTGCCGCCGGTCATATTCAGGAGGCGACCGACGCCCGGTTTGCGGAGATCGGCGTCGACAAGGACGGTACGGTCGCCGAGTTGCGCGAGGGTGACGGCGAGATTGGCGGCGGCGGTGGTTTTGCCCTCCCGCGGCAAGGCACTGGTGACGAGGATGACCTGCGGGGGATGGCCAGCCTGCGAAAGAAGCAGCGAAGTGCGCAGCGCACGGAAAGCTTCGGACATCTGAGACTTGGGCAAGTGCTGAGCCACGAGTTCGATGCGTTTTTCGTGTCCGTTGGAGGAAGCGAAGCCCTGCAATAGTCCGGCGCGTTTGCCAGCGCCATTGGAGCCCGCGAATTGCGGGACGACGGCCAGCGAAGGCAAGCGGGCAAGATTCTCGATGTCGTCGGGAGTTTTGACAGTGTTGTCCATGTATTCGCGCATGAGCGCCAGACCGATGCCACCGACGAGGCCGACGAGGAAGGCGAGCGCGACGTTGCGGGCCTTCGCAGGACGCGAGGGATAGGAAGGAATCATGGCGGGATCGACGATGCGAATATTGGAGGAGCGCAAACCAGCGGTGATGCCGGCTTCCTTGAGCTTGGTCAGGAGGCCGTCATAGAGCGCCTTGTTGGCCTCAGCTTCGCGTTTCAAAATGTTGTATTCGACGAGCTTCTCGGACATGGCATTAACGTCAGCCTTCTGCTGATCGAGAGCCTGGGAGAGAAGGGTTTCGCGCTGGCGCGCTTCGCGATAGTCGCTTTCGAGACCGTCGACTATGCCTTTCTTTTGTTTATCGAGGGTGGCGTCGACATCCTTCAACTGGGCTTGCATACGCAGGACTTTAGGGAAGTTCGGGCCGTACTGACTGAGCGCGTCGTTGTAATCCTCGTTGAGCTGATTACGGCGGTGAAGCATTTCCGTGAGCACCGGGTTGCCCTGCACCTGGGGAATGGCGTCGAGGTTGCCGGCTTTGGCGAATTCGTAGAGCGATTCCTTTTTCATGCGCTCGGTCTGCGTTTCCGTCAACTGATGATTGACGTCCGCGAGGCGCTGGGTGGTGATGTTGGATTTATCGTCGAGCGACCAGATCTGGTTCTGGCGTTCGTAGGCGATGCGGGCATCTTCGGACTTTTGGACTTTAACTTTTAGTTCTTCGAGCTGGTCAGCGAGCCAAGTGGAAGCCTGGGTGGTGGACTCGTAGCGGCTGCGGAAGTTCTGCTCGATGAAGGTTTCGAGATGGGCGTTGACGATTTTGGCGGCGAGGACGGGGTCGGTGGCCTCGAAGCTAACGTCCAGAAGACGGCTGTTGGGTACGCGGTGGACGCTGAGGCTTCCGAGAAATTCACCGAGCCCCGGCGGACGGTGCTGATTGGCGAGGCTGCCGATGGCCACGGCTTCGGAGGGCCCGCCGCCCCCGGAAAATTCGGGGATAGCGCTCAAGCCGGTGCTGCGAATCGTCTGCAGGGCCAAAGTCTCGCTGGTAAGAACGCGAGATTGCGTCTCGATGTAGTTGTCGAGGTCGGCGGCAGCGTCGTAGGAGTCGTTGCCCTGAAAGGGGAGAATGTTGGAGTTTTCGCGATCGATTTCGATGCGCGCGGTGGCCACATAGACGGGCTGCATTTTGAAGGTGGCCACAGAAACGATGGTGACGACGGCAAGCACGAACGAGAGGATGAGCCACTGATGCTTGCGGAGGATGAGCAGGTAGTCGTAGAGATGAGGCTCGCGAGGGGAAAGCTCCCAAGCGGGGAGACGGTCGATCTCGACGGCGCCGTTGGAGGCGTGGACGCCGTTGCCGTGCGGCATGATTTTGTGTTCGTCAGCCATGGTCTAGTGATATGCCAACCGGTAGAGGGCAACGCCAGTGCCAATGGCGACGCCGAATTCCGCAGCCTTTAAGAGTGCGGCTTTAGCTTTGCTGTCAGGCACGTACAGAATGTCGCTGGGCAGCAGTTGCACATCTTCCGTTTCGCGCTTCAAAACTTTTTTCAGGTCTACATCGACTTCGCTCTGCTGGCCTTGATCATTTTTGCGAATGATCACCGCGCGATCGCCCTTGGCGGTGGGAGTTGTGCCGCCAGCCAAAGCGAGGATTTTCAGGGTGCTGACCTCGGTGCGATCATTGGAGAGAACGTACCCACCGGGCTTGCCGACGGCACCGAGGACGTAAACGATGCCCGCGTGAGGAATGGTGACGATGTCGCCAGCCTGCAGGGGGATATTGTTGGTGGTGTCGCCGGTCTCGACGAGATCGTTCAAATTGATGGTGATGGTGTTGCCGGAGACGACGGGCATGGCCACGTGGGGCTTGGCTGCGCTCGAGGAAGTTGCGGTATTGGGCCCAGCGGAAGGAGGCGAGGCGGGAGCGGATGCGCTGGCCGCAGGTGCGGCGGGGGAGGCCGGCAATAGCGGGGGCTCGGCGGACGATGCGTTGGCAGAAGGGGTGCTGACGGACGGGGACTTGGAAACCGGAGAAACAGAAGACGGAGGCGCGGTGATGGAAGCAGCAGGGTCGCTGCCGGCGGCGGGGTCTTCCGGGCCGATGGCGGGCGGCTCAGTGACGTCAACAAATTGGGCGGCGACGGGACGGGTGATGATGACCGTGTCGCCCGCGTCGTTAGAAATGCCGCCGGCTTCAGCCAGAAGTTCGAGGAGGGTCACCTGGCGGTCGGCCTGATAAACCATAGGGTGCGCAATGGCACCGACAATCGTGATGGGCTTGCTCTTGTGTTCCTTGACGAGGACGGAGACGGCGGGGTTGGAGACCAAACCGTTGGCTTCCAGGACTTCGGCGATTTTTTGTTCGGCTTGAATTTCGGTTAAGCCGGAGATATGCAAGCGCACGGGAACGAGCGGGATGCCGATGGTGCCGGTCTGACTGACGCGCACTTCGCGTGACAATTCCTTAACGTCAAAGACTTCTACATCGAGAAGATCGCCGTTACCAATAATGTATTCGTGGGAGCCGGTCTTGGCGGCCGCGGCGGAAAGCTCCTTGATGCGGTCGTTAGTTTCGCTTGGGGTGGCGCCGACGATCTGCGCGGAGACGAGGGAAGGCGAGGACAGCGCGGCGGCGAACGCAGCGACGACGAAAGACAGAGTAAGGCTCCGCAGCCCGGCACGCAGCATACGAATAGATTTCCCCCTGAGGATTATACCGTGAGAAAGGGCTTGTCTATCACTGATTTCGGCGGCGTGAGCGAAGATTTACCTCTGTTGGAGCGGCGGGTTCGATGGTGGTGGTGGCGAGGTAGGCGAGGACGAAAAAGAGCATGGCGTTGGCGGGAATGTGGAGGTTGAAGTCGACGGTGCTGTGAACGAGAAAACCGAGGCAGCCGAGGAGCGCGGAGAATTGGAGTATGGAGGAGAAGGAGCGGTTGGAGGGCAAAATGCGCGGGAAGGCTTGCAGGGCGAGAACGGCGAGGAACCAGAAACAGCAGAGTCCGCCGAGAGCACCGGTTTCGGCGAGGGCCTCGAGATAGTCGTTGTGTGCGTGGTTAACTATCTTGCCATCATAGAGGGTGTCGTAAGGCGGGAAAACGGTTTGCAGCGTGCCGAGGCCGGTGCCGAGGATGGGGTGGTCGTAGAAGATGCGCAGGGCGCCGGCGCGCATGGCGGCGCGCTTGCCACCGGTAGCGTCCGAGGAGGAAGTCGCGCTGAAGCGTTGGACGATTTGGCGCACGCCGAGAAAGGAAACGAGCAGGGCGACGAATAGGAGAATGGCGGCGCTGCCGAGCAATAAGGCTCTGCCGGGGCGACGCAGAACGAGCCAGACAGCGAGGACGACAAGTTCGACGGCGAAGCTGACGATGCCGCCGCGGGAGGCGGAGAGGAGCAAGGCGCCGATCTGCAGGACGGCGAAGAGGCCGACGATGAAGAGACGCTCGCGGCGGACCTTGCCGAGCAGCAGGGGCACTAGAGTGACGGGAATGAGCAACTCGGCGAAGGCCGCAAAGTGGTTGCGGTTGACGTAGGGACCGAAGGGGATACCGCCGAAACGCATTTCGCGAAACCAGTAAATTTTCCCGTTGAAGGTGAGATGTTGGAGGATGCCGAAGGTGCAGACGGCGAAATTGAAAAACATGGCGAACCAGACAAATTTCTTCCAGTCGTCGACGGTGCGGAAGGCTTGGGCGGTGAGGAATACGAGGATGGTGTCCGCGAGGAGGAGTTGGAGGTCGGTGCGGGTGGCGTAGGCGAGCGCGGTTTGGCGAAAACCCCATTGAAACAGGGCGAGGAGGATCAGCGCGAGCAAGGGGAAGAGCAGCGGGGTGAGGATGATTTGCTGTTCGCGGCGCGCGCACACGCGGACGGCCCAGGCGATCAGCAACAGGGCGGCGCCGGATTCGAGGACGGCGCGGGCCCAATCCTCGACGCCACCGTGGGCAGCCACGCCAAACACGAGCAGCGCACAAATGCCAATTTGGAGAAATTTCATGGGTGGCGCGTTCCGATGGGAGTGGAGGTGAAGCTGCGCGGGGTTAGGGAGACGTCATCGATCCAGGCAGTGCCACGGATGCGGCTACCCGATTGATCGCTGGGGAGGCGAACGATGCAGAGCTGGGCTTCGAATGCGCCGGAATCTGAGGTCCAGGGGAAGTCAATGCGCGTCCAGTCGGTGGTGCCATGGGTCTCCGGAGTAATGGCGGCGACGGCGCCGGGAGTGGAGGATTGTATGCGGAAGCGAATGCCTTGATCGGAGGTGAGCTCGCGGGTGCGCACCCAGGCGGAAAATTGGTAAGGAACCAGGGGCGAGACGGGAACACTGTGGCAGACATCGGCGAAACTGACGTCCGAGGTGCCATCGAAGGTTAAGCGCAGAGAGGATTGGCCGGAGTGCTTTTCCGTGGAATCGCGCTGGATTTGGACACCATGGGGGTTGGAACTGTAGGACCAGGAATAGCCGACGTTATTGAAGCCGGACTCAAAGCCGCCATCCCAGAGGACCGAATCGAGGGGATCGCCGATGGTGCCAGGACCGAGACCGCCGAGTTGCACCGCCTGCCGCCAGACGCGCGCGGCCTCCGCGATTTGCTTTTTCGCCCGGAGGGCGTTGACGAGCGGGGCAATCTCGCGCGGCGAGAACACCGGCGAGGGCCGCATGGCCAGAAGACGATCCCATACGATGAGCGCTTCCGTGGTGCGGCTTTCGCCGGAGAGATCGTGGAGGATATCGAGATATACGCCGGGCAGCGGGGGGATGGCTTGCTCGAGGACGGTCTGCAGGTCCGGTGCGACGCGCAGACAGCGGGAAAAGGCTTCGGCGCCACGGCCGGGATCGGCTTCGACGGAGGCGCGGATGTCGCGGAAGGCGGTGGGCAGGTCGTCCTGGCGGAGAAAGAAATTGCCCACGCGCCAGGCGACTTCGGAAGAGGCGGGGTAGGCGTGTTGGGCTTTGAGGAAATTTTCGCGGGCGTTGGGAATGTCGTTCTGGGTCTCGTAGGCGGTGGCCAAATTAATGTAGGTGTCGGCGGAATAGGGATCGATGGCGGCGGCCTGACGATAGGCACGGATGGCTTTATCGGGGTCGGCGTTTTCGAGATTAAATTGCCAGAAGCGGCCGAGCTGGAAAAAGTTGTCCGGGTCGTCGGGTTCGAGGCGGGTGGCTAAGGTGATGCCGGCTTCGGTGCCGGATTCGGCGCGATGGGTGGCCCAGGCGGCGCGCACGCCGCAGAAAACAAGGAACGCGGCGACGAGGAGGGAGGCAGCGAGGAGCACAAAGCGCTCCGCGGAGGTGGCGAGACGCAGCAGCATGGAGAAGTTACTTTGCCTAGAGGAGGGCGGAGTTGCAAGGCGAAAGTGGCGCGGCGCCCGGCAGATAACGTTTAAGTAATTATTACTGTGAGATTATTTTTGTGCAGTTGCAGAGGAGCCGTCGTCGCTGCGGCCGCGGCGACGCACGTCGATACCGAGGCGCTTGATTTTCTGGTTGAGGGTGGAAAGCGGGACGAGGAAGCGTTCGGCGGCTTCCGTCTGGTTCCAACCGGTGCGTTCGAGCATGTCGACGATGATGCGGCGCTCGATCTCATCCATGATCTGGAACAGCGAGGGCGCGGGCTGATCGGCCGCGGAGCGCGAACCGGGTTCACCCGGGAGCGGCGGAAGAAACTCGGAAAGCTGCAGGCGTACGCCGCGGACGATTTCCTTGCTGCGCACGCTTTCGGGGAGCAGGTCGACGTCGACGCGCTCCTGCGTGGAAAGGACCACGGCGCGCTCGACGACATTTTCGAGTTCACGGACGTTGCCGGGCCAGTCGTAGTCCATGAGCAGCTTCATGGCCGAGGGCGTGAACTGGCGGAGCGGTTTGGCGTTTTCCTGGCAATAACATTCGAGGAAATGCAGCAGCAGCATGGGGATATCTTCGCGGCGTTCGCGCAGCGGCGGCAGCGTGAGATGGATGACGTTCAGGCGGTGATAGAGATCCTCGCGGAAACGGCCCTCGCGAACGAGGGTGAGCAGTTCGATGTTGGAGGCGGCGACGATGCGCACGTCGACCTTCAACTGTTCGGTGCCGCCGAGGCGCATAAACTCGCGTTCCTGGATGACGCGGAGCAGCTTGGCCTGCGTCTCCGGGCTGATGGTGGCGATTTCGTCAAAGAAAATAGTGCCCTGGTCAGCGACTTCAAAGAGCCCTTTTTTGGAGGCGACAGCGCTGGTGAAGGCACCTTTGACGTGGCCGAAGAGCTGGGACTCCAGCAAGTCGACGGGGATGGAGCCGGTGTTGACGGGAACGAAGGCGCGGTCGGCGCGCGGCGAAGCGGAGTGAATGGCCTTGGCGATAAGTTCTTTGCCGGTGCCACTTTCGCCGCTGATGAGCACGGTGGAACGCGAGGGAGCGACTTGGGTGACGAGGTTGAGCAAGGTCTGCATCTTGTCGCTCTTGCCGATGATGTTGGGAAAATTGAAGCGCTGTTTGAGGGCGCGCTTGAGCTGAATATTTTCGTCGCGCAGGCGGCGGGATTCGACGGCTTGCGCGACTTGCGCGAGCAGTTCGTCATTGGACCAGGGCTTGGTGATGAAATCAAGCGCGCCGCCCTTGAAGGCCGCCCGGGCCATGTCGATGGAGCCGTAGGCGGTGATGAGCACAACGCTCAAGTGCGGATCGCGGCGGCGAATTTCACGCAACAAGTCGAGGCCGTTGCCATCGGGAAGACTGACGTCGAGCAGCAGGAGATCGAAGGGATGCTCGCCCAGTTTTACCAGGCCGGACTCGCCGGTTTCCGCGCTGGCCACACCGTAGCCTTCGCCGCTGAGGAGGAGTTCGAGGCCCTCGCGAATTTCTGATTCGTCATCGACAACTAGAATCGAGCCTTTAGACATGAACCGGCTTCCTGACCGCTGGGAATTCGACGTGGAATGAGGTGCCCTTGCCGGGCGTGGAGCGCACATCAATCTTGCCGGCATGTTCTTTGATGATGCCGTAGGTGACGGAGAGGCCCAGGCCGGTGCCGCGACCGACGGCCTTGGTGGTGAAGAAGGGGTCGAAGATGCGGTGAATGTGCTCGCGCGGAATACCGGCGCCGGTGTCCACGATTTCCACCTCGACACTGCCGTTATGCGCCGACGTACGCACTTCCAGCATGCCGCCGGAGGGCATCGCGTCGCGCGCGTTGAGGAACAGATTCAAGAACACCTGCTGCAACTTGTTCGCGGAGCCGCGCACGGCGGGAAGGCCTTCGCCAAATTCGCGCACGATCTGGATTTGTGAAGTTTTCAGCGGGTGGGCAACAAGGGAGAGCGTCTCTTCGACTACGCGATTCAGATCAATGTTGGTGAGTGCGGCGGCGCCGGTGCGCGAGAAATTCAGCAGATTGTTGACGATTTCACTGGCGCGGAAAGTTTGCTTGACGATCTTCTCGATAAGCGCCTGCTTGGGGTCGCCCTCCGGCAACTGCTTCGCGAGCATCTGCGTATAGTTGGAAATCACGGCAAGCGGCGTATTCACCTCGTGCGCGACGCCGGCTGCGAGCAGGCCCAGAGAGGTTAATTTCTCCGTCTGGGTCATTTGCTCGGCCATGCGCTCACGCTGCGTGACATCGTCGAAAAGCAGTAAACGCCCGATGCGTTCTCCGGACTTGCTGACCAGCGGGGTGATGGAAATATTCACGGTGAGGGACGCGCCTTGATGAAGCAGGCGTTGTTTGTAGATGCCCGCCACCTGTTCCTGGTCACTGTCGCGGGACGCGATTTCGGTGGCCAATTCTTCAGGAAGCAGGGTGTGCAGGGACTGGCCGAGAGCCGCCAAGCGCGCTACGCCGAAAAGTTGCTCCATGCGGGTGTTCCAGGATTCGACCACGCCGTTGAGGTCCACGGCGAGCACGCCAACGTTCAGCGATTCGACGATATTTTCACTGAAGTCTTTGAGGCGGACGATCTCGTTGGCTTTCTGTTCGAGCGAGGTATAAAGCTGAGCATTGTCCAGCGCGACGGCGACGTAGCCGGCGATGGTTTCGACGAGTTCCACGTCTTCACTGGAGAGGAAATCGCCATCGACGGTTTTTCCAAGTCCCAGCACTGCGACGGTGTGTTCGCGGATGCGGCAGGGAACGAAGTAATTCAAGTCCAGCTGCTCGAGGGTGCGGCGCACACCATCCGAAACATCTCGCGCGATACGGGGCGACTCAAAAAAGAGCGCCCCGCGCGCGAACTCGGGCCGGGCCGGCTCGAGGAAGCTAAGATCCTGCGGTTCGGAAAGACGCACACCCATGGAGCGCGCCATGCGCAGGCTGCCGGGATGCACCGCGTCTTCCACAAAAATTGCCAGGCGATCGACGAGGAGCGTCTGCGAGATGCGGTCCATGACCGAAGCCAGCATGGGGTCGAAGCGCACTTCGTGGGTGAGGGTGCGGCCAAATTCGATTAGCGTGCGGCGATAGTCCAAGCGGTCGCGATAGAAGAAACGGTCCAGCCGCATCTGAATCCATTCCCGGAAAGGCTGGAACAGAAACGCGGCGATGATGATGGCGATCATGCCGGCGACGGAACCGGAGGTCTTGGCGTGGAAGAGTTCGGCGATGACGGCGACGAGCGCGAAGTACACGACGGCGACGCCCGCGGTGGCCGCGGTATAGGCCAAGCCACGCTTGAAGATGATGTCCACGTCCATCAAGCGGTAGCGGATGATGGCGTAGGCGAAGCACAGGGGAATCAGAACCAGGCTCAGCGCGGAAAATTGCGTCCAGGGCTGCGGGGTGACGTCCAGCACGAACGGCAGAATGTAGAAAAACGTGAAGGGCAGACTGCCAACCAGCGTTCCGCCGGTAAGCCACTTCAATTGCTGGCGCAATACGCCAGAGGGGGCTTCACGAAAACTCTTGTAAAAAACGGAGCCGGCGGCGATAAAGCACGCGCCGAGAAACGCCAGATCCCACTTTTCGAGCTGCACGCGGGAAGCCAGCCAGGGCACAAAGCCCAGCATGTTTTCCGCGGCGCTGATGTGCACACTCAGCAAAACGGCGGGTAGACCATAGACGGCAACGAGTTTCAGGGCCCGGCGGTAAGCCGATTCCGTACGCTCCGGGAAGACCAGCGCGAAATGCAGAAGCAGCGCGGGCGCCAACAGGTGGGCGGTAATGTTGGCCCAATAGACTTCCCAATCGAAGGCATCGAGTTTGCCGCTGTAATGGAAGGAGTACAAGACGAAAGACAGCAGGCAGAAGACGTAGAAGTGAACGGCGCGCGGGGCGTTCCAGCGCTTGACAAAAATAAACAGGCCGATGAACAGGTAGAGCAGGCCAACGACGCGCAGATAATTTTCAACGGAAGCAGGCTTGGCGGCGGGAGCCGTGACTAGCGGGGTCTCAAACTCCTCGCCGTTGCGCGACAGTTTATAGTGGACCTGGGTCCAGATGCCCGCGCGCCACAGGCGCTGAGTGACTTGCACGGCGCGGGACATTTTCGCGTCGTTGAAGGCCACGAGTTGGTCGCCAGGACGAATGCCCGCACGGGCAGCGGGGGAGTTGGGCGCCACCTTCCAGGCTTGGATACCGTGGTCGGTGTCGAGCCAGGCCACCCCGTCATCCGGGGAGTCAAAGAGCCGACGCTGCCCAAAATTCAAAATGGCAAAGGTCAGCGCAGCCACTGTTGCCAGGGCCAAAATGACGGCTCCGAGACTGACGCGCAGATTCTGCTTCATGGAAGATTCCGACAGCCACACTCCATTAGGGAGAACAGATGCAAATCAATGTCCATTCTTTGGAATCGCCAATAAGAAGCAACATCATTGATTTCAACAGTTTCTGGATTGTACCAAGAAGGTAGACGGTAGTAATCCAAGTTTTGGTAGGCCCCTTACAGGTTTCCAGAGGTTAACTTTGGGGTCAAAACTGCGCAATAGCCACTTAAAACTGCACGCTCAGCCCGCCACGGAAGGTACGAAACTCGGGCAGCAACGTGACTTGCCCGTCCCGACTCCCGGCAGGCAGGAAACCCTGAGCGAAAAGATTGTCGCACTCGGCCACAGCTTCCCAGCGCCCCAAAGCAAAACGGGGCAGCGGCTGGCGGACCCCGAAATGGAAAAATGGGTCCATTTGATACATCGATTCGCCGTACAGATCGACATGCGAAACCGCCGGACCGCTGATCCAGCGGTAGCCGGTTTCCAGCTTGGTAT
>Ga0302325_10019764_pt1 | contig 14150 bp, 10 predicted proteins | sample Palsa_T0_2_FD_201948 | JGI IMG/M metagenome (GOLD analysis project Ga0302325, IMG submission 201948) | Peat permafrost microbial communities from Stordalen Mire near Abisko, Sweden - Palsa_T0_2 | ecosystem: Environmental > Terrestrial > Soil > Palsa > Peat permafrost | place: Sweden: Abisko... | reverse complement strand
AGCGACCGGGCAGCACGATCGGCAGTCATTGCCGGGCGCAAATTCACTCTTTCAAGCCGGCGTGCGCTCCGGCTGCGATCGTCGATGGATCTATCGACGCCGAACCGAAACCCAAACTCGATGTCCTTTCAAACGATATGAAACTGTGTCGGGATTGCGGGCATAGAGGAACGCTTCGGACAAGATGCTGCAGGTCATCGAGGGGGCTTTGGTCGCAACAGGTCGACCCGGACGGTGGGAGGTTCGAGGCGCAGGTGGTAGGTCGCGGTCCGTATCGGCTTGCCTCACTGACGTGGCGTAACCCGCTATTGCCAAAGCGTTGTATTTAAAAAGTATTATCTGATACTTTTTAAAAGCAACAGTCCGCCTATTGACGGAGGTACTGATGGTCGTAACGTCGTCAGCGGCTGAGCGTCGTTCGCCGGCTGGCTTTCCAACGGCGACTGCATCGGCTGCACCAATTCGCAAGAGTGCCTCACCGATCAAGTGGTGGGCGGCGGCGGGCGCCGCACACTTCGCGTTGGCGGCATATGTGATGGTCCGCTGGCTTACCTCTGGGCAGCTACACCGTACGCATCCCGGCCCGACACAGGTGCCTCCGCACGTACATATCGCCCTGCAGGTCGGGGCGTGGCTGAGCCCGGCGTTGGGTCTCGCGATTGTGTATGTGTTTCTTGTCCGGCCATATCTCAAGGATCGCCAGCTCACCACTGAGGGCATGTTGCTTATCGCGTGCCTAAGCTTGTACTTCCCTTACGACATCGTCAACGACTACACCGCCGACTTGTTCCAATACAACTCGTATTTCTGGAATGTCGGAAGCTGGCTTGGTGCGATCCCCGGCACCCTCCTGCCGAACGCCTACAAGGTGCCCGAACCGATTCTGTTTATGCTGCCCGCCTACGCGTGGGGTGTTTTCATGCCAGCCATGATCGGCTTCTGGGCGATGCGCGCGCTTCGTCAACGGTGGCCGCGGCTGAGCACCGTTACTGTGTTCGTCATCGTGCTCGGCGCCATGGCGGGCATCGATCTCATCCTCGAGTGGGGTGTGGTCTGGCTGCAGATCGAGGCCTATCCCGGCGCTGCCAGCGTCGGCTCGCTGGCGGGCGGCACAAAATTTCAGTTCCCGGCGTGGGAGACGCTGCTGATCGGCTCGATCTACATCGGCGGAGCTTCGTTATTGCTCTTTCGCGACGACAAAGGCCACACGTTGGCCGAACGTGGCGTCGATCGCATCGCCACCTCGGGTGTGCGGCGGACCGCGCTTCGGCTGCTAGCCACCATTGGCTTCATGGTGACGGTGATGTGGTTGGTCTTCAACATCCCGATCCAGTGGTTCGCCGCCCACGGCGGACCCTTCCCCACGGATACCCCGTCGTACTTCATCAACGAGGTTTGCGGACCGGGCACCGCCTACCCGACTTATCCGTGCCCGAGAGCCGGCACGCCAATCTACAAACCAGGGAGCACGCCATGACCCAAGAATTGCAGGTGCCTAAGGCGCACGCCGGAGGCGGCTCGCTGATCAAACAAACGAGCGCTCGTCGTTGGTCTTGGCCGCACTATCTGGCCCTCGTCGGCCTGCCCATCCTCATCTTGGAGCTATGGACGATCATCGCGTGGCTCGGCGACGATGCACACCAGATCACCGAGTTCAGAACACCGTACTCGGTCAATTGGTGGGCGGCCCGCGCCTACGAGACGGTTGCCGTTCTTGTTTTCATCGGGGTAAGCCAGCACGTGATCCGGCAATGCTGGCGTGAGCGACGCTTGACATTCGACGCCATGTTCTTGCTGGCCGGCATGACGATGTTTTGGAGCGACCTGGGAGTCAACCTTCTTGGCCCCGCCTATCTGTTGAGTTCGAACTTTGTAAACCTGAATAATCCTCTCGGGCACCTGCCGGGCATGATAAACCCCGATATCGGCCGGGCGCCTGACCCTATCCTGTTTACGATTCTGCTCGAATCAGCGGGCATCCTGCTGGGCGCGTGGCTGATCTGTTGGATAGCCGGCCGCATCCGCGCAGCACGCCCCGACATCTCGACCGCCAAGCTTCTGCTGTATATCCTCGGGATTGGGCTAGTTCTGGACCTGTCCCTGGAACTTCCGATCGTGGCATTAGGCCTTTGGACTTATCCGGCCCCAGACTGGATGTCGTTATCGCCCGGACGGGGGTTACGTTTCCCGGTCGCGGAGTGGCTCTCTGGCGCAATGGTTTTCCTGTTCTGCGGAGCGCTGCGGTTATTCAAGGACGACAAAGGCCGAACAATCGTCGAGCGCGGCCTTGAGCGATTCGCCTTCTTGCCCCGCACCCTGATCAGTCTCCTGGCGACCTACGGAGCTATCCAGCTCATCGCGTGGGGACCGCCTACCTGGATCGATATCGCTTACGTCCCATATGAGACGCAGTGGCAGCACACCCCGGGGTACCTGTTGAACGACGCCTGCGACGCCCCCGGCGTAACGGGCACCCGTTTCGGCCCGTGCCCCGGCAGCCCCGGCTACCGTATGCCCGGGCGCACCAGCCACCTGCCCGGTCCCAACCCCTAACCAGTGGAGGCGGTGTAGCGATGACAGTGGCAGCACCAATCTTCTATGAGCCTTGGGATCCCATCAGCCGCGTCAACCAATTCCAGCGCTATCAGCAACTCCTCGAAGAGGCGCCGGTTTACCGCGCTCCCTCGGGCATCTGGGTGATCTCGAGGTACGACCACATCGTCGAGTTAATGCGACGACCGGACGTGTTGTCGAGCAAGCCTCAGCAGGAGGAGGTCTTCTCCTTTCCGCCAAAGACCGAAAATCTCACCGAGGACGACTTCCAGCAGCTGTCCGTGGCCATGGCCGGCCTGCCATTGGATCTTGCCGAGCTCGCCGTTGCGGAGGTCATCGTCGGTGCCGACCACCCGAAACACGAACGACTGCGCAAAATCGTCAACCGCGGGTTTACGCGGCGCCGTCTGTTTGAGCTCACCGCAAAGATGGACACGCTTGCCAAAGACGCAGTCGAGGCGATGGGGTCGGGTCGGGTCGATGTCGTGACTGGCCTTGCTACGCCGCTTCCCGTGAGGATGATCTCCGACATGCTGTCGCTCGATCCCTCGCGCGACGCCGACGTCGCACGTTGGTCGGAAATCGTCGGGACGCTGCCGCAGCTGCCGGATCGCGGCAGCATCGGTAGTATCCGTCAGCTGCTTGCCATGCTGCAGGAGTTTAGCGAGTGCTTTGTTCCGATGGTCGAACAGCGCCGTGCCGCGCCGCAGGACGATTTGATCAGCGATCTAGTCCGAGCTACCGACGACGATGCGCTCACCTCCACCGAGGCGGTGTTGTTTTTGCTCGTCTTGATGGTCGGTGGTAACGAGACGTCGGCAAACCTCATCGGTAGTGCCGTGGCCATGCTCATGCTGCACCCCGACCAGCTGCAGCTGCTGCTCGACGACGAGTCGTTGTTGCCGAACGCGGTGGAAGAGACATTGAGGTACCAAAGCCCGCTGCAGTTCGGCTTCCGCCGGGCGCTCGCACCCGTTGAGATCGGCGGCACAACGATTCCCGAAGGCGAGCTCGTCTGCCTACTGTGGGGAGCTGCCAATCGTGACCCGCGACGGTTCGAAGAGCCGGATCGATTCGACATCACCCGCAGTGGATCGAATCTGGCATTTGGACACGGAGTCCACCATTGCCTGGGCAACCACCTTGCAAGCATGGAAGGAGTTGCCGCACTGCGGGCTATCGGACCGAAACTGCCGAACTTCACCCTGGATCCTTCGACACTCAAATTGCTGCCCAGCCCTCTTAGCCATGGGTTCAGATCCGTCAGCCTCGTGCCACGCTGATGTCTGCGGTGGGCAAGCAGCGGCCTGGGACGGTCCTGGTTACTGGCTCATCGCGCGGCCTGGGGCTGGCAGTCAGCAAGGCGCTCCTCGCGAGCGACTGGCACGTTCTCGCCGCTATGCGCAATCCAGATAAGTGCGTTATACCTCGGGCCGCTGGACGGCTGATTCCGCTCCGGCTGGACTTACTCAGCCAGGAATCTATTGACCATGCTGCTTCCACCGCCCACGCTTTGGCGCGTTCCATGCCGAGTGGACAGCTGGATGCGATCGTGCTGAATGCCGGAGTGGCCGCTATGGGTACGCTCGAAGACACCCCAGTAGAGGCGTGGGCTGACATCTTCCAGACCAATGTCTTTGGGCCGATGGCCTTGACACGAGCGTTGTTGCCTTCGATGCGCGAGACGGGTGGCCGGATCATCGTCGTGTCCAGCGAAGCAGCAATCTACGGGTTCCCCGGGGTGGGTCCTTACGCCGCATCCAAAGCCGCACTGTCGCGCTGGGCGCAGAGCCTGTCGCATGAGGTCAGGCCGTTCGGAATTAAAGTCACAATCCTGGAACCCGGGGTGCACAACACCGATATCGTGGACGGTGCGCCGCGCTATAACGACGAGTCAGGGCCGTACGCTGCGTTGTATTCTGCACTCGACAGGCTGGCACGTGTAGGTCGAAAGATTGCCCGCTCCCCGTCGAGCTTCGCTGATCATGTCGTTCGGGCGCTGAATTCGCCACATCCAGCGAGTCATCGACCAATCGGTGCCGACGCCTGGCTCCTACACCTCGCGAACCGCTTGTTGCCGACACGCATGTTCGCCGGATCGGTTCATTTGGCGACCCGACCCGTCCGATCACGCCACAATAATCGGGCGCAGAGCTGGTCGGCGATCGGACTGCTCAAAGGCTGACTAACGTGCTGAAGGCCGAGGCTGCGTAAGGGAAAAGACCAAGCGCATCGGCAACGACAACGCCGAGCTGGCCGGATCCGATCGACCGCCAATCGGGCAGTTCCTGTCCTGTACTGAGCAAGCGCGCCAACTCCCGCAATGGCGGCATGCAACGCCATTTCCAGGCGAGCGCTGTGGTGACGTGTAGTGGCCCAGGAAGGCTGTTAACGATCGTTGACAGCTTGGTGGAGGGGCTCTAACATGGGGCGACACCAATAACCGACAACCGAAAGGTTGCGCTGATGGGGACCCCATTGCGGACGACAGACCAGTTGAGGCGCTCGGCCGTCAATGAGCCGCAGTCGACACCGGAACCTTCGTACTCACATTTGAATCCGCAGTATCCGCGCTCGTGGTGGACTATCGGTTTTTCAGCGGAGGTCCCACAGGGCCGCGCCGTGCCGAACAAGGTGCTGGAGAAAGACGTTGTGTTGTGGCGCAATGCGGCGGGTGAGCTCTTCTGCCACTCGGCAATCTGTCCGCATCTGGGAGCGAATCTCGGTTATGGCGGCGTGGTCGTCGAGGATGCGTTGCAGTGTCCGTTCCATGGGTTCGAATTCGGCACCACAGGGCAGGTTGTTCGGAGGCCCCCACCGGGGGGTGATGGTCCGGCGCAGGCGCGCTGTCGGCTGACCCGTTACCGGGTTGAAGAGCATTTGGGGTCCATCTTTCTATGGAACGGCAAGGCGGATCCCGATCACGGGGTGCCAGATGTCGCAGGTGACATGTTGGCCGCGCATCCGGGGTTGCGCCGTGACGATCTGACAGTTTTCCATCATGGGTTCTATCTGCCGTACCCGGCGAAGTGGTTCTTAGAGAACGGCCCCGACGCCGGACACTTCTCTTTCGTGCATGGTCTAGGTGAGTGGGGCGAGGCTGAGACCCTGGAAGAGACCGACACCATGCTGCGTTGGCGGCAGCAGCTTCACAACGTGAAGCCGTACCTGAGCTGGGCCCGATTAAGTGAGCAATACCGTGACGGTGAATTGACGAACTTCTTGGTCAATGCTGGCGATGTCGAGCTGACAACCTACGGCGGCGGGCTGCAAGTGCTGAGATTACTGGAGCGAGTTGATGCGGACCGCGGGCCGGCGGCTCGGTTCTTGAGCTTTTTCGAAAGCGGCAGGGCCATCTTGTGTTGGGTGCCGACCACCGCCGACCATCACGTATTCCGGTTCACTTTCGTGATGCGCCGAATCCCGGTGCCGATTCTGGGCAGGGCAATTGAGTGGCTTGTCGCCAGGCTTCTGGAACGTCGCGACTGGGGCGGAATCATGCAAGACACCGCCATAATGTTGCATCGGCAAGAGCCAGCAAACCCTAGCTACGCTCGAGCTGACAGGTGCCTAGTCAAATTCCGCAAGCTCTGGGATAGCCGCATCGATGACCGTTCCTTGTGGGCAGGAGATAACGTGCACTCCAACGGCCTGCGCGGGGGGATCAAGTGGCCCGACGCCCCGGCGCACAGCTCTAGCCGCTCGCTCCAGGAAGAACAGTCGTGATCCGTCGGCCCACGACACTCATCACGCTATTGTTGTCCGCCGCTGGACTAGGGCTACTCATGGCCGACATCTGGCACAAGCGCCGACAAATTAGCCTGCGGCTGCGTCCACGTGGCGTCACCGAAGCCGGTGGCGTGACAAGAAAACGGGCCATGCGATTAGCACGCCTGGATTCCGTGCCAGAATGGCCGACTGCCGCAATCCGTCCCGGTTAGTAGTTGCGATCCGCGCTGGTACTTCACCCACCGTCCGTCGACGGCGCGGCTCGCGACGTCGATCGGCCGCGTGTCTTAGGCCCTACGACTCCGGCGCAATCCCGCTCGCGGATTGGAACGACGTATCGCGCATCGGCCGGTGTGCGTCGGGCCGTGACCCGATGGCCTGCATGAGTAGGTTGGTGACGCCGTCTGCAAAGGAGTCGGCGCCGACTTTCCCGAAAATGATTGCTCTGAAGACAAGGCTGCCGAGGAGCATCTCGAAGACGAGGTTGGGATCAACGTCGTCGCGCACGTCACGCCGCGCGACCGACTCCGCGATGAAGTCCGCAAACGCGTCCCGCATCGGGATGCGTTCGGTCACGAACATATGTTCCCACGCTTGCGGGTCCTGCATGTACTCGAGCATCAGCCCAGGTGTGGCGTGGCGGGCGCCGGGCTCGGCCACTACCTCGAGGAGGAGCCGAGCCCATCCGCGGAGGGTCCGCGCGGTGTCCGCGCTCGGCTCGGGCAAGACGATGTCCGTGGCGGGAAGTATCGCGAATTCCACAAGGGCGGCCTTCGTTGGCCATCGACGGTAGATCGACTGCGCGCTGACCTGTGCCCGGCGCGCTACGGCTTGGATCGTCGTGCCCTGGTACCCGATGTCGGCCAGCAGTTGAAGTGCCGCGTCCCGGATGGCCTCATCGATGCGTGCATCGCGCGGTCGTCCGGCACGCGGGCGGTCTCCCTGCCGATCCACTTCGCCCTGGGGCGCGTCCTTGGTCACGGCGTCGCCACCGAAGTCGTCGGCATCTCACACGACTCCTTCGCGGTCAGCGGCACGCAAGTTCTGCCGATTCATTCTGCCTCACCCGCAGGCTTCAGCGAAGTCGTTCGTCGAAATACAATTCAGGCTTGACTGTATTGGAAGCCCTGCATATTCTCACTTTACATAATATGGTCTTGTAGCGTGGCCTCGTCTCGGCGAGGCTACCTCGGTGGAATGGAGCTCGAATAATGCCGCAAATTGTATGGTTCGACGACCCCGACGCTGATCGGCATGACCTGGTCGGCGGTAAGGGAGCCAACCTCGGACGGTTGACTAAGGCGGGTTTCCGGGTCCCGCCGGGTATGACCGTAACGTCCGAGACCTACACGCGAACCCTCAAAGCGGCAGGCATCGACGAAGAGATCGCCAACCTGGTGGCGAAGATCGACTACGACGACCCCGACGACCTCGAGCGCCGGACGGCAGTCATCCGCGACAAGGTGATCTCTGTTGATCTGCCGCGAGACGTCGCCGCTGAACTCGTAGAGGCTTACGACAAGATGGGCCGCCCGTTCGTCGCGGTGCGTTCGTCCGGCACGGCCGAAGATCTCGCCGAGGCATCCTTCGCTGGTCTTCACGACACATTCCTCGACGTGGAGGGGATCGAAGGACTGGAGCAGGCTCTCAAAGGCTGCTGGGCGTCGCTCTGGACCGCTCGCGCCACTTCCTATCGCGCGAAGTTCGGCTTCAATGTCGCGGACGTGGCTATCGCTGTCGTTGTCCAGGAGATGGTCGAGTCGGACGTCTCCGGCGTGATGTTCACCGGCAACCCGCTGACGGCGGACTCCGGTGAGATCGTCATCAACGCGAGCTGGGGCCTTGGCGAGGCGGTCGTGCAGGGCATCGTCACGCCGGACACGTTCCGCATTCGGAGCCATGACTTGTTGATCCGAGAACGGGAGCCGGGAGATAAGGCCATCCGGATCGTTCGCGACCGAGAGAAAGGCAGAGGTACGGTCACCGAGGCTGTCCCCGAGTCAGAGCAGACGGCCATCACGCTGACCGACGCGCAGGTCATCGATCTCGCGAGAGTGGGCCGGCGCGTCACGGACTACTACGGCGAGATTCCACAGGACATCGAGTGGGCTGTCGCCAATGGTGATCTCTTTCTCTTGCAGTCGCGCCCGATCACCGGAGTCGAGTTTTCCTGGGACGACGAGGTCGACGGCTGGATGGTCGGCATGAACCTGGACGACGACGACGATTTCACGTGGACCCGTGAGTGGTCGAATTCCGACTGGACGGGTGCAAAGACTCCGCTCTTTTACTCCCACCGCTCTTACACGGTGAACCGTGGTCACATCTTCGCGGCGAAGCAATGGGGTTTCGAGGATCTCGCGAAAATGCGCTACTTCAAGTACCACAAGGGCGAGGCTTATTACAACTGCGACCTCGACCGGGACGTCGTGGCAGGGACCGCGTTCCCGGTATTTCGCGAGAACATGCTTGCCTACATTCCGCCGCCGTGGCACGCCGAGGTGCTCGCCAAGCCGCTGAGTGTCGCGGCCTGGCTGAAGCTGCAGGCACGGATTGCACTGTTGGGTGGCAAGCATGCGCATCACAACTGGTGGGAGGTGCTCGAGAAGAAGTACATCGAGAGCCCACGGTGGGACGTGTCTAATCTTCCCGATCTCACAACCCTGTCCGACAGGGAGCTAAAGCAGCACATCGAGGAGCACATCGAATGGGAGGCGGAATACTGCGAAGACGTGTGGATCGGATTCCTCCAGCATTGCCGGGATGCGATGTGGCTGCTCCGGTTCATAGTGACAAAGTGGTACGACGGCCCAAACGAGATGGCCTTTGCCGACCTCGTCTCGGGGTCGGTGAAGCGCAGCGCAACACTGCGCGAGAACCTGGACCTATGGGCGCTTGCGGTCACGATCAGCAAGTCGCCGTATCTCCGGCAGACCTTCGAGAAGAATGAGGGCGCCGCCTTCTTCAGCGCGCTTGAGGGATCAGAGGAGGGTGAAGGATTCCTGAAGAGCTATCGCGAGTTCTACGACACCGCCTACTGGCGCGGTCACGCGGACCGCGACACGATCTTCCCGCGCCGGGGCGACGACATCTCCATCGATTACCGAAACCTGCAGACTTTGCTCAACGGCAACCTCTCTGGCAGTCCCGAGGTGATGGAAGAAGAGGTCAACGCGAAACGGGACCGTGTCAGCGAAGAGGTTTCCGCGAACCTTCGGAAGAAGCCGTTGGGTGCTCTGCGGGTCGAGGCGTTCAAGATTGTGCTCGCCTATGTCCACCGCTTCGTGTTCTTGCGTGACGACGAGCGGTGGAGCCTGGACCGGCTGACATACGGCACCAAGCTGCTGTTCAAAGAGTTTGGCCGGCGAGTCAAGGCCAAGGGCTTGATCGATGCCGACGACGACTACTTCTTCCTCAGCAAGGACGAGCTCTACGCCTTCTATGAGGGCCGCGCTGACCTGAAGCTGGTGAAAGCGAAGATCGCGGGGCGGAAGGCGAACTGGGAGCGGCTTAACCGTAAGGAAGCAGAGCTCCCTGAGTACCTCCAGCACGGACAAGCTTTGGACCTCTCGGTTGTCGACGGCGACGCGGTCGATGGCGTATTCAAGGGCACCGGGACCAGTCGCGGAACAGTCACTGGCACGGTGCGCGTAGTCAAGGAGATCAGCGGGATCGGCCTGGTCAAGTCGGGCGAGATCCTGGTCTGCAACAGCACTGATCCGGGCTGGACCCCGGTGTTCGCGGTGATCTCTGGCATCGTGACCGAGACCGGTGGTCTGCTATCCCACGCATCGTGCCTCTCGCGCGAGTACGGGCTTCCGGCTGTGCAGCTGTCGAAGGCGATGAAGCTCATCCCGGACGGGGCGACCGTCACCATCAACGGCGACACCGGTGTAGTCACGATCGCTGACGTCGGTAGCGACATCGAGGTCCCCGACACCGTCCCGAGCACCCTCGTGTCGACCTGATTCGCCGGATCGAGGGACGGTGCGGCTGCCGGCCGCAGCCTCGCCTCCAACGTGCCGCGACGTCGACCTCGATCTCAACGGCACCACGCAACGGAGCGGAGGTCCGGTGACAATCACCATCGGGCGCATAGGAATTTTCACGACAGCATGCGAAGACCTGTCGTACGCGCTCGCGCAGGACCTGGCGAGCGAGGTGGAGGAATTGGGCTACGGCGCGGTCTGGGTGCCTGAGACGGTAGGGGATGCGCTCGTCACCGCCACAGCGCTCCTCGCGGCAACATCGAAGATCGCGGTGGCCACCGGAATCACAAGCATTTGGGCGCGTGACCCTACCGCCATGGCCGGTGCGCAGCGACGCCTCACCCACGCATTCCCGGATCGGTTTGTGCTCGGATTGGGCGTAAGCCACGGGTTCATGGTCGAGGGGATTCGCCGACAGCGGTTCGACAAGCCACTCACGCGGATGTCGAGCTATCTCGACGAGATGGACGCGGCTCGGTACACCGCTGCGCTCATGGATAGGGTCGCAGACGACGGATTCGCTGCGCTCGCAGGGGCAGTCGAGTCCGAGTTGCCGCCCCGACCACCTCGGGTGCTGGCGGCGCTGGGTCCGCGGATGCTGGCACTGTCGGCCGAAAAGGCGGACGGTGCCCTCCTGTACTTCCAAACCCCCGAACACACGCAGCTGACGCGGGAAGCTGTGGGCCCGGCGGCGTTTCTCGCCCCGACCCAAATGGTTGTCCTCGAAGAGGATCCAGATTCGGCGCGCACAGCGGCGCGTCGAATCCTTTCTCTCTACAGCTTTCTACCTAGCTTTATCGATCACTTCGCTCGGCTCGGTTTCGCTGTCGAGGAACTTTCAGACGGAGGCAGCAACCGCCTTGTCGATGCGGTGTTCGCCCGTGGCGACGTCGATGCGGTCGCTAAAAGGATTGAGGAGCATCTCGATGCGGGCGCCGATCACGTTGCAGTGCAGGTGATCACGCCGACTTGGCCACGTGACGCCCCGATCCGGCAATGGCGCGATCTCGCCGTGGCTCTGGTTGGCTGATCCATGACCAAGCCAAGAAGCTCGCAGCTCCAATGACGATCCGGGAACCTCGAACGCCGGGCCCAGTCGGCAACGAGGAGAGCTGGAATGAGTCGCTCTACGCCTGGTGGTACGACACCTCCGCCGGCGTCGCCGGCTTCGTACGGATTGCACACAACCCGCGCGAACGTCGCGCCCAGGTTTGGACGGGTGTCATCACGCGCGATGGGCGGCGGTTCCGTCGCTGGGACGACGAGCTCCTGTTCACCGATGCGCTGCGGGGCTCGGGCCGCTGGCAGGCCGATGGTCTATGCCTCGCGTTCACCGACGACGACACCTTCCACGTCACATACAGCTGTGCGGAATGTGAGATCGACCTGGTCGCAACCGATCTGCATACTCCTATGAGCTTGCAGGCGGCCAGCGGCGACGTGAGTGCGGAGAAAGTGGAGTCCATGATCGGCAAGGGCCACGTCGAGGCTTCGATCCGCGCTCTCGGCCGCGTGCGCCTCGGCGGCGATGAGTTCGCGATCGATGGAATGGGGCACCGCGACCACTCTTGGGGCCCGCGCCACCTGATGGACATTCGGTCCACCCGATGGTTCCACGGCACCACGGGGTCGGATTTCGCCTTCTCGGCGGCGACCGGCGTGATGAGCACGGGCGGGGTTCATCGCGCCGGATATATCGTCCGCGATAGCACCATTTCGCCTCTGTCGGACGTCAATATTATCTTGCACACGGAGATCGACGGCTTGTCGTGGCGTAGGGCCGACTTCATCCTGACTCCCGTTGGGGGCGAATCACTCCATGGCACGCTTGATGGCGTGTTCGACGGTATGGTCTTCGGATCCAAGGAGTTCATTGCCTTCGAGACAGCTGCCCGGTTAGTAATCGATGGCCACACCGGCGTTGGGAACTGCCAGACTAGCAACAACCCTTTCGGCGGCGTCTCCATGCCAGCCATGGCATCGCTCGCCAGCGTCACCGACGGACTCTGCCTCAGACCGCCGTGACCGCCCTCGCCGCAGTCGATTCGCATGCCGCACGATCGCCCCGATCTGCTCCGCGCCGAGCGTGCCGTGAATAGCAGTTGAGGCTGTGCACGCAGGAATTTTAAAGTCAAACAACTTGACCTGAACTACATTCCTGGCCTCCGGGTCGAGTGTTCAAAGGCTGTTCCGGCACACGGGCGCCGTCGCTACCAAGAGGGAGTGGGCTTTCACTGTTCAGGGCAGGAACTCGGTCGTGTGTTTGCCGTAGGGACGAGAGATGTCGACGCAGGCCACCGGCTCCAGCCCTTCGTCGGCCCACGAGTTTCCGCTCTCGTCCTGCACCGTGACGCCGAGGCATTTTTCGCTCTCCAGAAACCACACCCGCACCGCGATCGTAACGTACCCTTCGGATGTAACACTGCAAACGTTATTGTCCTATATATTACGATTTGTAAGGACGGTCGCCCCGATGCCGATCAGAAGCGGGGCTGTTTTCCCAGCCTCCAGATGCTATCGGGAGTAATTCTGAATCTACGACTTGGCACTGGCCTGCCCAGCCCGTCGGTACCGCGTCGACCGCCGCGATCTGACGGTGCTGCGTTGCGTCGGGTGTTGCGTCGGGCGCGCGACGGGGTGGCGCTGAATGTTGATGAGGCGGCGGTCGCGTTGTCGGCGCGTGGCGGGGATCTGGCTGATCTGTGTCGCAGCGCGGCACGGGTGCGCGATGCGGGTCTGGAGTCGGCTGGACGTCGTGGCGCTCGGGGCCGGTTGCCGGTCAGCTATTCGCGTAAGGTGTTCATCCCGGTGACGCATCTGTGCCGGGATAGCTGCAATTACTGCACGTTCGTCACGGTGCCGGGCAGGTTGCGTGCCCGGGGTTTGGGCATGTTCCTGGAGCCTGATGAGATTCTCGATATCGCGCGTCGCGGCGGCGAGTTGGGTTGCAAGGAAGCGTTGTTCACTCTGGGTGATCGCCCGGAGGACCGCTGGCCGGAGGCACGCGAGTGGTTGGATGAGCGTGGTTATGACTCCACGTTGTCGTATGTGCGGGCGATGGCGATCGGGGTGCTCGAGGAGACCGGGCTGCTGCCGCATCTGAACCCGGGCGTGATGAGTTGGTCGGAGTTGTCGCGGCTCAAGCCGGTGGCGCCGTCGATGGGGATGATGGTGGAGACGACGTCGCGGCGGCTGTTCGACACCAAGGGCCTGGCCCATTACGGCAGCCCGGACAAGGATCCTGAGGTTCGGCTGCGCACGTTGACCGATGCCGGTCGGCTGTCGATTCCGTTCACCACCGGGTTGCTGGTCGGAATCGGTGAGACGCTGACCGAGCGGGCTGAGACGTTGCATGCGATCCGTCAGTCGCACAAGGCGTTCGGCCATGTGCAGGAAGTGATCGTGCAGAACTTCCGGGCCAAGGAACACACCGCGATGGCGTCGACGCCCGACGCCGGGATCGAGGATTTCCTGGCCACGGTCGCGGTGGCGCGGTTGGTGTTGGGCCCGGCGATGCGCGTGCAGGCGCCGCCGAACCTGGTGTCGCCGCAGGACTGTGTGGCGCTGATCGCCGCGGGTGTCGACGATTGGGGTGGCGTGTCGCCGCTGACCCCGGATCACGTCAACCCGGAGCGGCCGTGGCCGGCCCTCGATGATCTCGACGCGGTCACCGCGGACGCGGGATACGACTTGGTGGAGCGGCTGACCGCGCAGCCTAAGTATGTTCAGGCCGGGTCGGCGTGGATTGACCCGCGGGTGCGCGGCCATGTCGCGGCGCTGGCCGATCCGGTGACCGGGTGGGCCCGCGACGTCAAGCCGGTGGGCATGCCGTGGCAGGAACCCGACGAGGTGGCATCGGCGGGCCGGGTCGATCTGAAC
>Ga0302325_10019763_pt1 | contig 14150 bp, 14 predicted proteins | sample Palsa_T0_2_FD_201948 | JGI IMG/M metagenome (GOLD analysis project Ga0302325, IMG submission 201948) | Peat permafrost microbial communities from Stordalen Mire near Abisko, Sweden - Palsa_T0_2 | ecosystem: Environmental > Terrestrial > Soil > Palsa > Peat permafrost | place: Sweden: Abisko... | reverse complement strand
GAAGGCCCTGCGCAGGCTCTACGAGCGCGGCGCGGCGATGAACCTGTCCCGCGCGGCGGCACTCGGCCTGATGCCGCTGGTCACCGAGCTCGCGACAGCGACCCCGCCGGACGGCGAAGAGCTCGCCATGGCGTTCTGGAACGCCTGCCGCGCCGGCCAGCTCGAAGCCGCCCGCTATCTGGCCGGATGCGGCGCCGACATGAACTGGCGCGCTCCCTGGTCCGGCGAGACTCCGCTCGACGCGGCCCGCGGCAAGCACGAGCGCACGGTCGTCGCCTGGCTCACCGAATCCGGCGCCACCTCGAGGTGAGGGCTTGCGGCATCCTGAACGGGTGCCTTATGGCGGCAGGGTGGGCCGGCTACCCGCTGCTGGGCGCGGCTTGGGTCGGAGCGCCGGACGCCGGCGTAGTGGGCGGCGGCGTGCTGGGTGCCGCTGAGCTCGGCGCCAGTGAGCTCGGCGTCGGCGACGCCGAGGGTGGTGACGAGGACGTCGTTGGCGTAGCGCTGGCGGTCGTAGCTGACGAGCGGGGCGTGGCCGAGCTTCTCGCCGCTGGCCCCGTTGAATGGGGCCCGGTCACTGGCGACGGCTGCTGAACCGCCGACGGCGTGGCTGACCGCGCCGCAGTTCCTTCCGTCTGCGGCCCCCCCGACAAGGTCGGCGCGCTCCTCGTCCCAGTGGTGTGCTGGGACTGCGAGGCGGGGGACGCCGTGATGGCCCGGGGCACGAGGATGGCCGCCGCGCCGGCCACGGCGAGCCCGGCGGCGAGCAGCACCCACACCAGGCCACGCCGCTTCCGGCGGGGCGGGCGTCCCTCTGGGGCGCCGGGCTGAGGCAGGAAGGCAGCCTCGGTCGGCGGCCCGCCCGGGATGGTGGGACCGGTCGGGGCGGCCGCCTCGGTCGGCGGCCCGCCCGGGACGGTGGGACCGGTCGGGAAGGCAGCCACGGTCGGCGGCCCAGCCGGGCCAGCTTGGCCGGTGGGGCCGGGATAGAAGGCAGCCGCGGTCGGCGGCCCAGCCGGGCCGGCCGGTAGCGCCGGGCTGGGGACATGCCCGCCCGCGGCCTCAGTCACGGCCCGTCCGGGCGGCCCGGGAACGCCGGTGCCAGTAGTCCTGCCGTATGAGCCGGCCGAACCCGCGGGCCCGGTAAGGCCGGGTGGGACGTACTGCCCGATTGCCTGGGTCAGCGGCCCCGGCAGCCAGTCTTCCGCGAGCTGCCCGGCACCGAGTTCCGCCAGGAGAGCAGCCGGGGTTGGCCGCTCCCGAGGGTCTTTGGCCAGGCAGCGCTCGATCAGCGGGCGGATCTGCCCGGGCAGCCGGCTGGTATCTGGCTGGTGGTGGACCACCCGGTACATCAGGGCCGGGGTTGACCCGGCCCCGAACGGGCCCGCGCCGGTGGCCGCGAACGCGATTACCGCGCCCAGGCTGAACACATCACTGGCCTGGCCGACCGCGCCGCCCTCGGCCTGCTCCGGGGACATGAATCCGGGCGAGCCGATGATCATGCCGGTCTGAGTCAGGGCGGTCGCCTCGGCGGCCCGCGAGATCCCGAAATCGATCACCCGCGGCCCGTCCCCGGCCAGCAGTACGTTCGACGGCTTCAGGTCGCGGTGCACCATGCCCGTGGCGTGGATCGCCTCCAGGCCCTCGGCCAGCCCCGCGGCCAGCGTCAGCACGGAGTCCGCGGGGAGCGGCCCCTGCGTTTCGACCGCTTCGGCCAGCGACGGCCCGGCCACGTACCCGGTCGCCAGCCAGGGCACCGGCCCGGCCACGTCCGCGTCCACCACTACTGCAGTGAAGAGCCCGCTCACCCGGCGGGCCGCCGCTATCTCCTGGGTGAACCGGGCGCGGAAACCGGAATCCGAGGCCAGTTCCGGGCGGATGACCTTGATCGCGACCAGACGGCCCCCAGCCGAGCGGCCCAGGTACACCTGGCCCATCCCGCCGGCTCCCAGCCGGCCAAGCAATCTGTAGGGCCCGACCCGCTCCGGATCCCCAGCCTGCAAGTCCCCAGCCATGGCGACCGACCCCCCTCGCCGAGCCCAGTGATTACCATGCTGCGCGCGGTAGAGGCATACGGCAAGGTTTCGTGATGCGAAACCGTGCGTCGTGCGGGCCTCGAGCTGGGCGGCTCCATCCGGCTCCCACGACTGTCCTGTTGACGGGTCCTCTAAAAGTGATATCATTTTGATAGAAACCCGGGCGACCGGGCACCATAGGTCACGGGAGGTATCCCGATGGATGCAACGAATAAGAATGCCCCTCCCCCGCGTTCCCTCCTCCAGAAAATCTTGATCAGGTCGTGGGAATACCGCTACCCCCGTCTCTTCTGGGGCCTGCGATGCGCCGGTGGCGTGGTGCTCCTCGCCCTCGGTCTCCTGCTGCTCTCTTACAGCTCGTGGTGGGGACTGCTGCTGCTGGCGGGCGGGGCGGGGGCCTTCTTGGGCGGCTACCGCATATACCAGATCACCCGGAGCCAGCCTGCAGCGTGACTGTGCAGCGCCGCGCTGGACGGTAACGTTTCCGGAACGGTCCTGGCGTAGCGTGCGTTCCGTGGAGACGGCGCAGCCAGCGGGCGAGCAGGCGCCGGCGGAGGCCACCCTCCGCCATTTCCGGTTGGCATCTCGGAGGGCGACCGCTTTCCGCCTGGACTCTCGGGTTATAGCCCCGCTGGCATTCGGCTTGGTGCTGGTGTTGTTCGCAGCCTGCGGGGTTCTGCTCTATCTCACCCGGGATTATCGCCAGGCCATCTACGGAGGTGGCGGAGCCGTGTCGGGCCTGGTGGCCGCCGCGGTGGGCGTGGTGGTGGCTCGACGCTAGCCGCGCAACCCGATTGGCTGGCTTCTGCTCGGCTGGGCGGTTCTGATTCCTCTCGTCGGCGTAGTCCAGCTCTATTCGGTGCTCGACTTCCGGATCCATCACGGAGCGTGGCTGCTCGGCCGGGTGGCGGTGTTGCTGGAAGCCGCCGAGTTTCTGATAGCGGTGCTGTCCGGGCTGGCAGTCCTGCTCTTCCCGGATGGCAGGCTTCCGTCACGCCGGTGGCGATGGGTGCTCTGGCCCTACCTGGCCTGCTGCGCGATGTTCACGGCACATCAGTTGATCGACCAGGCCGCCGCCATCGGTATTCAGCCCTTGCGCGTCGATCTGACCGGCGTCCCGCTGAGTTATCCGGACCAGGCCGGGTTCGCCGCATTAGTGGCCCACCTAGGACGGGCTGCCGGGTGGCTGATCCTCGGATTCTGGCTGATCTTCGTGGGCCGCCAGGTTGCCAGTTACCAGCGCTCGGCTGGCGTGCGCCGGCAGCAACTGAAGTGGCTCATCGGCGGGGCGGTGAGCTGCGCCATCGCCACGGCAGTCACCATCGTCACCGGAACCGACACCTCGGGGATCGCTCAGGTGGTCCAGGACGCCGCCGATCTCGGAGCGGCGGCACTGCCAGTGGGGATCGGCGTCGGAATCGTGAAGTACCGGCTGTATGACATCGACCGGATCATCAGCCGGACACTGGCATATGCGATCGTCACGGGCCTGCTGGCCGGCATATATGCGGGTCTGGTGCTGCTGGCCACGGACGTGCTGCCGTTCTCCTCACCGGTAGCGGTGGCAGGCTCGACCCTGGTGGTGGCGGTGTTGTTCCATCCGCTGCGCCGGCAGGTGCAGCGGATGGTGGACCGGCGGTTCAACCGGGCGCGGTACGACGCTGACCGCATGGTGGCGGCGTTCGCTGCCCGCCTGAAAGACGCGGTGGACCTGGACGCGGTCCGGGATGAACTGGCCAGCGTCGTGTACCGGACCCTGGAACCCGCCCACGTCTCGGTATGGATAAGGGAACGCGGCTAAGGCTGGCTCCCATCGGCTCCGCCACCACCGTTCAGGTATGGCCAGGCCCTACGTGGATTCCGCGTACGCGGGCGCTCCGCTGGTGGTGGCGTGGTGTTCGATGGCGGCGAGCATCCGCGCGTGCTCGGCGCTGAGGCCGGCGCCGTGCGGGGCGGTCAGCGCCGCGGCGCGGGCCAGCGTCCCGGTGGGCACGGCGGCCAGGGTCGCGTCGAGCAACGGCCACGACAGGTCGTCGAGAGCCACACGGAGCGCACCCGGCTCGCGGGTTCGCGCGCAGGCATCCTCCAGCGCGAGCAGCCGGTCATCCAGCGCCGGGCTGGCCAGCATGTCCAGCGGGAACGCGTCGGCTACCTCGCCGGGCAGCCGCTGGGCCCGGACGGCCTCGAACGCGCTGAGCAGCGGGCTGACGTCGCCCGCGGTCATCGGGTCATACAGCCCGGGGAACGGCACGACCTCGTATCCGCGGTCGTAGCCACTGAAGTAGATCGGCACCGATGACCCGGTCCGGGCCAGCACCCCGAGCGCCACGTCGAGCAGGCTGACCGGCCAGCCGAGGTCGGTGATGGCGTGGACGCTCAGCACGCCGGGGGCCGCGCCGAGTCCGGCCCGCAGCAGCAGCTGGGCCGATTCGAGCGCGGACTGCGCGTAGAACGCGATGTCGGCGCTGTGCAGCCGGATCACGCCGCCCTTGGACCAGTCGAGCAGCTTGGCGTAGATGATCGAGTTGTCGACCACGTGGGTGAACCTGGCCGCCGAGCACCTGAGCCCGCCCTGGGCCGCGGTCCGGGACAGCAGCCATTCAGCCGCCCGCTTCGACGCGGTGTAGACGTCGGGCGAGTAAGGACGCAGCGCCTTGCCGGTCGACGCGCAGACCAGCTGCCGGACGCCGGACCCGGTGGCTGCCGAGATCACGTTGCGGGTGCCGAGCACGTTCGTGGTCACCGTGCGGTGCACCGCGCGCTCAGCCAGGCCCGGGTCGCGCTGCGCGGCCACGTGGAACATGATGTCCGGCCGGACGCCGCCGACGACGGCCGCCAGCCGGCTCCCGTCACGGATGTCGGCGCGGAGGTACTCGGCACCCTTGAGCCGGGGCCAGCCCATGTCCGATCCGCGGCTCACGCTGACCAGCCGGCCGGGTCCGAACCGGGCAAGCTGCTTCATCAGCGCCGAGCCGATGCATCCCGTCCCGCCAGTAACCAGCACCGTCTTGCCGCGCAGCCACGCGTCGAGGTCGGCGCCAGGCAGGCCGATGCTCCGGTCGCGGATGCCCAGGAACCGCCAGTACTCCTGGACCGCCTCGGGCCTGCTGGCCAGGAGATCCTCGGTCAGGTCAGTGAGCCGGCTCAGCCCGGGACCGTCCAGGCTCTCGCGGCCGGCCGGCACCGTGTCGTGCATCCGGGCAACAATCTGGGGAGCGGTCAGCACCGCGAACCTCCATCAGCGTTCATGGCCTGGTCGCGGGGCGGCATCCAAGGCAAACGCCGGACCAGTGCAGACGGCGGTCACAGATGATCGATCCATCCGCGACAGGCCCAGGCGTGTGCACTGACTGTATCCATATATGCGCTGTGAGTCACGGACTTGCGCCGGCTCCGCCAACCTCAGGCGGCTGGGCCGACGAGCGCCGCAGCAAGGCCGCATCGGGTACACCACGGGCAGGTACACGGCCCCGCTCGCGGCGACGGCCGCGGCCAGTCCGGCTACGCTGTTTCCCGGCCCCCGGATGACCAGCAGCGATACCACGGGCATCAGGGCCCGGGCCAGCAGGAGCGGAATAAGCGCGCGAGCTACAGCCCTGAATTCCCATCAGGGCGCTTCTCCAGTCGGCCGCGGCCATGTGATTGGCGAAGTCCGCAGGCCACCCGCGTCAGGCCAGCACTTCCAGCAGGCTCAGTGCCCCTGGCCGCGGAGGCCCACCGCGGGTGGCCAGCAGAAAGAACGATTGGCCGGCCAAACCGAGGGAAAGCTCATCAGACAATAAGGCAAAGGCTAGATGATTTCCGATAGTCCGCAACACGGCGACCACGACGTTGCGTGATGCATGGGCCGGCGGCTGGGACCCAGAGCCTATACCCTGGTCAGCGAGGCCGAGCTGGCGATGACGTCGATGCGAGTCGCACTGTTGATCTCAGGAAGTTGCACATACACTGCCAGGTGTCGGGCATTCGCGGGCAGGACTATTGACACAGCGAATCGCTGGCAAGAGCCCGTGATGGGTGGGTAAACGTCCTTCTCGCCCATCCACTTCCATTTAGCGTTAAACCACTCCATGCCGACGTCGGCGTACGACTTTATGATCATCCCGCGCATGCGGATCGAGAAGATCCACCGCTGCCCGGAGGTCACGCCGTGGCTAGTCGCCTGGAATACCTCGATTTTACGCCTCGGTCCGGTGTCTCGAGGCTCGCCGACATATGCGACCTCCACGGCCCCTTTGTGGGGAAGGACCACAGGTTTGCCCGCCGTGGTGTCTTCGCGTGCCCAGGTGTTGGCTCGCGTCCACATGTCAGCCGGATCACCGAGGACATTACGGCCGTAGCCGTTGAAATGGGCGACTAGCCCGGTCGGAAGGTTTTTGGCTGGGGCAGGCAGGCCAGTGAACAGGTAGCCGATACCGAGGACAAGCGCTGCCAAGCCAACCAGCATCATCGGTGTCTTGACCGCTGATCTCATGCGTTCTCCCGTGCGTATGCCCTGTTCGGACGGATGATGCCCCAGTTGCCGCCCTCAAGAGCCATCTTGACGTACCAGACAATTCCGATAGGAGTCAGGATGAAACTGACTGACAGGGTGTAAATGGGCATGGCCAGGGCCCACGCCTTGCCGGGACCGCGGTGCAGGTACAGGTACAGCACCAGGGCAAGGTAACCGGCCGCAGCAGCGGGGACCCGCCAGGTGGAATGAGCGAACGACTCCCACCGCAGCGCCAGGGCCAGGTATGCGACCCCAGCGCCGTAGATCCACATGAACGGATGCTGCCTGGCCAGCCGGAAGTTGACGATGAACAGGCGGAACTGGCCGCCTGCCCAGGCGAGCCGTTGCCGCAGCCACGGCTTGAACCGGGCCGGGACGTCACTCAGTACCTCGAACGGGATGTGGCCAACCCGGTAGCCGCGTGCGGCGGCGATCAGCCCGGCCTCGACGTCGTTACCCTGGAAGAAGAGACTGTGCCTGCCCATGACGTCCTCAAGGACGTCCGTGCGGGCGACGTGGCACGCTCCCGACAGCATCCATGGAGCGATGTACTTGATCTGCATAGCGATCCGGTACTCCAGCACCTGGAGCCTGGTCAGGATCGACTCCCGCGGGTTGGACGGCACGATGCTGACCGATGCCACGTCGAGGTTACGGCGGTGCAGTTCGCCGGCTAGCACCTCGAGCGGAGCACTAGGGACAGTGTCGGCATCAAGCGGTATCACATACGGCTCCGCGACCCCAGGCAGGGCGTTACAGACCAGCCGGTCGCGGATCGTGCCGCCGGTAGCCCGGGCCTTGTGAAGCTGCACACGGCGGTGCCGCGGGTACAGCGGCCGGTCTGTGAAGACCCGGAACCCGTGCTCGCCGGCGATCTTGTCCAAGTCGGCGTAAAACATCGGCGCCTCGTCGCCGGTCGTGCACAGGGTGACCCGTGACCCGTAGCGGGCCAGAGCGGCCACATTGGTCAGATAGCGGACATCACCCCAAATTGGAACCAGGATGCGGAAATCTGCGGTCCGCACCTGACCGAACGTGAACTGATGGTCGCGGGCCCTGATACCTGCGAACCCGTCGATCATGATGGCGAGCGCGGGCAAGAGCAGCACGCCGATCCCGTAGGCCAGCGCGGCGGTCACCGGCTGGCCTCCAGACGGGGAACCCCGGCCAGGTCAGCCAGACTGGCGCGGAGCTGGCCGGCACTCGCGCCTTGCCCGGCCGCCTGGATCAGCGACTGGACCGCGCCGTAGTCGAACTGGCCATCCGACCCAACCGAGATAGCGGTGATCGCAGGGTGGGCGGTGGGGCGCGGGATCTCGCCGGGACCGACCAGTTCCTCGTCCAGCTTCTCGCCTGGCCGGGCACCTGTGCAGATGATCTCCGGTTCCCCTAAGCCGACCAGGCTGGCGTACCGGCGAGCAATGTCCACGATGCTGTGACTGTCACCCATATTGAGGGTGAAAATGCTCTTGCTGTCCGCCATCACCGCCGCCTCGATAACCAGGCCGACGGCCTGCGGGATGGTCATGAAGAACCTGGTCATTCCCGGGTCGGTGATGGTGACCGGAAGGCCCGCGCCGACCTGGTGCGCCAGGGTTTCGATGAACGATCCCCGACTGGCGAACACGTTGCCGAACCGGACCGAGGCCACCTGGGTGAGTTCGGCGACGCACTGTGCGACGGCCAGTTCGGCGAGCCGCTTGGTCATGCCCAGCACCGACACAGGCCTCGCGGCCTTGTCGGTGGAGATGTTCACTAGGTACGCGGTCCGGTACCGGGCAGCCAGCGCGGTGATGTTGATCGTGCCGAGAACGTTGGTCAGGATCGCCTGAGCGGGCGCCCGCTCCAGGAGAGGCAGTTGCTTACACGCGGCTGCGTGGAACACCAGCCCAGGCCGGTGTTCGGCGAACACCGCCTCCATCTGCGGGCGGCTCGACACATCGGCGAGAGTCATGGAGCTGTCGGTCAGCATTGCCTGGCCGGTCAGGCCAAGCTGCAACTTGTACAGGGCGTACTCGTCCCGGTCGACGCAGATCACTTTCGAGGCGCCCAGGGCAGTCAGCTGGCGAACCAGTTCGCTACCGATCGACCCTCCGGCGCCCGTGACCATCACGGTGTTGTGCCTGACTAACATCTGTGCGCGGCCGCTGTAGATCGGCGGCATATCGCAGCCGAGCAGAGCGTCCGCGGTTATCTGTGTGCTGGCTGCCCGGCTCAGCTGCAGAGGCGCCACGGCCCCCGCTGACGGTGCCGGACGCACAGCATCGACTACCTCTTGTGTCACTTTCCCCTCCGAAAAGCCTAATCCGAATGACAGCGAGCACTGTCGCGCGAACAGCCCCCATCCGCCCCATCGCTGTGTTTGACGCGGCGCCGGGGAGTTCGGATTACTTAGCATCAAATGATCTTTTTAGGCATACGGCGGAATTAGCCGACCTATGGCCGGGCGGTGGACTTACCGATGACTGGCTGGACGAATCGCCGCAGCTTGCGACAGGCGGCCCGGAGCAGCATTAGCCCGAAACTGGACAATACCGAGAAATCACCCTGGCGGCCATACCAGCGCGAGCCGGAATGGCCGTAAGGGGCGAGATCCTAGTAACCGTCGGTTGGCAGCGGTGCCAACTTGCTGGTAACCAGCCAATACTCGGACAGAGTCGTACAGATTTATATCAGGTTTGTATCTCGAGTCAGAGTTGTTAGTCAGCCGCCATTCTACGACTCAGGTTCGTAGACATTTCTCCCGTTTACGCCCAGTGACGTCCGCCTGTTGTGATCGGGTAGGTGGGGGCCGGCGGCACCACAGCGTGCCTGTCATGGCGCTGTGCAGGACGCCCAGGACCTTGCGGTAGAAGATGCAGAGGTTGGGCCAGGTACTCACTGGCCGACTAAACGGACGACGGTCAGACCAATGACAGAGGGGTTCGAGGAGTCGACCAACGACCCTCGCCGGCAATCGGCGCGGCACCACGCGGCCGAAGCTCAGCCGGGCTCGGGCCCCCGGTCCCGGGCGACGAACGTCCCCCGGCCCTGCCGCGTAATGATCAGCCCGCGCTCGCGAAGCACCTTCATGGCGCGCCGTACGGTCTGGTAGGCGACGCCGTACTCTTGGGCCAGATCGCGTTCAGCGGGCAGCTTGTGGGTGATCTCCCCGGCTTCGATGCGCACGGCTATGGAGTCCGCCACCTGGTTATAGGCGAAATCGGGCCCAAGCGGATCCACTGGCGTCGCACCCACGTGATCAAGGTATGTACCTCTCCAAGCTGTCTAAACACCAGCTAGCACTTAGAGCACTAGATGCTCTATAGTGCTTCTATGGCAGATGAGGACGTACCGGACTGGTGGCCGTACGCTGCGGAGCTGCCCCGCTGGCATGTGTGGCGGGGTGTCAGCGGCCTGGTCTACGCACGGCTGATGCGGAGTTCCCCTCCGCTGGTGGTGCGCGGCGAGGATGCAGTTGACCTTCGCGATGCCATCCGCCGGGAGGAATCTCGCGCAACCTAGGCCGGGCGGCCGTCGTCATCCTGGTCGAGCGGCCGGGCCAGGCAACCGCGTTCCAGGTACAGCGCGGCCAGCACGAGGAGGACCGCGGAGGCCAGGGTGCAGCCTGCGGCGAACGCGTCGCTGCGCGGAGTGGACTTGTCCAGCGAACCGAGGACATAGATCAGGAAACCGGCGGTGAGCCCGCCGACCAGCGCGCCGGCCAGTGAGCTGGCCTTGGCCAGCGCCGCCATCCGCGCCACGGCGATCGGCACGATCGGCTTGCTGCCCACGCGCCCACGGAGCCTGGCCCGCAGATTACGGCCGCTCCAGCTTTCCGCGATCGCGAGCAGCAGCAGCGCCGGCACCCCGGTCCACGGCAGCGGCGGGAGACTCGAGTAGGCGACCCGGAGACCCAGCCACGACGCCACCGCGCACACCGCGCCGAGAGCGACAAGACTCCACACGCGAGTAGGCGTCACTCACGCACCGTCCCGCCCCCGCGAGCCATCGCGCCCGTCATACCGGAGATTGCAGAACGGAATCATCCAGCCGGTGTACGCCCGCCGTGCCAAGGGCCTTGAGCAGGACTGCCACCGGGCCCTGTCCCGGGATGACGCCGTCGGCATCGATGTCGAACCACGGCGCGAGCACAAAGGCGCGCTCATGGGCCCGCGGATGGGGCAGCGTGAGTTCTGGGTCATTGCTCACCTCGTCACCGTAAACGATGAGATCGACGTCCAGTGTCCGGGGCCCCCACACCTCCTCGCGGACCCGCTCGAACGCCGACTCGGCCGCCTGGCAGCGCTCCAGGATCACCCGCGGCGGCAGCCAGCTCTTGGCCAGGACCACGGCATTCAGGTATTCAGGCTGGGACGGCCCACCGACCGGCTCGGTCTCATAGACCGGGGACGCCGCGACGAACACCAGGCCGGCCGTGTCGAAGATCGCGTCGAGCGCCCCTTGCAGGTTGCGCAGCCGGTCACCGAGGTTGCTCCCGAGGGCGAGCACGACTTGCGGCGCGCGCAGCGCCTCCATGGGGGCGGTCATCCTCGGACGCGCCTGATCACCACGGTCACATCGTCGAATGGGTGGGACAGCGGCGCGTGCGGCTTGTGCACGGTGATCTCCACTTCCTGAACCGGGGGGTCGGACAGGCATGCGGCCGCGAGCCGCTCAGCCAGCGTCTCGATCAGCTGCACCGGCGGCCCGCTGGCCAGAGCCACGAGCCGGTCGGCCAGGGCCGCGTAATCCACGGTGAGGCCAAGCTCGTCGCCGGCCGCTGCCGCCGCGGTGTCCAGCCAGACCACGGCGTCGATGATGAAGTCCTGGCCATCCCGGCGCTCTTCATCACGGACGCCGTGGTAGGCGAATACCCGCAGTCCGACCACTGAAATCCGGTCCAGCCCCACTGGTATCGACGGGACACTCACCGGGAAATCCGGCTCAGGGACCTCGGGCGCGTTCACCGCGGCACCCCGGTAGCCGGGCCCGGCACTACGGCTTCCGGCTGGGCCGCCGGTGATCCAGCACGACGCCATGCCTCCGCCACCCGGACCGCATCGGCGTTGCCGGGCACCTTATGCACCCGCGCGCACCAGGCGCCGCCCGCGGCGGCCAGCGCGGTCACCGCGAGCGTCGCGTCATCACTGCCAGAGAACGGCCGCACCGTCCCATCGGGAGCAGCCAGCAGCCGGCCCAGGAAGCGCTTGCGGGACGCACCGACCAGCACCGGGAAGGCCGTGTCCGCGCCGTCCAGCCGCGAGATCCGGTCCAGGGCGGTGAGCAGCGACCAGTTGTGCTCCGGGAGCTTGCCGAAGCCGAGCCCGGGATCCAGCACGATCAGCTCCGGACCGACGCCCTGGGCGATGACGGCGTCGACCCGCTGCCGCAGTTCCTGGCACACCTCGGTGACCACGTCCGCATAAACGGCCCGGCTGTCCATGTCGCGGCTGCGCCCGCGCCAGTGCATCACGACGTAGGGCGCCCCCGTGGCCGCCACGACCCGGGGCATATGAGGGTCAGCGAGCCCGCCGCTCACGTCGTTCACCAGGCGCGCCCCCGCCAGCAGTGCGGACTCGGCCACTTCGGCCCGCATCGTGTCCACGCTCACCGGGATCCCCGCTTCGACCAGTCCCGCGATGACTGGGCCGACCCGGCGCAGTTCCTCGTCGGCCGCGATCCGCTGCGCCCCCGGCCTGGTCGACTCGCCGCCCACGTCGACGATGTCCGCGCCCTGGGCAGCCAGGTCCAGGCCGTGCGAGATGGCCGCATCCGGGCCGAACCACTCGCCGCCGTCCGAGAAGGAGTCAGGGGTGACGTTGACCACGCCCATCACCAGGCAGCGATCCTGAACCGGCAGACCGGGCGGGCTGGGCGGCCGTGACTTTGCGTAGTCCCGGGACTCCCCGGCTCCCGCATCGCTCCTCATGAGCGCCACAATATGCGCGCCAGAGAGCCTGATCAGAGACGATCGTGAAGTCGTGCGCCGGCCAAGCCCCAGGCCAGGTCAGCTCAGGTCGAACTCGCCCTCGCGCACGCCCGCGGTGAACGCCTCCCACTCGGTCGGCATCCGTTCGATGGTGTCAGTGTCACCAGCAGCGGGCGCAGCGCGCATGAAGGCCTGGTAAGGGAAGTCGCCTGCTTGAGTCAGCGCCTCCGCGGCGGTGTGCTGGCGTTGGTGAAGATGGCGATGGGCGCGGCCGCGGCGAGGAGGATGGCCGCACCCCAGACCATGGCGACCGTGTAGCCATGGACCGTGCCGGCCGCGACGCTGGCCCCGGTGTGGGCGGCGAGGTAGCCGGCGGTGGCGGTGGCGGCGATCGTGTTGAGCAGGGCGGCGCCGATGGACGAGCCGAGCTGGCCCGCGGCGCTGGTCGCGGCGCCGGCTGCCCCGGCATCGGAGGGCAGGACGCCGCGCAGCGCAGTGTTGAGGGTGGTCGGCCCGGCGATGCCAGTGCCGAGCCCCTCGATGACGGTGGCGAGAAGGATCAGTGGCAGGTAGCCGCTGTGCGGCGTGAGCCAGGCCAGCGGAAGGAGGCCTGCGGCTTCGATCACGATGCTCCCGGTGATGAGCCATCGGGGCGGTACCCGGACCATGAGCCGCGGGCCGATGAACGCAGCGCCGAGAGCAGCACCAGCGGCGAAGGGAATCAGGGCCAGCCCGGTCCACAGCGCCGAGTAGCCCATGACGAACTGGAGCTGGTAGGTGAGGATGAGCATCATGCCGAACGTGCTGAGGGCATTGACGATCAGGGCGACCAGCGCCCAGCCCCGGTTGCGGTCGGTTACCACCCGCAGTGGTAGCAGCCGGTCTGGCGTCCCGGCCTGGCGGGCTACGAACCCGCCGAGTAGCACGACGGCCGCCACGAGGGAACCGACGACCCGGCCTGAGCCCCATCCGGCGGAGGCGGCTTCGCCCAGCCCGTAGACCAGCGCGGCCATCCCGGCCGATGCGAGCAGGACGCTGGCCACGTCGATCCGCACCGCTTTGCGGGCGGGCAGCGACGGCAGCACCCGCGGGGCGCCGACGATCGCGAACAGCGAGAAGACGACGTTCACGTAGAGGCACCAGCGCCAGCCCAGTGTGCTCGTGAGCACCCCGCCGAGCACCAGCCCGAGCGCCAGCCCCCCGGTGAGGGTGGCAGTGAAGACGCCCAGCACCCGGGCCCGCTCGCCCTCGTCGCGGTAGACGTTGACGAGCAGGGATTTCGTGGAGCAGATCAGGACGGCGGCAAACCCGCCCTGGACGGCCCGGGCGGCGATGAGCATGGCGCCGTCCACGGACGCCCCGCCAACCGCCGAAGCGCAGGCGAAGCCGATCACGCCGATCAGCAGCGTGCGCCGGGCGCCGAGCCGGTCGGCCAGCCGCCCCCCGGGCAGGAGCAGGCCGGCGAGAGCCAGCGTGTAGGCGGTCACCACCCACGGGCGGCTGGCCGTGGTCATTCCCAGCCCGCGCTGGACCGAGGGCAGGGCGACGAACATGATCGTGGTGTCGAGGACCGCCATGAGATGCGCAGAAGCGATGACGGCGAGCGGCCACCAACCCTGTCTCGGCTGAGGCGCAGCGCCTGGGCCAACGGTCGTCGTGGCGGAAACGGATCGCATCAGGCCCGGTCTCCTCGCGTAGATACAGCCGT
>Ga0302325_10019760_pt1 | contig 14151 bp, 9 predicted proteins | sample Palsa_T0_2_FD_201948 | JGI IMG/M metagenome (GOLD analysis project Ga0302325, IMG submission 201948) | Peat permafrost microbial communities from Stordalen Mire near Abisko, Sweden - Palsa_T0_2 | ecosystem: Environmental > Terrestrial > Soil > Palsa > Peat permafrost | place: Sweden: Abisko... | reverse complement strand
AGGTGCTGGGCATTGCGCCGGAAGCCGGCGATGAAGAAATCCGCGCCGCCTACCTGCGCAAAGTCAAGGAATACCCGCCGGACCGCGCGCCACGGGAGTTCGAGAAGGTGCGGGATGCCTATGAGACCTTGCGCGACCCGCGCCGGCGCATGCGCGAACTGCTGCTCTCCGTGGATCCCAAACAGCCGCTGGCTTCCTTGTTGGAGGACCGCGCGCCGCAACCGCGATTCACCGGTCCGGAGCCCTGGCTGGCGGTTCTGACGGAGCCCCGGACCTGATGGATCGCAGCGAGATCCTGCAGCGTTTCGAGCAGTGGCTGGACGCTTCGCTGGCCGCGGAAGATCCGCCGCAGGGCATTCCGGCCGAGATCCTGGCCGGAGAAGCGGGGCCCGAAACGTCTCCCACCGATTGGTACACCATGTGGGAAGGCATGACCGCGCTCACGCAGGAGGTGAAGCTGCAAGGCCGGGCCTTCAAGCAACTGAGCGAGACACTGGCCGCCGATGCCGAACGGCGGGGCCGCAAGGAATCGCTGGCCGCGCTGCTGGAAGTGCGCGAACGTCTGTTGCGCGGCCTGGAAGGAACCCGCGGCCGGCAGCAGTTGCGCCCCGGATTTTGGGACCGCATCTTCGCCGGCCGCTGGCGCGAGGTACAAGACGCGCTGGGTGTGGCGCGTGCGCTGGAAGATGGCTACCGCCTGACCCTGGGCTATCTGGACGACTTGCTGCTGCAGTTTCAGGTACAGCCTATCGAGTGCGAGGGGAGGCCGTTCGATCCGCGGCGCATGCATGCAGTGGACGTGGAGGAGACGGAAAGTGCCGCCGAGGGAACGGTGCTGGCGGTCTATCGCGCGGGTTACGAATGGAATGGAGAGTTGTACCGGCCGGCGCAGGTCCGGGTGGCCAAGCGGCCGGGAAACGGGAGAGTCGAATGAGCGATCCGGTAGTAGGCATCGACCTGGGAACCACGAACTCCGAAGTGGCCGCGTTCGTGGATGGGCGGGTGCGCGTGTTGGGGCCGAACGCCAGCAAAATGCTGCCGTCCTGCGTGGGCATGGCGCCGTCGGGAGAACTGTTGGTGGGCGAGGCCGCCCTCAACCAACAGCGGATCTACCCGGAACGCACGGTGCGCAGCATCAAGCGTAAAATGGGGAGCGCCGAGACGGTCACCATGGCCGGCAAGGAGTTTTTGCCCCAGGAGATTTCCGCGCTGATCCTGAAGGAATTGACCGAGTGGGCGCGCGGCGAATTGGGCGTGCCGGTGAGCCGCGCAGTGATCACCGTGCCGGCGTATTTTTCGGACGCGCAACGCAATGCCACCCGGGAAGCCGGCGCGTTGGCGGGCCTGGAGGTGCTCCGTATCCTCAACGAGCCCACCGCCGCCAGCCTGGCCTACGGTTTCTCCGACGGAGCGCGCCACACCGTAATGGTCTACGATCTGGGCGGCGGAACTTTCGACGTTTCCATTGTCACCATCGAGGGCGACGTGACCGAGGTTTTGTCCAGCCACGGCAACAATCGGCTGGGCGGCGACGACTTCGACGACCTGCTGGCGGCGCGTTTGGAACGCGAGTTTCAGCAGCAGCACGGCATCCAGCTTGGGGACGAGCACCGCGCTGCGCGCGCGCGTTTGTGGTGGGCGGCGGAGGCCGCCAAGAAGCAACTCAGCTTCGAACCCTACGCCCGCGTGCGCGAGGAGGCGCTGGTGGTCCTCAATGGGAAGCCGCTGCACCTGGACCTGGAATTGACGCGCAAGGAATACGAGAGCATGATCCTGGCGCTGGTGGAATCCACGCTCGACAGTGTTTCGAAGGCGCTGGGCGACGCGGGCAAGCGGTCCAGCGAGTTGGACGCCATCCTGCTGGTGGGCGGTTCCACGCGCACGCCGCTGGTGTCGCGCCTACTGCACGAACGCACCGGCCTCGATCCGCGGCAGGACGTGCATCCCGACCTGGGCGTGGCCTTGGGTGCGGGGGTGCTGGCGTCCCGCCTGGCGGGCCGCGACGTGGAGCGCGTGCTGGTGGATGTATCGCCCTATTCGTTTGGACCGTCGTACCTCGGCGAGCGTGGCGGCATTCCCTATCCGCATTGTTACCACCCGCTGATTCGCCGCAACACACCGCTGCCGGTAACCCGCTCCGACAGCTATTACACCAGCTTTCCCGGACAAACCCGCGTGGAGATTCAGATTTTTCAGGGTGACGACGAGGACGCATTGAACAACGTGCTGGTGGGAGATTTCCGCATCGAAGGCCTGGCCCGCACAGAAGAGCCGAATGAAGTGCTGTGCCGGATGAGCCTGGATGTGGAGGGCATTCTGCACGTCTCCGCCATCGAAAAGCGCAGCGGCAAATCCAAGCAGATCACCATCGCGGGCGCACTGCAGGCTAAGAGCGAGGCGGAAATTGCCGCCGCGCGCAAGCGCATCGAGGAACTCTTCACCACGCGCGAGGAAAGCATCGACGATTTGGACGAGGGCGATTTTGGGGACGATTTAGACGACGCCGGTGAGGCGGAACACGGCGGCAACGTAATCGAGACCGTTGCCGAGCCGGTAGAAGTGCAACGCACCAACGGGAAGGCCCTTCCCATGGATGCCAATTGGGCGGCGCTGCGGCATGAGGCGGTGGATCTGCTGGAGCGCGCGCGGACCTTGGCGGGGCGGATGCATGCGGAAGACCAAGCGGAAGCGAATGTTCTGCAGGAAGCCATCGAAGCCGCGGTGAAGCAGCATGATGTGCGCGCGCTGACCGACGCCCTGCGGTCTCTGAAGGAGTTGCTGTTCTTCGTGGAGGGGGCCTGATGTGTCCGGTATGCCGGGCGCGTTTTCGCGGCGCGAGCACGTGCTCGCGGTGTGGAGCGGACCTCACCATGGTGATGACGCTAGTGGCCTCGGCGTGGCGGATGCGGCAGGCGGCCCGGCAAGCGCTGGCCGCGGGCGAACTGGCGCGCACGCGCGAACTGGCGGCGCGGGCGCAGGAGATCTGCTATACGGCCGCGGGGAGAAGGCTGGAAGCGCTGGGCGCGTGGCTCGAGGGATAGCGCGATAGAAACGCTGGAAGCCGCCTGAAAGGCGGCTTAGCGCGAGCTTCGCTCGCGGTGAGCCGCCTGAAAGGCGGACGTGGCGCACGCACTCATGCGTGCCGCGGCGGAACCGGATCTGTCCGGTAGATCACATGCCAGGGTCAAAACGTGTCCCGCCGTTAGCCTTGCCGTGTTATCCTACCGCAATAATCCGTATGCGCCCGATCAGCGCAGCCGCGGATCCATTTCAGGGAGCGCTACGAGCGATTGGCTTCCCCACAGCGACTGTATAAATCCGACTTGCCGAACCTGGACCTGCTGCGCGCGTTTGCGGTGACATTTGTCTTCGTCTGCCATGTGGCTGCCTTCCTCAAGAGGAGCGGCGACTGGGCGCACTCTCTGGGGCATCTCGGCGTGGTGTTCTTCTTTGTCCACACGTGTCTTGTCCTTCTGATGTCTCTCGAAAGGATGGACCTGGATGAGCCCGGAGTTGCGGCGGCACAATTCTACGTACGCCGCTTCTTCCGTATTTACCCGCTGTATGCCCTCTGCATAATTGCGGTAATCGCTTTCCGTGTACCCGAGAGTCCGTTGACTGTCTATTCCCCGCCCCGATTGGCCGATACGGTACTGAACTTCGCGCTGCTGCAGAACATGTTTGGTAAGGGCTCCGTGCTTTCTCCGCTCTGGAGCCTCCCGTATGAGATGCAGATGTATGTGGTGCTTCCTCCTATATTCTTTATGCTGCGGCGCGCATCCTGGCGCTGGCCGATGGCGCTGAGTCTGTATGTCGGCGCTCTGGGAACGGGGTACCTGCTCTCGGGACGCCTTCTGTGGGCCTGGTATTATGTTCCCTGCTTCCTCTGCGGAACTATTGCGTTTTGTCTGATACGCAGGTATCGGGCATGGCTTCCGGCGTGGCTATGGCCGGTGATGGTGACCGCAATGGCCGTGGCGTACTGTCTCTTGCGCAGCCCCGGTTTCCACAACGAGGCGCTGCGCGCCGACGCGCTCGCCGCCCTGGGAATCGGCTTGGGAATCCCCCTGTTCCGCCAGATCGAGAGCCGGCCGGTGATCCGTATCTCGCATGCCGTCGCCAAGTACTCATACGGGATTTATCTGGGCCATCTGATCGCGCTGTGGCTGGCGTTCGTGGTGCTCCCGCTGCCTGCCTGGCCGCTGCTCAAGATCCTGGCGGGAATCCTGATTACCGCCGCGTTGTCAGTCATCTGTTACCACGCCGTGGAGGACCCGTTGATCCGCATTGGCAAACGGGCGTCCGGCAAGATCGGCGCCGCCGCCCGCGGCGAGGCGGTGCAGGCAGCGACCGCCGTCTAAGCCAACCACCAGCCGCTCATCACCAGCCACCGGTGTGATACAACTGAGTCAGCCTTTCGCGTTCCGCCATGGGATTGAAAACGCTGATCGTAGACGACGAGCCGGTCGCGCGCCGGGTGCTGCGCGAAGAATTGGAGTCAATCGGCGGCGTTGAGGTGGTAGGCGAAGCCGACAACGGCGTGTCGGCGTTGGACCAGATTGCCGCGCAACATCCCGACCTGGTGCTGCTGGATCTCCAGATGCCCGAGATGGGCGGCTTCGAAGTCATCGGCAAGATCCGCCGCGGGACGCACATGCCCGTAATCGTCATCGTCACAGCCTACGACAGCTACGCGCTGGAGGCCTTCGACGCAGGCGCGATCGACTATTTGTTGAAGCCCGTCGGCCAGGAGCGGCTGGCCGAAGCCGTGGGACGGGCGAGACGCATCAGCGGCCGGGAAGCGGTGGAACGCCTGGCGCGTCTCCAGGAAATTGCGGATCCCCCGCTCTCCGGAGCGCGCCCCAAGAGAATCGTGGGCAAAGCCGGCGCCGAATATTTCCTGCTTAGCGCGGACGAGATCTATGCTTTTCAGGCGGAGGGCGATATCGTCTGGATCACCACGGCGCGCAAGAAATACATGGCGACGCAGACGCTCAGGGTGCTGGAGGACCGCCTGCGAAGCACGAGTTTCCGGCGCATCCACAGGAATGCTCTGGTGAACGTGGATCATGTACGCAAGATGAGCGCGCTCAGCAGCCAGCGCTGGCTGATCACTCTGGGCAACGCCCAGGAGTTCATTGCCAGCAAGCGGCAGGCCGGCGGCATCCGCCAGCTTTTGAACTGGTAAACCGCTCCAAAATCTGGGTAGGGAGGGCGGCCAATCTTGGCCGCAGCCGCCTTTTAGGCGGCCAGAGCCGGCTGAAAGCCGTCCCCAGAGGGGACCCCAGGGCAGAATTGCCCGCCCTCCAAACCCAAACTGACTCACCACCAAAATCTGAGCGCCGGTCCGCTTACCGCCAAAAGCAGTTCGCCCACCGTCACCACTCGTCCTGTGGCCGGATAATCCTAGGAAATTAGCTCCACGGCCCCGCACAATCGGAGCAGGACTATGAAGAGGCTCGCGCTGAGTGCCGTCTTACTGCTAGGTGCATCGTCCGCTTTCGCTCAATCGAGCAGCGGCAGTTCCGGAACCATTCGCGGTTCGGTTATGGATCCTTCCGGAGCGGTAATCGCGGGCGCGGCCGTCACGATCCAAAATCCCATCTCGCATTACACGCGCAGCACCGTGACCGATAGCCAGGGGCGATTTGAGTTCGACAATATTCCTCACAACAACTACCACGCCAGCGTCACGGCGTCCGGTTTCGCGGCGGCTACCCAGGACGTGGACGTGCGATCGTCAGTGCCCCAGGAGTTGAAGATCACGCTGGCCATCGGCCAGGAAACCCAATCGGTGACCGTGGAGGCCGCGGCGGATCTGCTCGAAAACGATTCCACCGCGCACACCGACATCGATCGCGGACTGTTCGACAAACTGCCGCTGGAGAGCCAATCGTCCTCGCTCAGTTCCCTGGTTACACTGGCTTCTCCCGGCATCTCCGCGGATTCCAATGGACTCTTTCATGGGTTCGGCGATCACGCGTCGAACTCTTTCAACGTGGATGGCCAGCCTATTAGCGACCAGCAAAGCAAAGTGTTCTCCAATCAGCTTCCGGTCGACGCAGTGCAGTCTATGGAAGTGATCGCGGGGGCGCCTCCCGCGGAATACGGCGACAAAACCAGCGTAGTCGTGGTAGTGACTACCCGCTCCGGCCTGGGTGAGACACTGCCGCATGGCGACGTAACGGCTTCTTACGGCAGTTTTGGAACAGCAAGTACGGAGTTCAACCTGGCTTACGGCGGCAAGAACTGGGGCAATTTCATTTCCGCCAATGGCATGGACACCAGCCGCTTCCTGGACGGTCCGGAGTTCGCCACTATGCACGATCGCGGGAACGAAGCGAACCTATTCGACCGGGTGGACTTCAAGCCTTCCCAGGCGGACACGGTGAATGTCAATCTGGGCTACACGCGCTCCTGGTTCCAGACTCCTAATTCGTATGACGGCCAGGACGCTACCGCATGGAACGGGCTGATCGTCGACAATGGCGGCGTGGGTCCCAATGGCCTGGCGGTAGGCTCCACGGATCAACGCTCGCAGATCCGGACGTTCAACATCGCACCCAACTGGACTCGTTCGGCCAGCGCGGACACGGTCTTTACGTTCGGCGGCTTTGTGCGGCAGGATCAATACAATTACTACCCGAGCGATAACCCGTTCGCCGATTTCACGCCGGATCTGCAGTCTGAGTCTGTGGGGCAGAGCCGCACGCTGACCAATGCCGGGCTCCGCACCACGCTTTCGTACGCGAAGGGCGTCCACAACATCAAGGCGGGCATCACGTTCGAGGACACTATCCTGACGGAGAAGGACCGCTTCGGAATTGTGAATCCGGCGTTCAACGCCGTGTGTCTGAATGCCGACGGCAGCCCCGACACCAACCCGGAACTGACCGATCCGGCATTGTGCGGCGGATCGCTTTCGCCCAATCCGAAATTCAACGCGCTGCTGGGTTGTTACGACCTGACCCGCACCGGAACGCTCCCGGGGTCCGATGGCTGCCCGAATTCGACCAGCGGTTTTTACCATTACTATGGCCACGCGAATATCCGCGAGCTGGCTCTTTTTCTGCAGGATACCATCACCAAGAAAAACTGGACTTTCAATCTCGGGCTGCGATTCGACTATTACGATGGCATTGTGACTGCCAACCAGGCGGAGCCTCGCTTGGGGGTCGCCTACAACGTCAAGCCCACTCACAGTGTGCTGCGGGTTTCTTACGCCCGCACGTTGGAAACTCCGTTCAACGAGAACCTGGTACTGGCCAGCGAAGGTTGCAACGACGCCGCAATCAACGCCCTGATGTCCACCGTGCAGGGCTATCCTTGCCTGACCGCGCCGCTGCGCCCGGGTACCCGCAATGAGTTCCATGCAGGCCTGCAGCAGGCTTTTGGCAGGTTTTTGGTCATCGATGGCGAGTACATCTGGAAGTACACCAACAGGGCCTACGACTTCAGCGTGCTGGGCAACACGCCCATCACATTTCCCATCGAGTGGGACCGCTCGAAAATCCCCGGATTCGCCATCCGCGCCAGCATGCCGGAGTTCCACGGCTTTTCGGCATTCGTGGTGATGTCCAGCGTGGCGGCGCGCTTCTTCACGCCGCAGGTAAGCGGAATCGGCGCCACGCCGGAGGGCAGCACGGTGTTCCGCATCGACCACGACGAGCTCTTCAACCAGACCACTCACGTGCAATACCAGCCTTGGAAAAAGGGACCGTGGTTTGGCTTTAACTGGCGCTACGACAGCGGCCAGGTGGCCGGTCCGGTGCCATGCGCCGGAGGCAATTGCGCCAACGGGCCCAATGGCACCGATTCGACCGTAGATGTTTCCGGACTGTCGCCGGATCAGCAGTTCGAGGCAGGCCTGTATTGCGGGAGCGTGCATGCCACTCCCACCACTCCGATCAGCCCCAACGGACTCTGCCCGGCATCCCTGTACGGGTCGAAACTGGTGAAGATACCGGCCGCCGGCACGGAGAACGACGACCACAATCCGCCGCGCATCCAACCCCGCAACCTCTTCGACGTGGCCGTGGGCGAAGACAATCTGTTTCACGGCGACCGCTACAAGTGGAGCCTGCGCTTCGCGGTGGTGAACCTGACGAATGAATACGCGCTGTACAATTTCCTGTCGACTTTCAGCGGGACGCACTACGTGACGCCGCGCGCCATGACGGCCACCATCGGTTTCCACTTTTAGCGATGAGAGAGGAGGGCGGCCTAAGAGGCCGCCGCAGGCTGGGAGCGTGCCCCACTTAGCTCGCAGGCTTGGCGGTTGTCCGCGTGTGCAACACCGGAAGGCTGGGGTCCGCACGCAGCTTGAAGCGGTTGCCCAGCACGATCAGGCGCGTCCGCACATCGTGGAACTCGGAGGTATCCACCACGTACTGGGGCTCGGCTTTCAAATCCCGCTGGATGGTTTTTTGCGCGTTGCGGATGCGGTCGCTGGTCATCGGGTGCGTGGAAAAAAGCTTGGAAACCGCGCCCGGCCGCTTCTTCTCCAGGGTCTCGATTCTTTCGAAGAAATTGACGAACTCGGTGGGATCGTAGCCCGACTTGTACATGTATTGCAGGCCCAGCAGATCGGCTTCGGTTTCCATGTTACGGGAGAATTTCAGGAATCCCATCGGCACGGCCAGTGTGACGGCCTGGCGGATCGCGTATCCGGCCCATCCGCCCGCGAAGATCAGCGGAATCGTACCGTAGTTGATGAGCTGGCCGCGGGTGGCCTGACGGGTGCCATGGCGCGCGGCCACGTGCGCGATCTCGTGCGCCAGCACGCCGGCCAGCTCGGCTTCGTTGTCGGCATGCAGAATCAGCCCTGTGTTGACGAACATGAAACCGCCGGGCAAGGCGAAGGCGTTGACCTCGTCGGAATCCACGACTTTGATGGTGAACGGGATCTTCGAGTCGGAGTTGCGCGCCACGTTCTGCACCAGCCGGTTGACGTACTCCGTGACGGCGGAATCGTCCACCAGCTTGGCCTGGCGTTCCACCTCCTCAGCCATTTGCTTGCCGAGGCCCATCTCTCTTTCGACGGAATAGAAATTGACGCCCTTGCCCACGTCGCGATTCCCGATCTGATCGGGATCGTGTTCCGGGTCTTTGTCCTTGGCGATCGAACAGGGCGCCGCCAGCAGTAACGACAGCAGACAAATACCAGCCCTGCGGTAGATGCGTTCCATTTCCCCCTCCGGAGAACACGGATAGGGAGATTATACTGCATCGGGCGCGGGAGCGCTATTTACCGATATTCCGAACCTATTCCGATGTTATTGACGTGTGACTGGACGAACGCTCAGTGCCTGCAGGGCAGTTGCCACTGGAAGGCACAAACGGCGCGTCTCACCGGGCAATAGCGAGAATCCAAAGCGTTCGTAAAACCGTTGGGCGGCTTCGTCCTTGGCATCGACCACCATGGCGAATACACCCAGTTCGGCGCGCGCTGTGCGCATCAGCGCATCGCCCAACAGCACGCCCCCGAGACCTATGCGTTGGCAACTGCGGTCCACGGCAAGCCGCCCCAACAGTGCGGCTGGAACCACCGGATAGCGAGGCAGTTTCTTTGTTATTGCTGGAGGCAGATCGGTCAGGGAAACGCCGCATGCCGAAAGGGTGTAGTAGCCGGCGACACTGCCGGTTTCAAGACCGACTGCTACGAAACAGGTTGCAATGCGGCGCTTTGTATCCTGTGAAGCCTGCTCCCGGAAATACCGGTCGAGCGCGGTAGAGCCGCTGAGGAAATGCGAACGGGCGTGAACGCCGGATAATGGCTCAATACGATACGATGCGGCCGTCTTCACCTCGCGATCAGCTCGCGGTGGCGCTTGAGAGCCTTCACCAGAGCCGGGGTTGGACGAGGAGGATTCAGCAGCAGCGCTGCGAATTTTTCCTGCGCCTGACGCGAAAGCTGGATGACCTCCACGCCGGCGATCGTCTTCTGCGCAGCCTCTCGGGCGGCGCTGACGACGAAATCGCTAACCGATCGTCCCTGGATCTCGGCGGCCCGCCGAACCATAGCGAGAGCATCGGACGTGATGCGCGCCTCCAGCCGGGCGGTTCGGTTTTGCTCAGTTTGCATCGATCATCCCCCAAACAACAATGTACGTCACTTTGACGTACATGTCAAGACAGGCGAAACCGCAGCGAAACCGCCTGTCTCACCACATTATTTGCCGATATTGCGGACCTCTACCAAGGCATTTTCGCGCGCGGCATCGGACGGATTGGCCACCACCATCTCGCCCGCCGAAAGGCCGGCGACGACTTCGAGTTCGGAGCCCAGATCCTGGCCGATGCGGATCTGGCGCAAGTGCACGCGATGGTCCGGCGCGACCACGGCCACCCGCGGACCCTGGCGGCCGAGGATCAGCACGTCGCCCGGCACGATTACCGCAGCCTCCGCGCGGCCAGTCGAAAAGCGCACCTGCGCGTACATGCCGGGCATCAGTACGCCGCTGGGATTGGGCACTTCCAGCACGGTCAGCATGGCGCGCGAGGTGGCGTCCAGCGCGTTGGCAATGCGCGTCACCTTGGCGGAAAACACGCGGCCGGGCAGCTCCTGCACGCGCAACTCGGCGGTCTGGCCCGGATGCATGGACGCGACGTCGGTCTGCGGCACGTTCACGAAGATGCGCATCACCTGAATCTGGGCGATGTGGAACAGCTCGCGGGCGGTCCCGCCATTGCCGGAATTAATCAGCGTGCCGATATCCACGTTGCGCGCGGTGATCACGCCATCGAACGGCGCGGTGATGCGGGCGAACACCTTCATCTCTTCCAGGCGCTTCAGGTTGGCCTCGTTGGCGTGCGCCGTTTCCTGGACGGTGCCGATACTGGCCTGAGCCTTGGCCACCTGCGCCTCGCTGACCGCGAAGTCGGCCTCTTTCTGGTCGGCCTCCTGACGGGCCACCACGCCGCGATCGGCCAGCCGGCGCCAGCGGTCAACCGTGAGGCGCGTGAGGTTCAGGTTGGCCTTGGCAAGGTCCAGGTCGGCCTTCACTTCATTGACCGCCGACTGCGATTGGGAAAGGGTGGCGCGCGCCTGGCGGATCTGCTGGTCGAGCTCAGGCGTATCGATCTCCGCCAGGAGCTGGCCGGTTTTGACGCGGTCGCCATAATCCACGAGGCGCGAGCGCAGGTAGCCATCCACGCGGGCGAAGACCGGCGCATCTACCAAGGCTTGCATGTCGCCCGGCAGATCGAGCGTGCCGCGCATGGCGGCCGCCCGCGCGATGGCGACTTCCACCACGGGCCGCTGCACCGCCTGGAGATCGGAAGCCGCCAACAGAGCTTTCTGGCGAGTGAGGCGGGGCAACAGTCCGCCCACTACCGCGGCGGCCACGAGCACGCCGAGCAGCGCGAAGAACGCCAACAGGCCCCGGCGGCCGGTGCGCGGGCGTGGGCGCTCAGCGATCATACATCTCCACTTCGGCTTCGTGTTCCAGATAGGTGGGCGGATTGCGGCGCAACACACTGTAAACCACCGGCACGAAGAACAGCGTGGCCACAGTGGCCAGCAGCAGGCCGCCGATCACGGCGCGGCCCAGCGGCGCGTTCTGCTCGCCGCCTTCGCCGATGCCCAACGCCATGGGCAGCATGCCGACGATCATGGCCAGCGCGGTCATGATCACGGGGCGCAGGCGGGTGTAGCCGGCTTCCAGCGCGGCGGTAATCGAATCGGCGCCGGTCGAGCGCACATCGTTGGCGAAATTCACCAGCAGAATACTGTTCGCGGTAGCCACTCCGATGCTCATGATAGCGCCCATCAGCGAGGGAACATTAATGGTGGTCTGGGTGACGAACAACATCAGCAGGATTCCCGAAAGCGCGCCGGGCAGCGCCATCAGAATGATAAACGGATCGAGCCACGACTGGAAATTCACCACCATCACGAAGTACACCAGCAGCACCGCGAAGATCATGCCGAACCCCAAGCCGATGAACGATGTGCGCATGGTCTCCACCTGCCCGCGGGTTTCGAAGAAGCTGCCCTTGGGCAGCTTCGGCGTGAAATCGACCATCGCCTTGCGCACATCGGCGGCTATGCTGCCCAGATCGCGGTCCTGGACATTGGCGTAGATATCGTAGAGCGGCTGCACATTGTAATGGTTGACCACGGAAGCCGTGGAGCCGCGCTCCAGGCGCGCCACATTGGTGAGCAGTTGGGTAACGGCGCGTCCGCCGCCCGCGTGCACCGGCGTGGCGAGCAGTTCATCGGTGGACGCCATGTGATACTCGGGCGTTTGAATGGCGATCGGATAATCCACCATGTTCTGCGGGTTGATCCAATAGTTGGGCGCAAGCTGCATATTGGAGCTGAGCGAGATGAGCAGGCTGTTGGCCACGTCCTGCTGCGTCAGGCCAAGCTCGCGGGCGCGGGTGCGATCCACGTTGAAGCGCAGCTCCGGAGCATCGACGACCTGGTGCAGGTGCACATCCACCGCGCCCGGAATGCGCGCGAGGCGCGCGGTGATCTGGCGGGCAAGCGCGTAGTTGGCCGCGGCATTGGTCAGCGGCCCGATCACCTGCACGTCGATGGGCGCGGGCAATCCGAAGTTCAGGATCTGGCCCACGATGTCGGCGGGCTGGAAAAAGAAAGTCAACTCCGGAAATTGCCGGTTCAAGCGCTGGCGCATTAGACGGATGTAGTGCCATGTGGAGGCGTGCTCGGGTTTCAGCGAGATGAGCACTTCGCCATCGAACGAGCCGATGGTGGCGGTGTCGCTGAGCGCGATATTGTAGCCGCTATAGGGCAGCCCGATGTTATCGAGCACATCCGAAATCTCGGCAGGCGGAATGATCTGGCGGATGGCGTCCTCCACTTGCCGGAAATAGGCCTCGGTCTCTTCCACGCGAGTGCCTGCGGGAGCGCGCACGTGCAGGCGGATCTGGCCGGCGTCCACCTGCGGAAAGAAGTCCTCGCCGATGAAGGGAATCAGCGCGGCGCACGCGGCTACGATCAATCCGAAGCATACGGCCACCAGCTTGCGATGCGCCAGCGCCGAACCCAACAGCCGCCGGTAGGCATTGCGCATGCGCTCAAACTGGGTCTGAAAGCCATGGTGAACTTGGGCGAACAGGCCGTGGCCGGCCTCTTGCATCTCGCCCGACTCGTCGCGATAGCGGTCGGCTTCGCCGCGCAGCAGATACTTGACCATGGTGGGAACCAGCGTGCGCGACAGAATGTAGGACGCCATGATGGCCAGCACCACCGCCAGCGCCAGCGGGGTGAAGAGGTAGCGCGCGGCGCCGGTGAGGAAGATCACCGGCACGAACACGATGCAGATACACAATGTGGAGACGAATGCCGGAATAGCGATCTGCGACGCGCCATCCAGGATGGCTTTGATGATGGGCTTGCGCTGGCCCAGGTTGCGATGGATGTTCTCGATCTCGACCGTGGCGTCGTCCACCAGGATGCCCACGGCCAATGCCAGGCCGCCCAGCGTCATCACGTTGATGGTCTCGCCCAGCAGATTGAGCACGGCGAGCGAGGTGAGGATGGAGAGCGGGATGGAGATACAAACAATGATGGTGCTGCGCCAGCTTCCCAGAAAGAGCAGGATCATGAGGCCGGTGAGGAAAGCGGCGATGACGGCTTCTTTCAGCACGCCGTTGATGGCCGCGCGCACGAAGATGGATTGATCGAACAGCAGCTTGAGATTCAGCGCGGCCGGCAGCGTGGAGCGGATGCGCGGCAGGATCTCCTTAATTTTGGCGACGATGTCGAGCGTGGAGGAGCCGCCGTTTTTCAAAACCGTGAGCAGCGCGGCGCGGGCGCCGTTGTGCCGCACGATGTTCGATTGGATGGCGTAGCCGTCGCGCACGTGGCCCACATCGCGGATGTAGACGGCGCCCCCGTTGGTCTGCTTGATCGGAATACTGTTGAACGCGTCGGCCGATGGCGGCAGGCTGTTCAAGCGGACCACAAACTCGTTGGGGCCGATCTTGGCGATGCCGGAGGGAATAATGAGGCTTTGCGAGTTGATGGCGTCCACTACGTCGTTGGCCGAGAGACCCTGCGCATAGAGCGCCTTCAGGTCGATATCCACCATGATCTGGCGCGGCCGGCCGCCGTAGGGCAGCGGGAAACTGGCGCCTTGTACGGTCGCCATCTGGGTGCGGATGAAGTTGTAACCGTAATCG
>Ga0302325_10019758_pt1 | contig 14154 bp, 4 predicted proteins | sample Palsa_T0_2_FD_201948 | JGI IMG/M metagenome (GOLD analysis project Ga0302325, IMG submission 201948) | Peat permafrost microbial communities from Stordalen Mire near Abisko, Sweden - Palsa_T0_2 | ecosystem: Environmental > Terrestrial > Soil > Palsa > Peat permafrost | place: Sweden: Abisko... | reverse complement strand
TTCGGGGAGGTGCCTCAGCTCGGTCAGCAGGACACCCTGGTTGTTGTACGCCGCGGCATAATCGGGCTTGATGCGGATGGCGTGACGGGTCGCGGCGAGGGCCCCGTCGAGTTCGCCTTGGTCGTAGCGGGCACTGCCGAGATTGTAATAGGCGGCCGCGAGGCCGGGCTCGAGGCCGATGGCCTGCTCATAGGCCGCGATCGCCTCCACGTGCCGCCCCTGGTCGTGGAGCGCGGCGCCGAGATTGCAATGAGCGTCGGCGAGGCCGGGCTCGAGGCGGATCGCCTCCCGGCAGGCCGCGATCGCTTCATCGAGTTGGCCCAGGATTCTCAGAATATTGCCGAGGTTGGAATGGGCCGTGGCCAGATTGGGATCGATGCGGATGGCATCGCGGCAGGCTACTGCCGCTTCGCCGAGATGGCCTTGGTCGCAAAGCGCACAGGCGAGGTTGAAATGGGCCGCAGCCAGGTCGGGTTTGATGCGGATCGCCTGCCGTGCCGCGGCGGCGGCCTCCCCGGCCCTCCCACGATCGCGCAGCGCATGGCTGAGATTGGTAAAACAGGCCGCATTGTTCGCGTCGTTCTGGATGGCCTGACGGAACAATTCGACGGCCGTGTCGGGGCGGCCGACCTGGTGGGCCAGCACTCCCAGCATGTTCAAGGTGCCGGCATGGTTCGGCTGGACCGCCAGAATCCGCCGGTAACAGCCCTCGGCTTCCGCCAGCCGCCCCGCCTGATGGTGCGCGATGCCCGCCGAGAGCAGTTCGGCAGCGCCCGGAACGGCGATGGCCGCGGTTCCCGCGGGATTGTTTCTTGCAGGATTAGTTCCTGTAAAATTGCTTGGCGTCTGTCCAAGCTTGGCGGCGGCGCGGCGGTGACGACGGTTCATGTGCGCATCCTGCACGCTCACGGCCGGCCAGGGCCGGACGCCGTGCACCAGCGCTGCCACATGGCGCGGTAGGCGGCCTCGACGTTACGGGCAAAGACCTGAGCGTCGCACAGGTCCGATGCCGTCATACGGGACCGCAGTGAATCGCGTAGACCGGCGAGGCGCGCGGTATCGCCGGCCAATGCCACCGCGATCTCCACGTACTCCTCGACCGAGCCGGCAATCACGTCGGTGAGCCCGAGCCGGGAGAGTAGGCTGGCGCCGACCCGGCCGGCATGGCGGTCGCCCCGCAGAGTCACCACCGGCACCCCCATCCACAGCGCCTCGCAAGTGGTTGTGGTGCCGTTGTAGGGAAATGGGTCGAGCGCGATATCGATGCGATCGTAGAACGCGAGATGCGCCTTGTCCGGAAGCCACGCGTGGAGCTCGACCCGCTCCACCGCCACTCCATGCATCCGCAAATTATCGAGGCAGGACGCGCGGGTCGCCTCGTCGGCGAGCGCGTTTGCCTTGAGCACCAAGCGTGCCTCGGGCATCCGGGCGAGCAACGCGGCCCAGGCATCCAAGGTTGCCCCTGACAGCTTGGCCGGATTGTTGAAAGAGCCGAAGGTAACGCTGCCGGCCGCTAGACACGGCACGGCCCCCGGCGCGGGTGCATCGGCAGGGCCCGCGTAGCAAAGAAAGCCGCCCGGCAGCCGCACCAAAGTCTCGCTGGCGAAGGCATCGGCTCCCTCGGGATCGGTCACCGCATCGACCAAACGGTAATCGATCGCCATCAGACCGGTGGTGCCGGGATAACCCAGCCAGGTCACCTGAATTGGAGCCGGCTTGCGGACGAACACCGGCAGGCGATTCCTTGCCGTATGGCCCGCCAGATCCAGGAGGATATCGATGCCGTCGCGCCGGATACGCTCAGCGACAGCCGCATCCGCCATCCCGACCGTCGAAACCCAGCGATCCGCCAGTCGCCTGAAGCGCTCGGTCACGGCGTCGGGCGAACGCACCTCGGCATAGCAGAACAGCTCGACCTCGGTCCGGTCGTGACCACGCAGCAGCGGTTCGAGAAAATACGCCACCGAGTGCTGCCGGAAATCCGGCGAGACATATCCGACCTTCAGCCGCCGCGCGATGCTGCGGTCGTTGACATGAGCAACCGGCTGCGGCCGGCCATGCCGCTCGTCCCAGGCGCGATGGGCCGCAAACAGAGCCGCAGGTGAAACACTCTCGCTGTAGTGCAGACCGAACAACAGGGTACTGTGGGTGGCCTCGTCAAAATCCAGCTTCAAGTCGGCGACTTGGCGATAGACGGCAGCCGCCTCGTCGAATTTGCCCTGGCCGTAGAGTGCACTGGCGAGCCCGCCATAAGCCATGGCCAGATCCGGCTTGATGCGGATGGCCACGCGAAAGGCGGCCGCGGCCTCATCGAACTTGTCCTGGTCCCGCAGCGCATTGCCGAGATTGAAATGGGCCTCGGCAAAGCCGGGATCGATTCGGATCGCTTGGCGAAAGACCGGGACGGCCTCGGCGAATCTGCCCTGCTCCGAGAGTGCGTTGGCGAGATTGCCATGGGCGATGGCCAAATCGGGCTTGATGCGGATGGCATCGCGGAAGGCAGCGATGGCCTCATCGAGCTTGTTCTGATCGCGCAGCGCACCGCCGAGATTGCAGTGAGCGCCGGCCTCGCCGGGCTTGATGCGGATGGCCTGCCGGCAGGCGGCGACCGCTTCATCGAGATTGCCGCTTCCCTTCAGGCTGGCCCCGAGGATGGAATGGGCCTCGGCGAGGTCCGGCGCGATGCGGATGGCCTCCCGGCAAGCGGTAATCGCCTCGTCGAACTTGCCCTGGTCGCACAGCGCGGCGCCGAGATTGGAATGCGCCATGGCGGAGTCCGGCCTGATGCGGATGGCCTGGCGGCAGGCCGCGACGGCCTCTTCGAGCTTGCCCTGGGCCCGCAGGGCGTCGCCGAGATTGAAATGGGCCTCGACAAGGTCGGGATGGAGCCGGATCGCCTGACGATGAGCGGCAACCGCTTCGTCAGGCCTGCCCTGGGCGGCGAGGACGGCGCCGAGATTGCAATGTGCCGGGGCAAAGCTCGGGTCGACGCCGATTGCGTCTCGAAAGGCCGCCGCCGCTTCGTCGAGCTTGCCCTGGGCCCGCAGGGCATTTCCGAGATTGGTGAAAAAGGCCGGGTTTCCCGCGTCCCGGGCAATGGCCTGACGGATCAGGTCGACCGCGATGTCGTGACGGCCCACCTGGAGCGCAATCACGCCCAGCAGATGCGCCGCATCGGCGCTGGGATAGGCGGCCAGCACCTCGCGGTAACAGGTCTCGGCCAGGGGCAACCGTCCGGCCTGATGGTGCGCGATACCCTGTGCAAGCCGTTCTGAGATACCCGGCGGGACGGATACCGACCCGGCAGCAGGACCAAGTGGCTGTCCCTGCTTGCCGCCGGCACGGCGCTGATGACGATTCATGTGCCGTCCCCGCGCTCGGGCCGAATGCGTATGGACCAATTGAGCTCGGTAAGCACCGGCGGCTTGACGAGCACGCAATCGTCCGCCGGCCAATCCCTGAGACAGGAGATCATCGCAGCCACGTTCGACCTGCCATTGCCGATGAACTTGTTCCCGCGTAGCGCCAGGTAAGTGTCCGTCATGATCTCCAATCCCAAATGCGCGCCGTCCCCAGAGACGTCGAGGTGGACGCCCGTTTGGGTCGATGTCCGCCTGCAATCGGTCGCGACCACCCGATTGCCGTAGGCGGCCCTCGCGCGGGCGAGCCAATGCTCGTCGTCGGTCAGGACCAATATGCGCCAGCTCGGATCCACCGTTTCAAGCGCGGCCAGGCAGGCGTTGTTGCTCGACTCCAGGGTGCGATCTTCCTTGCCTTTGTCGGCGCCCCGAAGGTGGACGGAAACGTAGGGCATTCCCTGCAGATGCCGGTTGAAGAAGGCCTCGACCCGCGACAGCACCGCCGCTGAAGGCCGCAGATATTTGGCGATCAGATATTGGTAGACCTCCCACAGCGGCTTGTCGTGCATGGGATGCCCGGCGGGGATCCACGGCACCACATCGATCACGCCGACGTAGAAATCGCAGACCGCGATGGCTTCGGGCCGCCGGAGATAATCGAACGCCGCCATCCGCGAATGCATTCCCTCCCATTTGGCGACATCCTCGGACAGCAGATTGTCCCTGCTCCATTTCGGCGGAAAGCAATCGGCATCCTCCATCTTGGAAAGATGATGGATGGTCACAACGGATATGGACTCGAAATAGCGCTTGAACGCATCATCGTCGGCCGCACCGCGGAACAGGGAGTTGCGGCCCCAGTGGACGACCGGAATCCTGGAGGTGGCCTCGGCCAGCAAAAGACAGCCCAACACTTGCGACGTGTCGGACCAGAAGCCGCATCCCCAGCTCTTGATCAGGAGATATCGCGGGCTGTCGGCAGTGATGCCCTGGACCTTGGCAGCCGTTGACAGGCGGGCCGCAGGCGCATCCGCCGCCGGCTGGCACCAATCCTTCCACATGGCGCGATAGGCGGCCTCGATCTTGCGGGCGAAGGCCGCGGCGTCGCACAGCGGCGACGCCGCCATTCGCGGCCGCAGCAAACGGCGCAGATCGGCGAGGCGCGCGGGATCGCCGGCCAACGCCACGGCGGTCTCGACGTATTCCTCCACCGAGCCGGCGATCAGATCGGTCTCCCCGAGTTGGGTCAGCAGGCTGGCACCGACCCGGCCGGCATGGCGGTCGCCGCGCAGCGCCACCACCGGCACCCCCATCCACAACGCTTCGCAGGTAGTGGTAGTGCCGTTATAGGGAAACGGATCGAGCGCGATGTCGACACGGCCATAGGCGGCGAGGTGATCCGGCTCCGGCAGCCAGGCGACGAGATCGACCCGCTGGGCGGTCACCCCGCGCGCGCTCAGGCGATCGAGGTAGAAGGCGCGGGTCCCTTCGTCGGCGAACGCCTTGCTCTTGAGCAACAGGCGCGCCGCCGGCAGCCGGGTGAGCAACGCCGCCCAGGCGTCCAAAGTCGCTTCCGACAGCTTGGCCGCACTGTTGAACGAGCCGAAAGTGACGGTTCCGGACGCGAGGCAACGCGGAGCGCCCGTCGCGGGCGCGTCCGCGGGGCCGTCGTAGCAGAGAAATCCGCCGGGGAGCCGCACCAAAGTCTCGCTGGCGAAGGAGTCGGCCTCGCCAGGGGGATCGGTCACCGCGTCGACCAGGCGATAGTCGATCGCGGTCAGGCCGGTGGTGTTGGGATAGCCGAGCCACGTCACCTGCACCGGTGCCGGCTTGCGGGCGAACACCAGGAGCCGGCCCTTCGCGGTGTGCCCCGCCAAATCCACGAGAATGTCGACGCCGTCGGTGCGGATGCGCTGCGCGACGGCTTCGTCCGACATCCCGACCGTCGACACCCAATGATCGGCCATTTGCCTGAAACGTTCGGTCCTGGCGTCGGGCCAATTCACCTCCGCATAGCAGAACACCTCGATCGCGCGGCGGTCGTGGCTGCGCAGCAGCGGCTCCAGGAAATGCGCCACCGAATGGCTGCGGAAGTCCGCCGACACGTAGCCGACTTTGAGCCGCCGCTCCGCGCTGCGGCCGTTGGCGTGGTCAACCGGACGCAACACCGGGCGCGCATGGCGTTCGTCCCAGCCGCGATGGGCGTCAAACAATGTCGCCGCCGAAACGCTCTCGTCGTAGTTCAGGCACATCAGCAGGTTGCTGTGTGGCGCGACAAAATCCGGCTTGAGCACGATCGCCTGGCGACAGGACGCAACCGCTTCCGCGAGCCTGCCCTGGTCATAGAGGGCAGCGCCCAGGTTCAAATGGGCGTCGGGATGCTGCGGTTTCAGGCGGATCGCCTCGCGACAGGCGCGGACAGCCTCATCTAGCCTCCCTTGATCGCGAAGAACGCTCCCGATGTTGGAATAAGCCTCGGCATAGTCGGGCTTCAGGCGGATCGCCTGACCATTTGCGGTGATGGCGTCGTCGAGCTTGCCCTGGTGGTAGAGGGCGCTTCCGAGGTTGTAATAGCCCTCGGCCATGTCGGGCTTGAGACCGATGGCCTGCACATAGGCCGCGATCGCCTCCTCGAGGTTCCCCTGGTCCTGCAGCGCAGTGCCGAGGTTGCAATAGGCCGGAGCCAGGTTGGGATCGAGGCGAATGGCCTCCCGGCAGGCCGCGACCGCCTCGTCGAGCTTGCCGCGGTCTCTGAGTATGTTGCCGAGGTTGCAATAGGCCCCGGCCAGGGCGGGATCGATGCGGACGGCTTCGCGGTAGGCCGCGGCCGCCTTGTCCAGTTCGCCGTCATCGTGAAGCGCACAGCCGAGATTGAAATGGGCGGCAGCCAGATCCGGTTTGAGGCGGATCGCCTGCCGAGCCGCGGCGGCCGCCTCATGGAGGTTGCCCTGATGGCGCAGCGTATAGGCGAGATTGGAAAAATAGCCGGGATTGCCCGGGTCGCTTTCGATTGCTTGGCGGATCAGAACGACCGCCATGTCGGGGCGGCCCGCCTGGTGCGCAAGCACTCCCAGCATGTTGAGGGCGTCGGCATGCTTCGGCTTGGCCGCCAGCACCTGTCGGTAGCAGCCCTCCGCCTCGGCCAGTTTCCCCGCCTGATGGTGCATGATACCGGCCTTGAAAACTTCGGCGATGTCGGCCGTGTCGATGGCGGTGGTGTTTCCCGGGGGGTTGTCCGGCGCCCGCCCAACCTCGGCGGCAGCTTCCACGGACGCATCCCCGGGCGCCTCGGCCCATCGTCTCCACATGGTGCGGTAGGCCGCTTCGATCTTGCGGGCGAAGGCCGGGGCATCGCACAGCGGCGACGCCGCCATGCGCGGCCGCAGCGAACGGCGCAGATCGGCGAGCCGCGCGGGATCGCCGGCCAATGCCGCCGCTGTCTCCACATAGGCCTCGATCGAACCGGCGATCAGATCGGTGAGCCCGAGCCGGGTCAGGAGGCTGGCGCCGACCCGGCCGGCATGGCGATCGCCCCGCAGCGTCACCACCGGCACCCCCATCCACAGCGCCTCGCAGGTGGTGGTGGCGCCGTTGTAAGGAAACGGATCGAGCGCGATGTCGAGGCGGCCGTACGTGGCAAGGTGCTCCGATTCCGGCAGCCAGGCGATGAGATCGACGCGTTCCGCGGCCACCCCGCACTCGCCCAGGCGATCGAGGCAGGCTGCGCGGGTCCCTTCGTCGGCGAAGGCCCTGCCCTTGAGCAGCAGGCGCGCTGCCGGAAGCCGGGCAAGCAACGCCGCCCAGGCCTCCAGGGTCCTTTGTGACAGCTTTTTTGCGCTGTTGAAGGAGCCGAAAGTCACGGCGCCGGCCGCGAGGCAAGGCGGAACGGCCGGCTCAGGGGCATCGACGGGGCCCTCGTAGCAGAGAAAGCCGCCGGCCAGCCGCACCAAGGTCTCGCTCGCGTGGGCGTCAGCCTCTCCTTCGGGATCGGTCACCGCATCGACCAGACGATAATCGATCGCCTTCAGGCCGGTCGTGTTGGGATAACCGAGCCAGGTCACTTGCACCGGCGCCGGCTTGCGGGCGAACACCAAAAGCCTGTTCTTCGCGGTATGCCCCGCCAGGTCGACGAGGATGTCGATGCCGTCGCGTCGGATGCGCTCGGCCAGCGCGGCATCGGGCATTCCGACCGTCGCAACCCAATGACCGGCGAGTTGCTTGAAACGTTCGGTCACCGCGTCGGGGGCACCGACCTCCGCATAACAGAACACCTCGACCGCGGTCCGGTCGTGATTGCGCAGCAGCGGCTCCAGGAAATACGCCACCGAGTGCTGCCGGAAATCCGGCGACACATAGCCGACCTTGAGCCGCCGCGCGACGCCGCGGTCATTGACGTGGGCAACCGGATGCGACAGCGGCCGGCCATGGCGCTCGTCCCACGCGCGATGCGCCGTGAACAGCGCGGCGGACGAAAAACCCCCGCTGTAGTTCAGGCCGAACAAAAAGGTGCTGCCGGCGGCTTCGTCGAAGTCGAGCTTCAGATCGGCGGCCTGGCGATGGGCGGCAGCCGCCTCGTCGAATTTTTCCTGGCCGTAGAGCGCGGTGGCGAGCCCATCATAGGCCACGGCCAAATCGGGCTTGATCCGGATGGCCTCCCGAAATGCGGCCACGGCCTCATCGAACCTGTCCTGGTCCCGCAGCGCATTGCCGAGATTGAAATGGGCCTCGGCAAAATCGGGGTCTATCCGGATCGCCTGCCGATAGAGGGCCACCGCCTCGGCAAGCCTGCGCTGCTCGGAAAGCACATTGGCAAGGTCGCCACAGGCCACGGCCATATCGGGCTTGAGGCGGATGGCGTCGCGAAACGCAGCGGCGGCTTCATCGAGTTTGTTCTGGTCGCGCAACGCGAGGCCGAGATTGCAGTGAGCGCCGGCCTCGCCGGGATCGATGCGGATGGACTGCCGGCATGCCGCGACCGCTTCATCGAGGTTGCCGCTTCCTCTCAGGCTGGCCCCGAGGACGGAATGGGCCTCGGCGAGGTCCGGCGCGGTGCGGATGGCCTCCCGGCACGCGGCGATCGCCTCGTTGAACTTGCCCTGGTCATGGAGGACGCGGCCGAGGGTGCAGTGGGCCGCGGCATGATCGGGTTTGAGGCGGATCGCGTGCCGGCATGCGGCGGCAGACTCCTCAAGCCTGCCCTGGTTCGACAGCACGACGCCGAGATTGCCATGGGCCTCGGCGTAGTCCGGTTTGATTCTCAGGGCTTGGTGATAGGACGCGGCCGCTTCGTCGAATTTTCCCTGGCCCTGGAGCGCGGCGCCGAGGTTGCAATGAGCCTCGGCCAAGTCGGGTTTGAGGCGGATGGCCTGACGGCATGCCGTGATCGCTTCGTCGAGCTGGCCCCGGTTCTTCAGGAGATTGCCGAGGTTGCAATGGGCCTGGGCCAGCTGCGGGTCGAGGCGAATCGCCTGGCGAAAGGCCGCGGCGGCCTCGTCGAGGCTGCCCTGGTTTTGAAGCGCACAGCCGAGATTGGAAAAATAGGCCGAATTATTCGCGTTGTTGTCGATCGCCTGGCGGATCAAGGCGACCGCTGCATCGGCGCGGCCGACCTGGTGCGCAAGCACGCCCAGCATGTGCAGGGCGTCGGCATGACTCGGTTGGGCCGCCAGCACCCGACGGTAACAGCCTTCCGCTTCGGCCAGCCGCCCCGCCTGGTGGTGTCCGGCGCCGGCCGCGAAGACGTCGGCGACACCCGGGACGACGGCGGGCGCGGCCATCGGGCTCGCCTGGCCGAGCTTGGCGGCGACGCGGCGTTCACGCCGGTTCATCGGCAGGCTCCCGAATGAACGGACCTCCTCTAGCGGGAAGCGATCGCATTCGCCGCCTTCAGGGAGACATGCCAATCCCTGCCGTTCGGGCCCCTGAATTCCTTGACCGCGATCTGGTCGCCGTGGCCGACATTGCCGAGGTCGACGTCCTTGTTGGGCAGGATCAGGAAGGCGCGTTCGCCGACATAGACGACGAGCTGCTGCCTGCGCTCGACCAGCGCGGCGGCGAAATTCTTGAGCTGGCCGTAGTGGGGCTCGCGGCGCCACGCCGTGGGATCGCCGGGATCGACGCGAATCCCGAACACGTCGCGTTGCCCTTCCAGGTACATGACCATGTTGCACTGGTTGGGCCGCCACTCCGGACCCATGCCCGGCGACGTCATCCACGAGCAGTAGAAATTGCGGCACACGTTCGGCCGGGTTTCATGGACGGTGCATCCGCCCCGCCCCGGCGCGCAATGCTCGCACCATTTTCCCGCCGGCTTGTCGAACTCCTCGACATGCAGCAGCTTGCAGCACAGCGAGCAATCCCCGCAGCTTCGTCCGGGAACGAGAGGAACCAAATCGTCTTCGTCGTCCGCCATAGGAACCAGCGCCTCCCACCTCGCGACGTATCTGGCCCGTTCATCCAACAGGATTTGCAACCGATTGACAAGACGAGGCCGGACGGTGGGACCGCCCGGCGACGACCCCGCAAACGAAAAAGGCCGGGGGTCGCCCCCCGGCCTGTTCGCGAAAACCACGTAAGGGCGTGATCAGTTGCCGGTCGGCGAAGTCGGCGATCCCTGCGTCCCCGGGATCGAGTGATAGACCACGATGCAACCGTTGCCCGAGTTGATGGGAACACCGTGAACGTTGGCCGTCACCACGCTCTGGCAGTTGAGGAAGCTGTTGCTGCTGTTCTGCCGGTTGCCGGTGGTGTCGCCGCCGACCGCATTGAGATCGGCCGGGAGGTTCGGGTTGTCGCCGGACCTCAGCAAGCCGGGAGCAACCTGCGGGACGAAGATGTAGTCCCGGATCTCGTCGACCCCCACGGTGTGAGACCCGCTCGATGATGGGATGGTCCCGATCAACGGATAGGTCACGAAGTTGTAGATGGGATCGAAGAATTGGAAGCCGGCGACGATGGCCACCACCGGGCCGCAGGTGGTCGCGCAGCTGCCCGTGAAATTCAGGGGCGGCTGGGTGAGGTTCAGCGTTCCGGCCGGAACCGTGCCGCTGAAGTTCGCGTCGGAGCGGAACGAACCGCCCTTGTATGCGGCGATGTACCAGTTGCCGTCGCCATAACCTACTCCGCCGATAAAGATGCCGTTGAAAACAGCCACGTCGCCGCCGACGACGCCGGGAACCAGGTAGGTATTCGTGGTGGGTATGGGAAGCCCGCTCTTGGCGATCGGCACCAGCGGGAGGGAAGGAACATTGGCAAACCCGAAGCCCGGGCTGATGACCTGGGTCGCCACATTCCATGCCTGGTTGTTTTGGGCGCAGGTCGCCAGCCAGTCGTTGGTGGCCGGGTTTTGCGCGACACTGCTCGGCGAACATCCGGTATAGGTGACCGCCTCCGACCCGGTGCCGGCGAGTCCGGACGGGCCGGCGGTGGTGCTCTGCTTGACCCAGTACAGACCGGGATTGGCGTACGGGGAGAGAGTCTCCGGCGTCAGCGCGCTGGTGGAGAACACATTGATCGTCGGCACGTTCGGCGCGACGTTGATGGCCGACCCGGCATTCACGCTCGCATTTGCCGTAAGGGCATAGTTGGTGAGCGGAATGATGCCCGTCTCGTTTCCCGGGGTATAGATCCCGTAGGCATACTGGGGCACGCCGATGCCGTAGGTGTTGGGCGGCACCACGCCGGTTGCGCTGCCGGCGAGATTGTTCGGATCGATCACCAGGATGGCGCCGTCGCAGGTGAGGTTTTTGGTGCTGGCTGCCGCGCCGATGACCTGGGTGGGACCGTTGGTCGGGGCGATGGTGCCGGCGTTCTGGCCGTAATTGCACCCGGGGTTCTGCGGATCGTTGATCAGCGGGATCGCGGCGACGAAACGGCCGCTCCCGGTCGTGGCATCCCACAGCGTACCGCCCCATCCAAGGCCATTCCCGGGGGGCGCAATGGTCTTGTCCATGAAGATCTGGGCGATAGGGGTTACGGTTCCCGCCGACGAGTTGAACAGCGTCGCGAAGGGCGGATCGTTCACATCATTGATGGCAATCAGCAAGCTGCCGTCGGGGGTGACCCTGACCGAATTGACCCGGTCCACCGTGCCGCCGCCGGTGTTGAAAGTTTGGACGGGCAGGTTCACTCCGGGCCAGTTCTTGATCTTGGCCGTGTCGAACACCTGAAGGTTGCTGCCGCCGTCGCCGCCATAGACAAAATTTCCGAACGAAACGACGCCGTTCGGGCCGGAGACCTTGTCGTTGATGCTGGTGGGGTTGGCGAGCACGATCCCGACGAACCCGCTGAGCCGCGCCTTGAAGGAGAGGTTCGCGGTATTGATGATGTCGATGCCCTTGTTGGACTTGTCACTCAGGTAGTAAAGCGCCTTGGATGCGTCGGTGTGGTTGCTTCCGAAATCAGTGAGCCGGTTCCCGGGCACCTGGATCGTATTGAGGCAGAACACGTTCGCCTGCGTCAAATCATCGGGCTGGGTGTAATACGGCTGCCCGTTGGGCGGCGTCAGGGTCGCGGCTGCGACCGTCTTGTTCAGACAGCTCAGGGTTATCGGCTGGAGGGGATGCGGCAGGGCGGCGTCCGCCAAGCTCGACGAAGTCGTGAGCGCCAGCGCGCTCACCGAGCCGCACAACACAGCAACAATTTTCGAATTCTTTGACATCAGAGCCCTCCCGATCGAAGCCATACCCCCGGCTCCAAGTAGGACCACTATTACTGGGCCAAGCTCAATTTTCCAGTGACTTCCAGGATTGCAACGGGGTCTAAGGCGAATTAATCGAAAAGTGTTGCCGTATTGCAACGCCCGGTCCGACAAAACATTGCTTTATCATGTAAAAACAATTGCTTAGCAATGTGGCGGCGGCGTTAAACGTGGTTAATTCGGCCCCCCGGCGAGCGGCCGGAAACTGGAAATTTGCTCAGTACTGCAGAAGGATAGCAAGCAGCCGCGGAGGTCTCGATGCGACGCCGATCCGCGTGGTATTGGCAGGCAGACCGGGGGGCACCCCCGGCCCGCTTGCAAGGCCACGATCAGTTGCCGGTCGGCGAAGTTGGCGATCCCTGCGTTCCCGGGATCGAATGGTAGACCACGATGCAACCGTTGCCCGCGTTGGTGACAACGCCATGAACGTTGGCCGTCAAGACACCGCCGCAGTTCAGGAAGCTGTTGCTGGTGTTCTGCCTGTTGCCGGTGGTGTCGCCGCCGACTGCATTGAGATCGATCGGGAGGTTCGGGTTGCCGCCGGACCTCAGCAACATGGGAGCCGTCTGCGGAACGTAGATGTAGTCGCGTATCGCATCGGCCGCCACCGAATGGGAGCCGTTCGATTCTCCGATGGTCCCGATCAACGGATAGGTCACGAAGTTGTAGATGGGATCGAAATATTGGAAGCCGGCGACGACGGCCAATACTGGACCGCATGTGTTCGTGCAGGTACCGGCGAAGTTCAGGGGCGGCTGGGTGAGGTTCAGGGTTCCGGCCGGAACCGTGCCGCTGAAGTTCGCATCGGAGCGGAACGAACCGCCCTTACTGGCGGCGATGTAATAGTTGCCGTCGCCGAAGCCGACACCGCCGATGAACTGGCCGTTGAACCAAGCTTCGTCGCCACCGACGACGCCGGGAACCACGAAGGTGTTGGTGCCCGGCACAGGGAGGCCGCTCTTGGCGATCGGCACCAGCGGAAGGGCTGGGACACTAGCGAAACCGAAGCCCGCCGCGATGACCTGGGTCGCCACGTTCCAAGGCTGGTTGCCCTGGTTGCAGGCCACCAGGAAATCGTTGGTGGCCGGGTTGCGTGCGACACCGTTCGGGTTGCATCCCGTATACGTGACTGCCTCCGAACCTGTACCGCCCAGACCGGACGGGCCAGCGGTGGTGCTCTGCTTGACCCAGTACAGGCCGGGGTTGGCGTATGGGGAGAGAGTTTCCGGCGTCAGCGCGCTGGTGGAGAACACATTGATCGTCGGCACGTTCGGCGCGACGTTGATGGCCGAGCCGACGTTCACGCTGGCGTTCGCCGTCAGGGCATAGTTCGTGAGCGGAATGATGCCCGTCTGGTTGGTCGGATTGTAGATCCCATAGGCAACCTGGGGCACGCCGATGCCGTTCGTGTTGGGCGCAACCACGCCAGTCGCCGTTGCCAAGACCGTGGCAAGATCGCCGGGAATGAGCACAACCGCACCGTCGCAGGTGATGTTTTGCGTTTTGGCGGCTGCGCCGATGACCTGGGTGGGACCGTTGGCGGGGGCAATTGTGCCGGCGTTCTGGCCGTAATTGCAACCTGGATTCTGCGGATCGTTGATGATCGGCACGCCGCCCACGAAACGTCCGGTCGACGGATCCCAACGCGGCTGCTCGAACGACAGGCCGTTCCCCGGGGGCATAAGAGTCTTATCGGCGTAAATCTGGACAAGGGGAACCACGTCCGAAACCGGATTGTCGCAGTTGGCTTGGAACAGCGTCGCGTAAGCGGGATCCTCGATGTTGTTGGCGGCGAGCAGGAAGCAGCCGTCGGTGGTCGTATCCATCTCATCGACCCGGGTCGACCCGCCGGTGAAGATGGTCTGAACGGGCGGGTTCGCCGCGGGCCAGTTCTTCATGGTTTTCAGATTATAGACCTTGAGCGTGCTGTTGCCGTCACCGCCATAGACCCAGTTGCCATGCGACACGACGCCGTTCGGGCCGGAGACGTTGTTGTTGATGCTGGTGGGGTTCAAGAGCGAAATTCCAACGAACCCGGTAAGCCGCGCCTTAAACGTATTGTTGGCGGTATTGATGACGTCGATGCCCTTGTTGGAG
>Ga0302325_10019755_pt1 | contig 14155 bp, 12 predicted proteins | sample Palsa_T0_2_FD_201948 | JGI IMG/M metagenome (GOLD analysis project Ga0302325, IMG submission 201948) | Peat permafrost microbial communities from Stordalen Mire near Abisko, Sweden - Palsa_T0_2 | ecosystem: Environmental > Terrestrial > Soil > Palsa > Peat permafrost | place: Sweden: Abisko... | reverse complement strand
GATCCCGCCGTCATTGACAGCAGACACTGCCGAACCATTAACGGTGGCCGACTTAAGCGGCCATCGGATGGCGTCCTATGTTCGGGCGGGCATCAATCATGTGGATGGCAAGAACCTGCCGTCCAGACAGGCGATTCGTCAACCGAACGGATACCTTTGTTCACTTCCGGTTTTTCGAGCAGGGAGGGCTGAAACCGACCACTTTTAGCGGCGAGCGGCGCGACCGCGAGGGACCGGTCTTCCGAACGTATACCAGGCATCGAAGAACTATACTGCATCGCCGCGCGCAGCTTCTTCGTAAATCTCCAATACCTGTTGTGCCGTGCGCGCCCAACTAAAGCGTGCGGCCTGTTCCCGGCCTTTGCGAATTAAGGAAGCGCGCAGCGCTTCGTCGAGCAGCACGTCGCTGATGCCGCGCACGATGTCGAAAACGTTCTCGGGATTCACCAGAACAGCGGCGTCACCCACCACTTCCGGCAGCGAACTAACGTTAGACGTTACCACCGGCGCGCCGCACGCCATGGCTTCCAGCGGTGGCAGTCCGAACCCTTCATAGCGCGAAGGAAACACAAATGCCGCGGCCGATTGATAGAAGCAGCGCAGCGTCTCGAAGGGGACGAATCCGAGAAAGCGCACGACGTGCTCCGCGCGGCTGCGGATGACCGACTGGCGCACCGCGGGATACTGCGAAATGTTGTCGCCGATGATCACCAGGCGCAGGTCGTTGTAGACCGGGTGCGAGGCCAGTTTCTCGCGCACGACCGCGAATGCTTCCACCAGCCGCGGAATGTTTTTGTGACGGCGGATGTTCCCGGCGTACAGCAGGAACGGCGACTGGATCTGGTAGCGCTCCATGATGCGGCTGCGCGCTTCGTCGGCGCCGGCGGAGTCGGGTTCGAAGAAGCCCGGGTCGGGCGCATTGTAGACCAGTCGAAGGCGATTCGGCGCGACTTGGCCCAATTGTGCGACATCTTTGCGCGTGGCCTCGGAGACGGCGATCACGCGGCTGGCGCGCGCCAACCCGCGTTTCAATCGGAAGCGGCGCAACTGAATGCGCAGCTTGGAGTATTCCTCCCACTCGAAAAAGAGATTGGCCAGATCGTGCACCGTCACCACGTAGGGCTGGATCATGAACAAGGGAACGCGGTTCAGCGGTACGTGCACCAGGTCGGGCGACAGACTGCGCAGAAACATGGGGAACAGAGCGTTATCGATATGGCTTTCGTCCTGCCGGCCGTAAATCGCAGTGCGGAAATTTTCCGCTAGACCGGCGAGATCACGCACATCCTCCGGTCCGCTCACCAAGGTGTAAAGGTTATTCGTATCGATCGCGCTGAGGGCCCGCACCAAGCTGCGGATGTATGTGCCGATGCCGAAATCCCGTATCCGGCGGGCATCGATCACGATATGCAGCGGAGCCATTCTCAGGCTCGAACTTGGTCGAGCTTCCAGGAATACAGCGGGAATCGGGCAGTCAGTTTTTCCACTCGCTGGCGCACGGCGGCGATAGCGGCAGGGTCTGCAATGTGGTGCAACACTTCGGCGATCAACTCACCCACTTCGCGCATCTCGGGCTCGCGGAATCCGCGCGTAGTCACGGCGGGCGATCCCAGGCGGATGCCGCTGGGGTTCATGGGCGGATTGGTGTCGAACGGGATGGCGTTCTTGTTGACGGTGATGCGCGCCGCGTCGAGCGCCTTTTCGGCCTCCTTGCCGCGCAGGCCCTTGGAAAACACATCGAGCAGCATCACGTGCGTATCGGTGCCGCCCGAAACGATGCGGAATCCCTGATCCATCAGGCTCTGCGCCAGCGCTTTGGCATTGGCCACAACCTGCTTTTGATAGTCGATGAAGCCGGGCTGCATGGCCTCCAGGAAGCACACGGCCTTGGCCGCGATCACGTTAACCAGCGGACCGCCTTGCATGCCGGGGAACACCGTCTTGTCGATGGCCGCGCCGAATTTCTCCCTTGCGAGGATGACGCCGCCGCGCGGTCCACGCAGAGTCTTGTGCGTGGTTGAAGTCACGATATCGGCATATTCGCAAGGATTGGGATGCACACCCGCGGCCACCAATCCGGAGATGTGCGCCATGTCCACCAGGAAAAGTGCCCCCACGGAATCGGCCACCCGACGGAAACGCGCGAAATCGAGCGTGCGCGGATACGCGCTCGCGCCGGCGACGATCATCTTCGGCTTGTGCTCCTCGGCCAGCCGCTGGAGCTCGTCGTAATCGATCTGCTCGTCCTCTTTGCGCACTCCGTAAGGCACGATGTGGTACGTTTTGCCGGAGAAATTCAGCGGATGGCCGTGCGTCAGGTGGCCGCCGTGCGCCAGGTTCAGTCCCATGACGGTATCGCCGGGCGAGAGCACGGCAGCGTAGGCTGCCTGGTTGGCCTGCGATCCGGAATGCGGCTGCACGTTGGCGTACTCGGCGTGGAAGAGCTGCTTGGCGCGATCACGGGCCAGGTTCTCCACGATGTCGGTGAATTCGCACCCGCCGTAGTAGCGCTTGCCGGGGTACCCTTCGGCGTACTTGTTGGTGAAAACGCTGCCGGTGGCATCGAGCACCGCCTGCGAAGTGAAATTCTCGCTGGCAATGAGCTCGATCTGCGAGTGCTGGCGCTCCACTTCGTGCTGGATCGCCTCGAAGATCTGCGGGTCCACGTCCGCCAGAGGCCGCTGCATCTGCTCCGTTACCGTCATGGTGATTCCTCCGTGTGGCCGGCCCTCCGCATCTACCGAGAAGGGCTCTTCCGATGCCTGCCCGCCGCGCCGCCTGGCCATATGCGCTAACTTAAGCTCCAGGCACCTACTGCATCCACTACCTATTGGCAACCAACAAGGCTGCCCCAATATACAGCCATGGTTGGGTCGCTTAAGTCAGCGCCTATGAGCCACCGGCCTGCATAAAAGGCGGGAAACCAATTTTAGCATGCTAGAATTGGCAGATTCCCCGAAAGAACCTATGCTCTGGAGCAAGCTTTTCATCCCCACGTTGCGTGAGAATCCGGCGGAGGCTGAAGTTGCCAGCCACCAATTGCTGTTACGCGCCGGATATATCCGCCAGCTCTCGGCGGGTATCTATAACTACCTGTTTCTGGCGCAGCGCGCGCTGTTGAAGATCACCGCCATCGTACGCCAGGAAATGGACGCCATCGGCGGCCAGGAAATGCTGCTGCCCGCGCTCAATCCTGCCGAAGTGTGGCAGGAATCGGGCCGCTGGGACGTAATGGGCGACAACCTGTTCCGCCTCAAAGATCGTTTCAACCGCGATCTCTGTCTCGCCATGACGCACGAAGAAGTAATGACCGTGATCGCGCGCGGCGAATTGCGCAGCTATAAGCAATTGCCACAGATCTGGTATCAGATCCAGACGAAATTCCGGGACGAGCCGCGGCCGAAATCGGGTCTGCTGCGCGTGCGCCAGTTCATCATGAAGGATTCGTACACGTTCGACATGGACCAGGCCGGCCTGGACGCCGCGTACGATCGCCACTATCAGGCATATTGCCGGATTTTCGAGCGCTGCGGGCTGCGGTATCTGGTGGTGGAGGCGCACTCCGGCGCCATGGGCGGCAGCCAGTCGCATGAGTTCATGGTGGAGTCGGAGGCGGGCGAGGATTTCGTGGCGGTGTGTTCCGGCTGCGGGTACGCCGCCAATCTCGAAAAGGCCGCGGCCGAGCCGTCCTCGCCGCGCGCCGCGGATCCCGAGGGAGATTTCACGCCTGAAGAGTTTCATACGCCCGGACGTAAGACTATCGCCGAGGTGTCCCAGTTCACGGGCCTGCCCGAAACGTCGCAGATGAAGAGCCTCGTGCTGGTGGCCGACGGCAAGCCTGTTCTCGTGATGCTGCGCGGCGACCATCAACTGAGCGAGCCGAAACTGGGAGCGATCGTCAACGATCCGGAATTCCGGCAGGCTCATCCCGAGGAAATCCAGCGTTGGTTCGGCGCTTCGGCGGGATCGTTGGGGCCGGTGGGCGTGACGAACATGCCGATTCTCGCCGACCGCGCACTGGCGGGCCGGCGCAATATGATCGCCGGCGCCAATCGTGACGATCATCACCTGCGGCACGTGACACTGGGCGAAGATTTCGAGGCCGAGATCCTTGACCTGCGACAGGTGGGGGAAGGCGACTTGTGCGGGAAATGCGGCGGCGTTCTGGCAATCCGCAAGACGGTCGAAATCGGGCATATTTTCAAGCTGGGATATAAGTATTCGGAATCGATGGGTCTGCGCGTGCTGAATGCCGACGGCAAGGAAGTCACGCCCATCATGGGCTCGTACGGGATCGGCATTGAGCGCATTCTCTCGGCGGCCATCGAGCTGTACCACGACAAGGACGGCATGATTCTACCGGCGGCGATCGCTCCCTTCCAGGTGGTCATCACGCCGGCCAATATCGGCGACACTGCGCAGGCTGAGGCAGCGCGCGGGATCTATCGGACGTGCCTCGATCTCGGGATGGATGCGCTGCTCGACGATCGCGACGAACGGCCGGGGGTAAAATTCAAGGACGCCGACCTCATTGGCGTGCCGTTCCGGGTGGTGGTCGGAAAGAAACTGGCGGGCGGATTGGTGGAGTTGGTGGAGCGCAAGATGCGGCAAGGCACGGATGTGGCGGTGGAGGAGGCCGCGGCGGCGGTAAAGGCGCGGCTGTAGATGGCGAGGCATGCTTCAGCGTCCCCACGCAGGCGGAGTTCGCTGAGTGACTGTCGGTTCAAAGGTAGGGTCCTTTGCGCAACAGCGCGCAGAATGCCTGCGGGGATGTAACGGTGGCGCAGGCCGCCGCAGCGGTAAAGGCGCGGCTGTAGATCAGGCGCCTACCGCCCGCAGAATGGCCCCGGAGATCCGGTCCAGCGGCAAGACTTGCTCCGCTCCGCCCATGGCAATGGCTTCCTTGGGCATGCCGAATACGACGCAGCTCTCTTCGTCCTGCGCGATGGTGTGCGCGCCGGCGCGTCGCATGGCCGCCATTTCCCGGGCGCCGTCGGCGCCCATTCCCGTGAGGATTACGCCCACCGTGTTATTGCCTAACTGCCGCGCGCAGGAGGCGAATAACACGTCGACGGAGGGCCGGTGCCGGTTCACCGGATCGGATGAAAATACGCGGACGCGGTATTCAGCGCCGTTGCGGACCACCTCCATGTGGAAATTGCCTGGCGCCAGCAGCGCGTGACCCGGCAAAATGCGGTCGCCATCGCGTGCTTCCGAGACGTTGACCTTGGAGAGGGAGTTCAGCCTCTCGGCGAAAGAAGCTGTGAATTTTTCGGGCATGTGCTGCACCATAACGATACCGGGGGCGTCCGCTGGCAACTTCGTGAGGACCTCGCGAATAGCTTCCGTACCGCCGGTGGACGCCCCAATGGCCACGACTTTATGCGTGGCGCGGAACGAGAGCGCGGCTGGCGGCGAGAGCAGTGGTTCCGGTCTTATTGCGGGAACCCGGCGCGACAGGCAAACTTTCGCGCGGGCCGCGGCTATTACCTTATCGATGATCTCTTGCGCCAATTGCATCGTCCCCGTCTGCACATCGAGTTTCGGCTTGGTGACGAAATCGATGGCGCCTAATTCCAGAGCCCGCCAGGTGGTCTCGCAGCTGCGTTCAGTGAGAGAGGAGACCATCACCACCGGCAAGGGATGCGCGCGCATCAGCTTCTCGAGAAACGTCAGGCCGTCCATGCGCGGCATTTCGACGTCCAGCGTGACCACGTCTGGCGCGAGGCGCAGGATTTTCTCGCGCGCCACGTAAGGGTCCGAAGCCGAGCCTACTACTTCCAGAGACGGATCGCGAGACAGGATCTCGGTAAGAAGCTGCCGCATCAGGGCAGAGTCATCGATAATCAGAACTTTGGTTTTCATGGCGTTTTGCCGATGGTCGCGGAATGGCGTACACGATATACCGAGTGGTCGATCGGCACAAGGAGCTCGTCCAACCAGTAGAGAGTCTCCGCCTCGCCGACGAACAAGAGCCCATTTGGAGCCAGATATTGGACTAACTTGCCGAAGAGCCTGGTTTGCGTTTCACGGTCGAAATAAATCATTACGTTGCGACAGAAGATCGCATCGAAATGTGTTTGGATGGGCCAAGGTTCCCCCACCAGATTGATGTGCCGGAAGGTTACCAGTTGACGCACCGCCGGCTTCACCTGGACCCAGCTTTGGCTCTCACCGCGCCCGCGCAGGAAATAACGGCGCCGGGCGCGGTCATCCATCTCGTCGAGAGATTCCATGGGGTAAATGGCTTGCTGTGCTTTAGCCAGGACTTCAGTGTCCAGATCTGACGCCAGGATGGCAACTTCGGTAGTGCGTGCCGCACCTAGCGCGGTCATGGCGATGCTGTAGGGCTCCTCGCCGGTCGAGCAGGCGGCGCTCCAGACGCGGTAGACTCTCTGCTGCTCCCGCTCGGCCGTAAGAATGCTGTCTTTCAATATGGGGAAGTGCTTTTCCTCGCGGAAGAACGAAGTCTTATTGGTCGTCATGCAGTTGATCATCAGGACCAATTCACTGCCGGACGGGTCCGCGGTTTGCAGCAGGCGGCGATACTCCGCGAAGGAGCTCAGGCCGAGAGCGCGCAGCCGCTGCCCCAAACGGGCGGCAACCAGGCTGCGCTTGGATTCCTTGAGCGCGATTCCGGAACGGGCGTGAACCAGGTCGCGAAAGAACGCGAATTCCGCACCTCCCACGGCCTGGTCGATTGCCAAAGGGTTGCTCATTGGCCGGTGCTAGAACTCCTCGAATACCGGGCGGGCCGAGCTCTCTTTGGATACTTCGCCCGAGAGCTTGGCTAGCGAGCGGCGCGCAGCATCGGGTCTTCCCGTTGGTTTGGGCAGGGTGGCTTTCGCCGGCCCTCGATCGCGGCGGTGATCCGAGTCCAATTTGAACTGGGCGACCATGGACTGCATTTGCCCGGCATGGGAGGCTAAAGTCTGGGAAGTAGAGGAAAGTTCTTCGGTCTGAGCGGAGTTGGTTTGCGTCACCTGGTCCATCTGTGCCATAGCCTTAGTCACTTGTTCGAGACCGACGGCCTGCTGATGGGAAGCCGCGGCGATCTCATTCACGATATCGGTGACCCGCTTCACCGACGCCACGATGTCCGTAAGCGTCTGGCCGGAGCGGTTCACAAGTTCCGAACCCGCATCCACCTTGCGAACCGAATCCTGAATCAGGGCTTTGATTTCCTTGGCGGCGGTGGCGCTGCGTTGCGCCAGATTGCGAACTTCGGACGCCACCACGGCGAATCCCCGGCCTTGTTCACCGGCGCGCGCAGCTTCCACAGCGGCGTTCAGTGCTAATAAATTGGTTTGGAAAGCGATCTCGTCGATGGCGCCGATGATCTCAGCGATCCGCTTGGAAGCGGCGTTGATTTCCGACATCGCGGTCACGGCGGAACCGACCACGGCGCCGCCCTTATCGGCGGCATCGCGGGCGCTGGAAGCAAGTTGGCTGGCCTGGCGGGCATTGTCGGCGTTTTGCTTCACGGCGGTACTGAGTTCCTGCAGGCTGGCGGAGGTTTCCTCCTGGCTGGAGGCCTGCTCCTGAGTTCCGCTGGATAGCTCCTCGGCGGCCGCGGCCAACTGCTCGGCTGCGCTTGCTACTCCCGCGGAGGAATCGCGAACCTCGGACATCGCCTCGCGAATTCCCGCGCTGGCCTGGTTGACAGCTTGCGCCATCTCGCCGACCTCATCCCTAGTCTCGATGGCCAGGGTTTGCGTAAGATCACGATCGCTGACGGCGCGCAGGACTTCCACGGTTCGTGCCAGAGGATGGGAAATGAGACGTGCGATGAACATGCCCAGGCCTAACGCCAGCAACACAGCTCCAACCACTATCCCAATCAGCGTGCGCCGCATGGAATAGAAAAGAGCTGCACTCTCGTCGTGAGCCTGTTTGCCAATATCCTCCTTGATCTTGACTATGTTGGCGCAGGACTCGCTCAATTCGTCAGCCAGGGCCTTGGCCTTCGTCAGTTCCTCAATGGCCTCCTTGTCCTGCTTCGCCGCCGACAGGCGTGCGATTTCCAGAATGATTCCCCGGTATTGCGGCTCCAGACGCTTGAATTTGGCTATTTCGGCCTTGGCTTGTTCCGAAACGATCTTCTTTTCGGCTGCCGAGAGGGCCTCTTCCAAGGCGCCGAAATGTTCTTGCAGATTCTGGACGCTCTGCTGGCGCGCGGCGGTGTCGTTCACGAGCAACGACTGGCGGACTTCGCGGCCGATCGTGGGAATCATCGCCCTCACTTCCTGCACCAATGCTGCTCCGAGCATGTGAACCTCATACAGCGTATCCAGCGTGTTGTTGAGGTTGTTCGCCGCCGAGATGCCTTGGTAGCCCACAATTCCCAGCATCGCGGCTAACAATCCGAAAGCCAGCATCAATTTCGTAGATGTTTTCGCGTTTTTATACCAGTTCATACTTTCCTCATTTCCTCGACCGTGGGCAGCGCCGCGGTTTCGCCGAGCGAATCGTCAGCCAATAGAGTGGCGATATCCAGCAGCACGACCAGGTGCTCGCCCACGTGCACCATTCCGGAGATAAAGCGTGTATCCGCGTGCTGCCCAAGCTCCGGCGCCGGACGGATCTCGGTTCGTGAGATATCCAACACGTCCGATACTGCATCCACCACCAGACCGATGATGCGGGCGCCTACCGTGACCACGATGATGACTGTAAACTTGTCGTAATTGTGCGTTTCCAGTTGGAACTTGGCGCGGAGATCTACTACCGGAATCACCGTGCCGCGCAAGTTCATGACGCCGCGAATATGCGCGGGCGTGTTGGGAATCGGCGTGATGCCCGAATATCCCTTGATTTCCTGGACTCTGAGAATCTCGATGCCGTATTGCTCTTCGCCCAAGGCGAACGAGAGGTATTGCTGAATATCGGCACTGTAAGAGGCCTGCGATGGGGCTGTATCGATAGCTTGCATAAAATCCTCCGTTTCTAAAACTCCGCAAACGAATCCCCTGACTCGCGCGCAGTTGCCAGGGCCAACTGCTTCACACCAGATACGTGCGAGCATTTGCGGCGGACTGCCGGCCTGATCGGGGTCCTGGAATGCGGTCCCTTGGCCGCCGGCGAGTTCGAATTGCGCCGTGACCGCCTGCAGTTGTTCGGCGGTCGAGGAAAGTTCTTGCGATTGCGACACCAATTCATTGCGAATCTCCTAGGAACAGGAACTCCTCGCCATCTCCGCGATGGCGGCAACATCCAGAATGAGGGCCGGTTGCCCATCTCCCAGGATGGTGGCGCCGGCGGCGCCTTCTACTTTCCGGAAGTTGGTTTCCAAACTCTTGATCACGACCTGTTGCTGGCCGAGCAGTTCGTCCACCAGCAAGGCGAGGCGCTTGCCGCGATTCTCGACAATTACCGCAAGCCCGGCGGCATCGTTCTCGCCATCGATGCCCAGGAGCCGGCCCAATCGCACCAGGGGGAGCGGCTCGCCACGCAACACGATGACCTCGCCACCGCCCGCCAGATGTCGCAACTGGTCTTTGCGCGGCGCAATGGATTCCATGATTGAAACCAGCGGCAGCACGAATCTCTGCTCGCCCACGCGCAACAACAACCCATCCAGGATGGCTAGCGTCAACGGAAGCTGAATGCGAAACGTGACGCCCCGCCCCGGTTCGCTCGAAACGGCGATAGCGCCATTGAGGCCTTCGACACTCCTCTTCACAACGTCCATGCCCACCCCGCGGCCCGAGATATCGGTGACGGTGGAAGCGGTGGAAAATCCTGGCTCGAAAATCATGGAAAACACGCGTTCGTCAGTGGGATTTTCACCCTCGACAGCGAGCCCTCGTTCCCGAGCCTTGGAGAGTATGCGGTCGCGGTCGAGTCCATGGCCGTCATCGGATACTTCCAGCACTACGCTCCCGCCCTGATGCCGGGCTCGGAGCCCGATGGTTCCCGCGGACGGCTTTCCGGCAGCAATCCGTTCCTCGGTCGACTCGATCCCATGGTCGATCGCGTTGCGCACTAAATGCGTCAAAGGGTCGGCCATTCGCTCCACAACGCTTTTGTCCAACTCTGTCTCTTCGCCTTCAATCTTGAGCGCCGCCTGCTTTCCCGTGGCCGCGGCCAGATCGCGTATCAATCGCGGAAAACGGCTGAAGGCATGTCCGATGGGAAGCATGCGAACGCCCATAAGCCGCTCCTGCAATTCGCGGGTATACCGTTCCACCTCCGCGAAGGTTTCCTGCAGGCGGCCCAGATCGCACGGTTGAAATGCCGTGAGCACTTGGGAAGCCATGGACTGCGCGATGATCAGTTCGCCCACCAGATCGATCAACCGGTCGACTTTGCCGGTGGCTACCCGAAGGGTTCCCGATTCGACGCTGGGCAGCGCCCGATTATTGGCATTGGCCGGAGTGGGGGGAGCGTCATTGTGGGTGGATCGCCGGATTTCGATGAGCGCTCCGTCTTCCACGAAGGCGAATGCGTCGCGAATTTCCGTCTCGGTGGCATTCGAACTGAGTTCCACGCTCCAAGCCAGATAGCAGCAATCCACCTGCAGGCTGGCCAGCGCCGGTAGCCGCGAAACGTCGGCCTCGACTTTCGCAACTTCGCCCAGACGCGCGAGTTCACGCAGAACCAGAACGGGATCCATCCCCTGGCACAGAATTTCCGGTGAAGGCACAAATCGCACTTTCCAGTGCGCCCGAACGTGATCCTCAACGCGAACACTCACCGGGGCATCGGGCCGGAACTCCCCGGTTCGCTGCGCTACGAACAGAGCGCCGGTCACCCGTTCAGCTTCCGGCGGGGCCACCGCGCCGCTGCGTGCGGCCTCCAACAGCCGTCGCAAAATGTCCAGAGATTCGAGCAGAAGACCGATACGCGAGGCGGAGGGCTCAACCGCGCCCTCGCGCATGCGGTCCAACAAACCTTCCATGGCGTGCGTGAAACGCGCCACGTCTTCGAAACCGAATGTTGCGCTGGCGCCTTTGATGGAATGGGCGCCGCGAAAAACGGCATTCAAAACTTCGGGGTCGGAGCTCTGTTCCAATTGAAGTAAGCCCGACTCCATCTCTGCCAGATGCTCGTCAGCTTCCTGGAAAAAGGTCTCACGAAAGCGGCTGATATCGAATTCCATAAACGTTCCTATGGCAGCACCTTGGCGATCACTTCGAGAAGTTTCGCCGGGTGGAACGGTTTGACGATCCATCCCGTGGCGCCTGCCGCCTTGGCTTGTTGCTTCTTCTCCAACTGGCTTTCGGTGGTGAGCATCAGCACCGGAGTGTACTTGCTGTTGGCGCGGCTGCGAAGCTGGCGGATGAAGGTAAGCCCGTCCATCACCGGCATGTTCAAGTCGGTAATGATCAGGTCCGCTCGCCGGTCGCCAAGTTTCTGTAGAGCATCCACGCCGTGGATGCCTTCCAGAACCACAAATCCGGCTTCCCGCAAGGTGAATGCAACCATCTCCCGGATGGATGCGGAATCGTCCACGATCAAAGCTGTGCGTGGCATGGGTTTCTCCCGATCAAAAGAGTTCTACCTCCATCTCCGCGGGCTCTTCCGCTGGCGGAGCAGTCTGATTAGTCGCCAGGGCGTGAGCATCGCGCTCCGATTGCATGGTGTAAGTGGAATGCACGCCGGCCATCAGGTCTGAACTGGATTCCGGGCCTGCAGCCGCCAATTGGCTATTTCCTGACAGGACGCGCTCGATGTTCTCCAAAGCTTCCACTACATGTTCCACGCGCTGTTTGACCCGATCTTGAAATTGCAGCCCTATCACCGCGGAGGCGATATCGCCGGCCAGCCGCGAGTTCTCCTGCGTGTTGCGCTCGAGCGAGTCGCGCGTGCGCTGGTGGAGCGACCAGAGTATGGTGAGGGCACCGTCGGCTTCCTGATGGCTCTCGTCCAGTTTTTGGCGGCCCTCCGCCAGAAAATCATGCAATTCTCCCGCGGCGCTATCCACTCGCCCGCGCATTGCCTGAATGCGGCCCGAGATCCCGTCTGCCAGCTCCGTAGACCGGCTGGCCTGCCGCGAAATCTCATCGGCCACCACTTCAAATCCGGCGCCCAATTCTCCTACGTGAACCGCTTCGATTTTGGCGTTCAGCGCCACTAACTTATTGGCGAACGAGATGCGCTGCACCTGCCCCAGAAGCTCTTCGATTCCCGTCACCGTCCGCGAAACCTCTTCCATACTCGCGACCGCCAGGGCGGAAACTTTGTTGGCGCGCTCCATCCGTTCGAGCAGCGCGCCGATGGTTCGCCGGGAGGTTTCGATGGAGCCTTCCACGGTGGCGGTATCCCCGGAAGCCTGACCATCGAGCAAGGTAGCGCTCTGTGTAACCGCTTCGCGGGCCCGCGCCGCAATCCCCGTAAAGTTCCCACAGACGCTGACGACGGACTCCTCTACCTGGCGGCTGATCTCATCCAACTGCTTGCGAATAACCGCAAGTACATCTAAACATTCGCGTATGCGGGGGCGTCGAAATATCTTTCGTATCGCCCCAGCGAACCGGCTTCGAAGCAGTTTCATGCGCCTGGCCCTGAATTCCCTAAAACTCCCGACAATCCCGCGGTGCAAAGCCAGCTCTGAATCGGCGGCGGGATTATCTCGCAGTGGCCGAGCGACCGATTGTGTTCGGCCAGACCGGCCCGCAGAGACAACAGTACTTGGGCGATGGCGGCATCGATTTGCGCGGCGCCGGTCCAATCGACTTTGACATCTTTTTTATAGGCGCAAAGTTGCAGGGCCGTTTGACGGAGTCCCTCGGCGTTGGAAACGCCTAAAGCCCCTTCTAACCGCAAGATGCAATGGTCCGGCTCGACCGAAAACGCAATCCGCACCTGTTCCGAGTCCATAGATTTCTCTTAGTGAGCGTCCCTAATGACGCCGCTAATTGAGTTATCGGCGACATGTGACCCGACCTTGAGGGTTGCGCGCACGAAGTTGTGCGAAGACAGGCGGTAAACGGCTTGAGAAGAGCAGGAGACGGTCCTTGCCAGGAACGTCTCTGGCGGCAGAAACCAAGAACGCCGGCAAGAGTGCCCGGCCCCAGAGGGCATCCCTCAGACTAAAAAAGTCTGCGCCATGTCGCCGAGCTGTTTCAATCAGATGCCACGAGGATTTCTGGAAAGAAAAAGAAGACCTTTAGAGGCAGTTCTCACCGAACCGGCTGGTCCGTCTGAAAGTATTTCTTATAGGCCGCGATCCAGTCCGTCGAAATGTCCCGCTGGGCCTCGGCCAAGTCGAGCCGCCCGCCGCAAACCAGATCGCGCAAGCGGTCTTCCAGTTCATCCTTCACGCGGGCATTCCATACAGTCGACACGTACGGCTGAGGCCAGAGGTTGCGGATATCGTCGGCGCCACCCAGGGCGGGTGTGATTAAGTAGTCCACCTCATATTTGCCGGGATCGGGATGGTCGATGCCGTACGCTTGAAAGACGCGTTCGCGTAGCTCGGCCGGCGCCGCTTGGTTCTTGGGCAAAGCCGAGTTGCAGAGCGCTTCCCGGTCGACCGTTCGGGCCGCGCCCGGGGTCAGACGCGGGCTGGGGACTTCAAACGCACTAGATGGCCGCGGCTGATGGAGAGTAAGAATTGCTCCGGCGCAAATCAAGGCCATCGCGCCCGCAGCGGCGATGCCCCAAGGGCCCAGCAAGAGCGGTCGTGCAGCCGGCTGCTGCGCCATTTCCGCCAGCCGAAAGCGCAGACGGGCGCGCGCCGGCCCGCCGGGAGGCAGGGCGCCGCTGCGCACACTCAAGAAGGCCGCGGCGTCCTCCAATTCCTGCCGCCGCGCGCGGCACGCCGGGCAGCCGGCGAGATGCCGTCCGCGTTCGAGCGAAAGCTCGCTGTCAGCGGCGAGCAAGATTTCCTTATCGGACAGATGAGCGTCGCGCATAAGTCTACCGCTCCGCCGCGCGGGCCATCCGCGCCAAAGACCGCGCCAAAGACATCGAAACCGCCCCGAGGGACATCGCCAATGTGCCGGCGATCTCCCGATATCGAAGGCCTTCCGCCCGCAGCATCAGACATCTCCGGTCCTGTTCCGGAAGGGCCCGCAAGACCGCCTGCACGCGGCGATCCGTCTCGTTTTTCAACAACTGTTCCTCCGGGCCGGGTGCCGGATCGCGAAGCCAGTTCCACTCGACGCCGGCGGCGCTCGGTTTGCGGCTGCGGCGCTTCAAACCTAGATTG
>Ga0302325_10019754_pt1 | contig 14155 bp, 20 predicted proteins | sample Palsa_T0_2_FD_201948 | JGI IMG/M metagenome (GOLD analysis project Ga0302325, IMG submission 201948) | Peat permafrost microbial communities from Stordalen Mire near Abisko, Sweden - Palsa_T0_2 | ecosystem: Environmental > Terrestrial > Soil > Palsa > Peat permafrost | place: Sweden: Abisko... | reverse complement strand
CCAGCAATCATGTATCGTGAGCAGTCTGTGGAAGACTATTCAGATTTGTTCATGGACAACGAAAGTGTGTTTGACCGAAGGCTTAATCTGATCAAGGTGAGTTCTGTGGGCTGCGCTTTGTCATCGAATTCTAACATCACCTTTTAGGACGATGCCTTGTCACCAAAATTATTCCACCCCTCTGATCTTACAAGCTTGCCACGGTCTGCCCAATCTCCTCTCACCAACGTCAACGGAAGTACTCGAAGGAAACCGGTCCCTCGAACCGAGGATCAATCAATGCGTCGAACTCGATCATCAGTTGAGATTCAAAGGTATGCGGAAGATGAAGACGACGAGGACTTCTCGGACATCTTTGGTAAAGATGATGCAATTGTTGAGAAGGACGAGAGTGATCGAGGCTCAGAAGATGGCGTTGGAACTCTCATGTTGCATTCGAAACTTTCAAACAATTCTTGGCTCGGTGATGAAGACGACGAAGACGATCCATTTGCTTCGCTAGAACAAGGGTTCGATGAGATGGACTTACAGGCCAACATTGCGAGAGACAAGCACGCCCGATTGTGTACTATGATCGAGGGCTTAGTGAGCTCATTGAAGGTCACTGAGGAGCACGAAATGATTGCTAAGGTCTCAGAACAGCTGGTGAGTTTTAACGGAAATCTTAGCATTTGAGACCTACCACTCACTCTACGAAGCTCGATGTTCTCTACGAGTCAGACGACGCGAAGGCTCTCATAATAAGTGCTCACGGAATGCTTCCCATACTAGAAATCCTCGAACCCTGCACTGTCAAAAGTCGCCAGGACATGATTCTGTGGTTGCTCAAAGTAGTGAATACGGTGAGTGAATGGCCTCTCTTATTGGCTCTGAATCTAATGCTCGTCAGATCATCTTGAACGATGTAGAGATACAAGAAAATCTTTGCTTCGTTGGCGGCATTCCGATTATTACCAAGTTTGCTGCGAGGCAGTATTCGAATGAGATCAGACTGGAAGCAGCCGCTTTTGTACGTCAAATGTATCAGACATCGACTCTGACGCTACAAATGTTTGTGAGCGCTGGTGGACTCAACGTCCTAGTCGAGTTCCTCGACGAAGATTATGATGAGGCGAGAGACTTGGTTCTGATTGGTGTCAATGGGATCTGGAATGTGTTTGAGCTTCAGGTACGCTTGAAGGGCAATTCCTGTTTGATTTTCCTTAACAATAGAGTAGGGACCAACGCCAAAGAATGACTTCTGCCGTATCTTCTCAAGAAGCAAGATCCTGTCTCCCCTAGCGCTTGTTTTGGATCGTGTTCTTGATGAGGAAGACGAACTTTCTGAACTTATCGAGGGTCGAATTGTGAATATCTTCTATCTTTTCTCGCAAGCAGAGAATTACGTCAAAGAAGTCGTGGCGGATCGAGTGGTTTTAAAACGTATGTGGATTTCTGTCGCTGAGATGTGCTCGACTAAACATTATCTAGGTGTTCTTAAGGATCTTCAAAGGATGACTCCAACTCACCAAGTCACAATGCTGAAATTCATCAAGAATCTCTCAATGTTATCGACGACCCTGGATAGTTTACATGCTGCAAACGCCATTGAGCTCTTGATTGACCTTCTCAGCTCGAGCATGAAGAAGGCAGCAGCTCACTTCCGTGAGATCTCCAATCAAGTTTTAAATATCATGTACAACTTATGCCGGCTCAGTAAGGACCGGCAAGAGGATGCCGCGGTCAATGGTATCATTCCATTGCTCCAGAAAATCATGAAGACCAAGAGACCGCCGAAGGAGTTTGCACTTCCCATCTTATGTGACATGGCACATTCTGGTAAGGTTGTTAGAAAATATCTGTGGCAGAACAAGGGACTGCAATTCTACGTGTCATTATTGGAAGATCAGTACTGGCAGGTCACGGCCCTGGATGCCATATTCATATGGTAAGCATCACATTATTCAACACAGACGAAACTCACTGACTCGACTCCTAGGCTTCAGGAAGAGACCGCCAAAGTTGAGAAATGCTTGCTAGAAGGAAACTTTACCGAAGCCATCGTTCGATGCTTTAATGCACCCCGAGCCAGCGCTTTCGATTACAATCTCCTTGAGCCGTTACAAAAGCTCTTGCGATTGAGCTCGCCTGTAGCAGCCTCACTCGCTCGACCTGACATGTTTTCTGGAATACTCCAAAAGTTGAATCATAAGAAGGCGGTGGGCCGGCTCAATCTTCTACGTATCGTCCGCAGCATATGCGATCCAAGTGATGATCACTCGGAGGGTATCAGAGAGCACCCTCTCTTTGAAGCCATACAGCGTCTAGCCGAGACCGACAACGCAGTCTTGGTGAGGAACATGGCGAGCGAGCTGGTGAAATCTAACCTAGACAAAGATTCAGAGAGTGGAAGTGGAGGACGATCACGGCCTGGGCAAGGCAGACGGACTAGCTCATATACGCCTCCATCTCTACATCAAAGTGTGTCGACACCTATCACTCCCACCCATATCAGCCGAGTATCACAATCCTCAGCCTTCATAGATGGAAGCGTAACACCAAGACGAATGCACGCAGCTCCAAATGGCAACGAAATCCTCTACCGACCACGAAGCCGAGACGGAGGTCAACCACAATTAGCAAGAACGAGCTCAGAACTCTCGAATAGCGCATCACTCAGCAAGAGCAGATTACCCAGAACATCGTTGCTACGAGCATCACGGTCATCAATGGCCGCACCCTCAATCAGAGACGAGCCCACATCCAGCCGAAAAGAAAACGGAGTCCGATTACGGGAGCAATCGCGATCAGCAGCTTCTCCTGCACCGGGAGGTACGGCGCCTCAGCTGAACTCGAAACGAAGAACTAGGCAACCAAGCGGGGATATCAAGTGGTCATAAGGAATGAGTAACGAAGAAACGAGAAGAATTAAAGGAAGGGAAATGAGAAATGGATAGGGTCTTTACTTCGTCTTTCAGCAAATACATGCATTGGGTGGCGTCAAAAGTATTTGTTGCATAGCCTGCGGGATGGGTATATCGATCGGAGACGTAGTTCTAGAGCGTATGGATACAATGCAGAAGTACTATATCATATTCTGATCATTGGCCTTCTGAGTCTGACCTGCATCTTGACGCCCCTTTGTCGAGAATCGTAACACCGTAATACCGAAATTGTATAGTCGGCGAGCCCCTTTTCTTAAGCGAGATCTCGTCAAGATTGATCAAGGCAATCCAAAAGCATTTGCAAGGATGTGAGGGGTGGAGAAGATTTGTAGATCTAATTTCACGGTCTATAATTCTTCTTTATATGGGTTGCTGAGACAACATATCTACATCTATACACAAATATACATCTACCCAACAACATCATGCCAGCCCCTCTTGACAGCCAACCAAAGCTCAAAAGCCTCCAACTTAAGCTCCACCCTAAAATACCCCAACCACGCCCCGATCAAGCCCACAAGGTTCCTAGGCCACAGTAAACTACCTTTCTTCCTCAACTCCTCAACCTGCTCCTCAAACACCGTCCTTGAACAATACCTTGCCAGAATCAAAAACGTCCTCACAGGCCCTTGCCTCGTCTGTAAATTCTCATCTAAACTCCTCGTCAAATCATTCGTCTTCAAAATCAGAAGAATAATCCGCGGGACTTGGCCTAACAATTGCACAAGCTGTTGCAACATCCCTTCTCCTAGCGCAGTATTAATATTCTTCTTCTCTTCCACGGATCTCGCCATGGCGACGTTTTTCTTCAGAACGCTGTAGTCGCGACCAGTGATAGCTGATGCGAAGAGGGGAAACTGCTCGTCGGTGACGCCAGCTACTTCTTTAGCGTACTTGCGCATTCGGTCCTCGTCGGCGTCTATGACTGCGAGCCAGAGCTTGGCGTAAGAGCGTCGGAGGTCGATGGGGATGTCGCGGTAAAGACCGTGGTCGTAGAGAATTACGTCGAAGTTGCAGCCTCGTCTGGTGGTGTTCTTGCGGATTGCTATATTTCCGCCATGAGGGTCGCAGTGAAGGGGAGCGTCGGTTCCGAAAATCATCTCATTGAAGATTCGGGCCAGTGCTGCGGAGACTTCGTCCCTGTCGATGCCGTTTGCGTCGAGGAAGGCGAGGTCGTCTGGTCGATGGCCGGATACGTTTTCCATGACTAGGATACGCTTCTTCGCCCAGATCACATCTGGAACGACAAGTGGTAGTTCAGGAATATGTGAAAAGTATTCCTTGGCTCGCATTGCATTTTGCCCTTCTAAAGCAAAATCCAACTCTTGCGGTAATGAATACTCCATCTCTGAAGACAACCATTCCAAGTCGTATTCAGGGAAGAATCTCTTTAATGTCGAGAATGTGAAGCTTGTCAAAGCCAAATCTAAACCAGCCCATTCAGCTAAAGCAGGATGTTGGACTTTGACTGCAACTTTCTGTCCTGTCTCTTTCACTGTCGCTAAATGTACTTGTGCCAATGATGCTGCACCAATAGGTTCGTGTTCGAATTCCGAGAAATAATCTGATAATTGCTCCCCGGTATCTTGTTCGAACATGGCTTCTATCGATTCAAATGACGAGACAGGACATTTGTCTTGTAGCGGTATAAACGTTGTCGTCCATTCGATCGGAAGGAGATAATTCATAGCACTCTGATTTTCCATTAATAACCATCAATTGTTGAGCAACATGCCACTTACCAAATGCTGCCCCAGCTTTATAAAGATACTCCCATTCTTCTCCAGCACTTTGAGCGTCCTGTCAGCACATCTCTGGTGACAAGCTTTCAACAATATATTCTTCTCCTCCTCATCCTGGGTCTTGTCGTTCTGATTCAACGTAACTCGATAGCTGTCCTGTCATCAGCCTACGCCCTGCCACCCACCCAACTCGAACGAACCACTCACTCATTGATACAAACAGCCAACGTACTAACCACCCTCCCAGTTCTCTCCACGGCCTCGTAAGCATGCTTCACATCATCCGTGAACGCCACAGCCGTGACACCCAATGCTCCTCCCGCCGCGGCAACCAAAACCCTCCCTCTCTTCTTCGGTTTCGCAGACTTGAAACTCCCGTTACCATATGCACTATGACGTCTCGCATATCCTCTCACTTGACTCCCTATCCTACCCTCTCGGAATTCCAGCAGGCACTGTCGACAAGTCCACGTACCCCTCCTCGAAGTCGCCCTCGGCACAAGCTTTGCAAGCGTAGACGCCGTCGCCATTGTGAAATTGAAACCCTTCATCTTCCCAATCAACACCCGTAAATCTCCAATTATAAAACCATCTTAGGCCCGTTCTAAATCGCGCTGGCGGAAAGAATGCTGCGTTGCGTGATGTGTTAAGAAATATCGAAAATAAAATGGCACGGCAGAAAAGTCGCAGATCCCGATGACATCGATTCGGTACGTCCCAGCGTCCAGGATCCTTGCACATCGCATGACCTTCAGCCTCCCTCTCCAAAGCCACAAGCATGTAGCCTCCCTCAATCTTTCACAATGCCGCCGAAATTCAACCTCAATGCAAAAGTAACTTACTCCCCCATATATCCAATTAGTGCTCCGCATAAATTGACACAGGAAATCAGACAATCACAGCTCCTCTAGCAGCCTTCACCATGGCGTCCCTCCTCTTTGTCTACTCCCGCACCTCAATCCAAGCCGCGAAACGCAACGCGCAGAAACATAGAGAGGCAGATGGCGGGCAGATTAATTGGCATAATGAAAGTTTGAGACGGCATGGGCGGTTGGAGAGTCCGGTTGAGGAGGGGACGGTGGGACAGTTGGTTGGGGCATTGCAGGAGGTGAGGGAGAAGAGAGGGGATGGGGGTGCTGTGAAAGGGGAGGTGTTGGAGACGGAGGCGGAGAGGAGGATTAGGGAGAGGGTTGGGAGAGGGAAGGGCTGATTGGGTTGCGAGGGAAAGGGTATCAGTTGCTGCTTGCATGGGATGGCGTTTTGGGCGGCTTGTAAGAGATGCTAAAATGGGATTGTACATATGCTTCACCAGCTTTCCGCTCAAGTCACTGAACGCTTTGTACGGTTTGCAAGCATAAATTTTGGAGGAAGAATGCCATGGCTTCTTTCCTCCCATCTATAACTACACGCCCCTCATTCCAGGGTATCACTCGGGGATATATCCACATCTGCCCTATATCCCTAATGAACGTAAACCCGCATGTTGTTGCCTCCCAGGCTGAGCCCAAACGCCTAAACAAAACAAAAATTCCTAAAATGCAGGCCCCCTTCCCCCGTACCCCCAAAGACTGTGCGGCGAAGTAGCCCCGGAGATCTATACATGTTGTTTCATCCATCAACTCCATCCTTTTCATACCAATGCTCAATAGCCATGTTTTCACCATGCCATTGATGACTTTCGTATACCTTCTGCTTTTGTGTGGTTTAGATGCCTCATTACATATTCGTAAGTGAGAATCATCGTTGTAGCGGCGGGCACAGCCCGCATCATGTTCGTGCCCATTCCAGCATAGAAAGCCCGCCAGCCTTCTTCCCGTAAAATGATCTTGAAGGTTGTGATGATTCCTTTGTATCGAGGTACAGCAGCCTCTGTCTTCGCAACGATTGCGGCAGGACCATGACTTTCGGCTCCCTCAAGCCCGCCGCGGAAAGCCGCGTACTCGGACGATGAGGACGGTAGCGTCCTTTGTTGGGTTTGTAACCTGGTTCGAATGACTTCGTGGGGATATGTGGCAGAGCTGGCCAGTATTTTGCTAAGTAGGCTTGCTGAAAGAACTCCGACCCAATGCGACCTCTCATCCCCTTCCACCGACATGCCCATTCCTTGCCCAGTAAACTTGGTCTTCAGGTATTCGTATGCCGGAAATTGTACAGCAACATGTGTTAAGCCGAGGAGAGCTGGAGTGAGCCCCGAATAGAACGAGAGAATTCCTTCGGTTCTGTACATCTTCTTGGCCGCATCGAGGGTAGATCTGTAATGCCAAGGAGGTCGGGCATCATTCGAAATTGCTTTCCTGCTCACTTGTGACATCAAACGAGTCTTGATTACCCATATCGGGTTGGTGACCATTGTCGAGGATGCTCCAGCCACTATGGATGACCAGAAATTAATCGTGAACGCATTTTCCGGCTCTGCACCATAAGTTAGCTACAATTTCTCGACGGTCTTTATCCCTTGTAGACATACGATAGTGCGCGGAGATGAGCTCCTTCGACCTCCCATAAACCGTGAACCACACTGCCCAAGTAGGCAAGTAACCCAATATTATGGGACCCAAACCTCTATATAATCCCCGAAGACCTTCTTCCCGCCATATGACTCGACCAGTCCCAACCAACCCCCGATATACCGCGTTTGTAGTAGATTTGTTCGCCCTGAACCCCCCTTGTGCTTGCAGCTTCGTCTTTATCACATCCAACGGGCATGTGACAATCCCCGAGGTAAATCCTCCTGCTGCTCCGGCCAAAGCTCGAAAGCTATCATCCGACCGGGCCATTGCCCATCTTTCAAACGGAGTGATCGGCACATTGTTTCTCTGGAAGCCCGAGGATGTCTTTGCAAACTGTGGAGCGGACGTCGATGGAGAGGAAGCAAATTCGCCAGCTACCGGAGGTGACCGTGTCTGCCGTTCATGCGACATCGTAATTGTAGGACGGGCACAGATGTTTGCTTGACTCCTCAGAGCAGGGCAGGAGCGAGACTGACTACCAGAAACCGCCTACCAAATATCGAGTAAGCAAGCTCTTCGTGTGGTCGCAGCTGCTGTTTTGCTCCAGTATCGTGTCCCGGCGTGCAGGGAACTCAATCCCACGGCACCTCCAGTGACACTACAGCTAACGGTTATCGATGGCCATTGGCGATTAATCGGCGCTCGCAGGGTTATTATGATGAAGGAAAGGTAAGGTGGGAGAGGATGTTGAGGTTTTGCGAATTTGGGAGAGCGGGCGGTGGGCTGGACAGGGTGGGTATCCGAAAGGTAGCTGTTTCCTTGATCAGCAAGCTTGGTTGCGCTTGCTTGGCTGGAAATCCGCTAGAAGGCGCTTTAAAGGGCGGTAAAGCACGAATAAAATTATTTTACGAAAGGGGATTAGAAGAGCAATCGATCAGAGGAAAGTTTGACGTTTGGCAGGGTCTCGTGATGCGATTCAAAGTGCGTGGCAAAGCAAGCTCTGCACTTGGAACCTGCAAAGTGGGAGTCGGAGTGGGGGGGAACATTCATATCAAAGATACTTAGCGAGTAAGAACAGGGGTTCTGGTTGGACGCTGCAAACAGCGACTCTGCAGCTCGGCGTGTGAACCCGCCCTTCAACAATGATCACGTGCCACAATCGTCGGGTGTCGCTTACGTAACCATGAAATCGAGCCATCGGAAAGCTTTGACGACGGCCACCATTTGACCAAGGGACTCACCAGAGAGCTTCATTTCGACTCGACCTCACGACGGCAACATGTCCCAACCATCACTTTACGGTCAAATCGTGAAGCGACCATGGCTTAAGAAAATGGTGATGCCATTGGCCAATTGGTACGCCAATGCTGCTGGGTACAGGAAGCTCGGGTTGAAGTATGGACATCTCCAGCGGGCTGGCACCAGCGAATGCGGCGGATTCAAAGGAGCATCGCGACTTGTTTGGGTCTTTAAATGGAGCTGTGCTGATATGTTGCCTGTTATAGAGCCGATGATTTGATCCCCGAAGAGTCCGAGACCGTTCTCCTCGCCCTCAAGCGTCTTCCACAAAAGGAGGCATACGACCGTGTCTACCGTCTTCGACGAGCATTCCAGGTAGGAATTCAAGCTGCCAGATGTGGTTGGTCGATAATTGACTGTTCAATTGCAGTGCTCGCTCGCCCACCAGCTCCTCCCGAAGGAGCAGCACACTAAGCCCGAGGAGGTATGTTATATCTAAGAGCATGTTGTAGAATAGCTGTTTACGGGTTCAATTTAGGACGTCGCATATCTGTCGCCCATCATCAGAGAAATCGAAGCGGAGGCAAGGGAACGTGCGGATCTCGAGTCGTTGTCTATCAAGCGAAAAGCATAAGGATGGGAATGCGGATGTGATGTGTACAAATGGGCTGGCGGGAATTTAGAAGAAGACTCGGAGGAGCGGGCTCTGTACTGTATAGCGTTAAACACCCAATTCAAGAAGTCAATTGAAGGTCTGAAATTTGCGTGGATCCGTACCGCGTAGAAATGTGAAAGTTAATTGAACGTGTCAGAGTCTTTACGCATCGAGACGACAATGGAACTCAGTGAAGTGATTCCTCAAACAATCATGATTTTACCACGTTATAATACCCCCCATTCACAGCGCAATTTGATGGTTAGAGGGGCACTTGCGCATTCGTACAAGTTAAAAGACTCAAAATATAGGCATCAATATATCCTTCTCGGACTGACTCTACATCCATCCATTTCATCTGACAATAAGTATGTATGAGTAGTATTTTCTGCTAAAGAACGACACTATATACAGGGAATGAACAGTGGCGTTCAAGAAGGAGGCAGATTACACTCTCAACGTGGAAACCCGGACCAAGAATTAAAAAAATGGGACCTACAAATCAGTTCCTCCTTTCCTCTCCATGCGTTGCCCAAGTTTGCCACATCGAAAACGAGACCACCTTGGTTTATATTAACTTCTCGAGCCGTATCCATACAGGGGCCTCTCATCTGATCTCATCTCATGCCACTGGCATCGTTAATCACAGCCGTCCCACCCCCTAGATCCCACACACTCCATCCGCATCCACAAGAGACAGATAGATAAACAGACAGACAGACAGCAGAAAATTTTCACTCTTTCTATTACAGTTGTTGATGAACACCGCTGGCAAGCGTACGAGTCATCCCATTTGCCCCGGTCTTGCGCATTCACAAAAAAAGGGGACACCCATGATGTTATCGAAACCCGATCAAACTCCTCCCAGACTAGAAAGAACCACACTAGAGAAGAAATACAAGGAGAGACATGATTTGGAATTCCCCTCGAAGCATCGGTACATAGAATCGAATCGAATCAGGAAAAGGGTTCTGTGGGTCGTGTGTGTTCTCTTCGCTGCTTTTTTTCTTTTCAATCATCGATATTGCTTCCCAGAGGTTCCAAAACAATGGCTTCTTTGTCTTTCTCTCACTGAACTCCGTATATGCGTGAAAACATGGTTGAGTTATTTCTCATCTCTCTGTTGCGGACAACGAATTGCTCCCTCATTACGAGTTGCCCGGCTTCTCCTCTGTATCTATATGCCATACGACGTAGTTCGGTAATCCAACAACTTCGTATCCTGCTCTCTTTGCCATCTTAGCGAATCCTTCAGTTTCTGCTTGGTTCTCGAACGCATAGCAGGGAAAGTTGATCCCTAGAAACATGTCAGCATTTTAGCATACGGGCAGCAGAGTCCCAATTACCTGATCGGTGAACATCGCCCTTCACTACAATGTTCACTCCTCCAATGCCATCGAGCATGACTTCCTCATCCTTATTTTGACGCCAGTCTCCCATTTTGGCCATGTATGTACGCCCAGTATTGAATTCCTTGTAACCTATAAAGACGTCAGACACGACTTATAGGCCCCTTTGGCAAAACGACCTACCTTCAACAATGATTGTATCCTTGGAAAGTGTTGATGCTAGTCGGAGCGCCTTGTCGGATTCAATCCATGAATTGTAATCGACTAGACAAGATCAGCACGTATACACCTAAAATTTGACTGCTCAACTCACATCTGCCCTCAATATCTTTTCCATCCTTGTATCGGTGGAACCACACATCTGCCAGAGTCAGCGACTTCTTTCATATTCTAGACTTGTCCTACGTACTCGGAACAATAATGTCCCTATCATGTGCAACGAAGTCCTCGAGGATCTTCTTTGGGCTGTCGACAATATCCACATCCCTCCAGTATACCCACGAGTGTTCGGGCTTCAATGCTGCGGATAGCAGATAATTTCGAGCTCTAGCCATGTTCTTCCTTCTCGGGGCTTGTGCAGCGTAGGCATGTCGGTCATCGACGAACTGGGTAGTGACAATCCCAAAATCCTTCTCCACAATCAAAACACTGTTGAACGGTTCGCTCAATGTATCAATCGTCTTCTGTATTCGTGCCAATTCGGCTGAAAGAATTGCAAGGGTATCATCTGACGAGTCCCCAACCAGGAATCCGAGATCTATGAGGTGGTGAGGATATGTCAATTCGGAGAGGAGGTCGAAGTATTTGGGCAAATAAGGCGCAGCATCTCGTAAAGGCGTCAGAATCAAGACCCGCTCTTCGTTCTGTACAGCTTTGGGGGTCGATAGGATGGGGTTGAGGTCGACCCTCTTGATTGTAGAGGAATTTATGACCAGCGGCTCGTGGTGATTGAATATGACCGGTGTCTGTAAATGCGCGTTCCAATCTGCTGCCTCATTCGGCGTCATCTGCATTGGCGGTTTTGAAGGTCCCCAGCAGTAGAATCTGCGACGTCGTCTCAAATATCAGCATACGGGGTACAATACCGGATAAGTGTCAGGAGGAAAAGACTTCTGACCTTTGCATTTCCGATGCTGATGTGCTAACTCCTCTCCATAGTAATAAGATGATTCCTGCCAGCGCTACACATAGTAAAAATCGCGTCCGCGTGAGGAAGACCCATATCGCTCTCGTGGGCGGGAGCTGTGCTTTCGCTGACTTCCACGTAACGCCGCCCTTAGGAAGAAGCATGGCGACGATACCCCCGTGGCCTCAGCACCACCAGCTCAAGGTATGCTATCAATTCGACCGGAGGAGGAGGGCGCGCCGTCGTTAGTCGTCGTCGAAGGAGATGTGCGAACCAGATCGCAAGCTGTGGCCGCTAGGTTGAGGTGATTGAGAAGTTGAAGATCGCGCAGGGACTTCGTACTTTACGGGCTCGACTATTTTGGGAGCCAAGCCAACTAGTGGCTGAGTGTCTTTTCTCGAAACCGGGGAGCTTCCTGCAAGAACGTCAATGTGATACATTCATAAGCTCTATCGTCTTGAGTTTATATTGCTCTAATCTACGCATTTTGAAAAGCTGCATCAAAAGTCCAAGTGCTGTCCAAGTGATCCTTGGTAGCTGGTTCATGTGCGTTGAGCTTTCCAGGAAAAGGAGTCACGTCACGTGATGACCTACGCCCTTCCAGTCTCATCGCTTTCCGGCCTTCAATCAAACGGTTTTAAAGCTTGTAACTCATCCGTGTGCATGTTAGCATGGCACTCAATAGGCACTAAAGTATCCCTTACTGATTGTTACCAGAATATCCCGACTACGGCAGCTCTTCAAACAGCTCTCTCTAGGCTGCAGCGGCCGTTGTCACTCAGACAAAACACTGTGATCAAAGTCCCAAATCCACAACTGCACTCAAGAGCATATAATATGACGTCCAGAAGATCAGCTCGGCTGAGCGAAGCATCTCCCAACGTCAAAGCTGATCCGAGTCCCACAAATGACATGCCTCCACCGAAAGTGGCGAATATCAGCAAGAAGAGAAAGGCTCAGTCAAAGGGAGGCGTCTCTGATGCAGCACCATCAACACCAAAGAGAAAAAAGCCTTCGAGACCTGTTCCACCAATCACACCAACTCCCTTGGCAATTGGGTTAATGACCGTTCCATACAGCTCTGGAGACATCGATGACAGCACTCCACCGCCTCTGAATCGACTTGCAGTTCCCAATGGCACCAATGCACCCTTGGTCACACCAGAAACCCATCGAGTCATTGCAAATAAGGCTGTTGATCAATTCTCTCCTTCAAAGAGGGCCAACATCAAAACCACTACTGGAAATCTCCTCGAGGAGGCATTGGCACATCTCGTCAAGGTGGAACCAAGACTGAAGCCAGTCGTCGAGAAGCATCATTGTCACGTCTTCTCCCCTGAAGGATTGGCAGAGGAGATTGACCCCTTTAATAGTCTAGCAAGTGGGATTATCTCTCAACAGGTACGTCACGTGGGCTTGGTTCTTAGGTTGTGCTAACTCCATATACAGGTATCTGGAGCAGCAGCCAAGAGCATCAAGGCTAAATTCGTAGCTCTTTTCAACACCGACAAACCCGATGCAGCTCAACATACCTTCCCTACTCCGTCCCAAGTCTGCGCAAGCTCCATTGAAGTTCTCCGCACTGCTGGCCTTTCTCAACGTAAAGCGGAATACGTTCACGGTCTAGCTGAAAAGTTCCACAGTGGTGAACTTACGACTGAGATGTTGTTCAATGCTTCGTATGAAGAGGTGCTAGAGGAGTTGATCAAGGTCAGAGGCCTGGGGAAGTGGAGCGTTGAAATGTTCGCTTGCTTTGGTCTGAAGAGGATGGATGTCTTCTCGACTGGAGATCTGGGCGTGCAGCGTGGAATGGCGGCATTGATGGGGAGGGATGTGGGGAAGTTGAAGTCTAAGGGTGGGAAGTGGAAGTACATGAGTGAGAAGGAGATGGAGGAGATTGCTGAGAAATTTAAGCCGTATCGGTAAGTAGTAGACATGGGCGCGAGGAATTTCTTTGCTGACCGGGATACAGGAGTGTCTTCATGTGGTTCTGTTGGAGGGTTGAGAATGTAGATGTCAGTACTTTGGAGTAGTGATACCTGGATACGGTAAGAAAGACGTTCTGTCTCCAGGTAAGAGTGATATACTTTATAGGTTCTAGTGTGTGTGATTGAAATGTGTAATGAAAATTACCCAAGCAGCAAGTTGTCGTGCGAGAGATGAAACCGTGTAGCGTGTCGTCAAAGTTTCGTTGAATTAGTTGCTAGAGCCTAAGTTGGGCTGGGGCATATCGTCTAAACCTTTTCCAAATATACTTCACAGTTTGCATCCGTGAGGAGGGAAATAGACGAGGTGATGGGACGTCGTTGATTCAATACCCATCCCCTCTGACATCGTGGACGCTTTAAAGATCTGCATTTGGTAATATTGATCTTTGGGAGAGTATACTAAGACTTCCTCCAGCCTTTTCATATACTTTTCAGGGAAGTTGGAGAAATGAAGATGAAAATTGAATGAAGATATGAAAAACTGTACAAATCTCTCGAGTTTCACAGTTATATCTCCTCCACAACGAACTAGATTATTGCTTTAATTTGTACGCGGACTTGGCCATGGGTACGGGTAGAACCATTGGGTACCATTTTTTTTTGCCCTGGGTACCATCCAGAGCAATTTTTGCTGGGTAGGGTATCATCCATTAAAAATCTGAATGGAAATGGTATTACCCAG
>Ga0302325_10019753_pt1 | contig 14155 bp, 18 predicted proteins | sample Palsa_T0_2_FD_201948 | JGI IMG/M metagenome (GOLD analysis project Ga0302325, IMG submission 201948) | Peat permafrost microbial communities from Stordalen Mire near Abisko, Sweden - Palsa_T0_2 | ecosystem: Environmental > Terrestrial > Soil > Palsa > Peat permafrost | place: Sweden: Abisko... | reverse complement strand
CCTTCCGGGCAGGCCGTGACGGCTGAGTGTCCGTCCCGCGCGTGCTCGCGCGCCACGCAAGGGCGGCGGCTCAGGCGTCCACGGTCGGGCCCTGCCGATTGAGGTCGGGGGAGCCTAGTGCGACTCGGCGTAGTGCTCCATGCCCGCGAAGTCGATCACCACGCACGGCTCGTCTCCCACCACCCAGCCGTCGTGCCCAGGCGGAATCGCCACGACATCCCCCGCGCCAAACTCGAGTTCAGTGCCGTCGTCCATGCGCACCACCTGTCGGCCCGAAACGACGTAGCCGAAATGCGCGGCCTGACAGCTATCGGTGCCGGCGATGGGCTTGACGTGATCAGACCAGCGCCATCCCGGCTCAAACGTGGCCCTGCCCACAACGCCGTCTCCGATCCTCACAAGCTCGACGCGACCTTTGTCAGCCATCGGCCGAACCTCATCCGGTGATGCGAAGGCCTTCTTCTCAAGCTCCACGGCCCGACTCCTCTCACTCGATCGACCCGAGCGACACTACGCCGAGCTCGGCCCCGCCGTCAACCATCAGCAGATCGCGACCCGAACTCGAACCCCAGCCTGAGCTGGCCTGAGCCTGAGCGAGCAGCTGGCCCGCGCCGCGTTTGCAGCAGGCTTCCTCTCGACCGCCTACTGGGCGACAGGTATTCCGCGCGAGGTAGTTCAGCGCTCGATCGTCAACTCACTCCCATTTGGGCTCTATGGACCCTCCGGTCGGCAGGCGGGGTTTGCGCGCGTGGTGACCGACCGCGCGACCTACGCCTACCTCGGCGACGTCTACGTCGAGGCAGCCCATCGCGGTCGCGGACTGGGCAAGTACCGCCCAACCCTGCATCTCGCCAACAGCAGGTTCGAGATCCCAGCGTGCTGTCCGCTGAGTGCTGGACTGCAGACACCGGCAGGGCGTCCGCTGATCGATCCCCACTGACAAACGCACAGCCAGACCCGGAGGGTCACGGCGACCGCCGTCAACGTCCGGTGTGGCGATTCGAGCAGCGTGACCGGCCTGCACAGATAAGCAGTCATGGATCGCCTCACTTCTGAGCTACTCGGCGTCGACTTGTCCGGTGAACTCGAGGATTACGGCAGCGAGCTGTTCTGGGGCCTCCTGCGCTACGAGATGCCCCACATTTTGAATGTGCACGGCGGTGATCTCGCCGGCGGCCAATCGGCGGAACGTGTTTTCGGTGAAGGGGTAGCTGGCGCCGTCGACTGCGAGCACTGGGACTGCGATCGGGTGCGCCTCAGCCAGGGCCTTGGTCGCTCCGTTGTCTGAGAACAGTGCCTGGTAGAGGCCTTCTGTTCCTCGCCAGGCGTTGGGACGGGCGTAAGTGCGCACGTACTCGTCCATATCGGCATCGGTGACAGCGTCCTGCGTGCCCGTCATCAGCGGGTACGCCCAGCCCGCCAGCAGTTCACGCTCATGGCCTGAGAGGAGCATCGCGGGGATCCCGGGAGCGCCAAGGAATCCGACATGCCAGGACCCGAAGCCGTTGACGTCGGCAAGAGCCTCGAGGCCGAACCCAGCGAGCGTCGTCTCGACCGCAATGAAGCTGACGACGTCAGCGGGGTGCGTGGCCGCGAGCCGGAACCCAGTGCCGCCGCTGACGTCCTGGCAGAGCAGGTGCACAGGACCCGCTCCGATGTGCTCGACCAGACGATGCAGGTCTTCGGCAGCGACCGCTTCGCCATATTCGGCGTCGGCGCTGCTTGAGTCACCGAAGCCGCGGAGGTCGAGCGCGAAGACACGATGTGTCTGGGCGAGCAGCGGGATCAGCTTCCGAAACGCCCACCATGTCTCGGGCCATCCGTGGACGAGCAGGATCGGCGAGCCTGAGTCGCCGGCCGAGACGTAGTGCAACTTGGTCGCATTCACGCCGGCGAGATGGTGCTTGACGCCGGGAATGGTCGCGCCTGGGGGTGTGACGGTGCTCATCAGAGACTCCTTTATCGACAACTAGATTGTCGACCAAACTTAGCCAACCTAGTTGTCGATGTCACCCAGCGCGCGTATTCTCGGCGCGTGTCTTCTCGGACCGGCGCCGACCTGGCCCTACTCTTGTTGGCCGGCTTCCGAACACTCGCGGACCAAGCCACCGCCGAACTCGCCCAGCGCGGGTACGAGGACGTCCGACCTGTCCACGACTTCGCCCTGCGAGCGATCCTCTCCGGCGCCGACAGCGCGTCAGCGCTCGGCCGCAAGATGTCCGTCACAAAACAAGCGGCCGCCAAAACCATCTCCTTACTCGAGGAACGCCGGTACGTGAGGCGCGAGCCCCACTCGACGGATCACCGCCGGACGAGAATCCGCGTCACCGATCGCGGCCTCGCGATGCTGCAGGCAGGCGAGACCATCTTCGACGAGCTACGCGAGCAATGGGAACAGCAAGTGGGAACCGCATCGCTCTCCTCACTTGAGGAAACGCTCCACGAGCTTCTCGGCGACAAAACAATCCGGCTCGACTCACCCGGCTGGATCATGCGTGACTTCGAGAACTAGCCCGATTCCGCGTCGACACAGCCGGGGCCCGCGCTCTCCGAAACCTCACGCACCCCCCAAACGCGCGTGGCAAGCGAATCCCCTGCCGATTCAGATCAAAAGACCGCCAGGCGATCGGAACACGACGTCAAAGTTCATCAACGGCATCCAGCCCGCACGCGCCGACTGCAGCCGCCGAGCCCTCGGGCCAGCACCGCGTCTCACGACTGCTTGGCACGATTTCGATCGCCTGGAATCGCCCCCTAACTCGCCCGGCCGGTTCACGCGGCGTCGCGGAGTAGGGCCGGACCTAACGAGGGACCCGGTCCTAAGATCCCCCAACGGCGCGTCTCTCCTCGGCGGCTTCGCGTCCGCTCAACCTTCGGTAGCTGCGACGGGCCTGAGCATTGCCCGAGCCCTCAAACGCGCGTCAGGATGTCCGCTCAGCCACCGGCTTATGCGACACGAGGACTGCCTTCCGCGCATTCCGAGACTGGCGGGGCCGGCGCGAACATGATCGTGCGACTACGAAGGCAGGACTCGACCGAGGCCGTGGCTAGAACTCGGCACGGCGACTCGACTCTGAAGGGAACGACGCCTGTTTCCGACCATAGAGAGTCGCACGGTGGATGTTGCGTGGTGAGACGGTCACGTCGCCCACGACGGGATGATCTGCGCCAGCCGGTCCGGATCGGTGACCGACCGCATCTCGGTGATCAGTCGGTCCTGCACGGTGAATGTGATGAGGAACATGGGTCGGCCGTCAAGGATGATCAGCATTCCCGCTGACCGCCTGACGGTGACCGGCCGTATCACCGGACGCTGCGCTGCGCCGCGGCGCGCGCCGGCGCCGGCCTGGGCTGCGACCTTCTTCGCGCCGCTCACGATCCTGACGCCCTCGGGGGTGAAGACGTGTAGGTGAACGTCGGGCGCTAGCAGCGCCAGCAGCGCTGAGAGATCGCCGGAGCCGGCAGCGGCGAAGAACGCGTCGACGACGGCGCGGTCGCCGGCATCCTCCCGGAGCTCGCCTGGACCCACCAGACGCACCCGATTGCGCGCGCGGCTGGCCAGCATCTTCACAGCAGCCGTCGAGCGGCCCAGCACGTCTGCGACCTGCCCGAACGGCAAACCGAAGATGTCATGCAGCACAAAGGCAACACGTTCGGCCGGGGTCAGGCTGTCCATCACGACATGCAGCGCGATACCGACCGACTCGGCCAGTAGGACCTCCTCCTCGGGCGTCGCCGGCCGACGCCTGGGTTCAGCCAGTTCGGAGTCGCCGAGCAACTCGTCGAGGTCGATCGAAACCGGAACCTCACGGCGCGTGCGCCGGTTCCTCAGCATGTCCAGACAGACCCGACTCGTGACCGTCGTCAACCAGGCACGAAGATCCTCGACGCCGTCCCCGCCCGCCCGACTCAACCTCAGCCAGGCCTCCTGAACCGCGTCGTCGGCGTCGCCGCCGGACCCCAGCATCCGCAGCGCGACCGCCCGCACATACGGGCGGTGCCGCTCGAACTCTGCGGCGAGATCGCTGATGTCGCTGCTCATCTTCTTCTGTGACGCCGACCGAGGTCCTGAGGTAACACAACCACCGGCGTTACCTCCCCGGTCCCGCCTTCGTCTGGTCGGTGTCCGCAGTTCATACCCACCACCGGAGCGACGCTCCACGGAGGAATCATGCCCGAGACACAGACACGCTTACCCCGTCTGCAGAACGCCAGCTCGCCGGAGGCCGTCATCGGCGTGCAGCAGATCATGAAAGCGATCTACGCTGGCGGGGTTCCGCAGGAGACGCTCGAACTGGTCCACATGCGAGCCAGCCAGATCAACGGCTGCAACGCCTGCATCGCGTCCGGCATCAAAAACGCCGGGCGGATCGGCCTCAGCAGCGAGCGGCTGCTGACGCTGCCAGCCTGGCGCGAGTCTGCGCTGTATGACGACGCCGAACGAGCCGCCCTGGGACTGGCCGAGGCGATGACCCGCCTGGCGGACCACCCAGACATCGTGACCGAAGCGATCTGGGCCGACGCCGCAGGGCAGTTCGACGACCGCGCCCTGTCAGCACTCGTCTCAATGATCGCGCTGACGAACTTCTTCAACCGCGTCAACACCACCCTAAAGGTCCAGCCCGGCTCCTGGGAATAGCCCAGACTCCCAATGCTCAGCCAGGCCAACGACACCGAGGAACGCCTCGTGACAGACGATCACGCGGCCGCGACACAACTCTTCCCGGGGTCCGATATCAGGACACCGAGAACGGTCGGGTCGATGCAGAAGTCTCAGGCGATGCCTGCCGCGCTACCGGATCCACGAACTTAGCGCCGTCTCGGCGAGCGCCGCCCGCGACGCGTGAGACGACCGCTTCCAGCCAAATCGGGCCAGAAGTTGGACCTAAACCGGCAGTCCGATCACGTTGCGAAGCGACGCGTAGCTGACCGAGTCGCCTAGTTGCAGCGAGCGTTCGTATTTGCGAAGCGGTCCGTGCCGAGCACGACGTCCAATGGCCCGTCAAGAACGTGCGCTGAGCCATCCCCCAGTGCGACGAGCGGCGCTCGACGCGAACTGCGCGCCGAACGTGCCGCGCGCCGCAAATACTGGCGCGATGTGCGATGCGAAAGCCTCGAGTGCGAGCGAAGCGGTGAGGTCGCCAGCGAGCCTCTGTGACGGACTGATCGACTGACCTCAGTCTTCCGGTGCTGATGTGAGACCGGCCAGAAGGCGCTTCTTAGGTGGCGGATAGAGAGAGCGGGCAAGCGTCGCCGATGTCCACCCTATGAGCCATCCGGTAAATACCATGAGTACATCGTTCAATGTTTCCTTCTTGGCTGTGGTTGCCAAGATTATCCAGAGCACTGCCCACGCGATAGCGCACCCGATGCTGTACGCCGTATAGGTGTTGAGCGGTGGTCGTCTGAGAAAAGCCGACATCTGGTTCATGATCCCTCCTCGGGGAGCAATGAAAAGCTGATATCTAAGTGATATCACTTTCTCTGCGCCTGTCAAGGCAGGCCGTAATGCGACAGCTCCGCGAAGGCGGTCTCATCATCGTGTAGTTCCCGACCGCTTATTGCAGTGCGGACCTGGTGGTCGGTCGCCGCCGCGATCGCGTCTTTCTGGTGACTTCCTGTTGTGCGACGCCGAACGGGCGCGATGCGCACGTCGTCGGCGGACGCTGCCGGCGTGCGCTGAGCCCTCCGTGCTGAGACGGCCGCGCCGCCCGAACTGGACGCGCGAGAGGGCACCGATCGTCCGCAGTCGGCGAGTGCGCGGCGTCTCTGCTGCGCACCAGGAGCGGTTATCTGGTCGGCTTCGATCTCGTGGTTGTCTTTGTCCGGAAGCAGAAGCGTCGCGAGCTCGCCAGAACAGTTCCCAGAGTGCTGCTCGTGCGTGGATCCGGCAGCGCGGCGGACTTCGTCCGAGACTTCTGGATAGGCCTGTGCGCTAGCAACGAGCTTGTAAGCACCGAGGCGTGCCCGCGATCCTCTGGCGGCTGCAGACCCGCCTGATCGTGACCGCCGAACGATGCCGATCAGCAAAATCAGTCGGTTGCCCGCCTTGAAAAGGAGTACTGTGAAATGTAGGGCCGTTATCGGTCGCTGCTGCTCGATTCTCTCGCGCAGGCCCCGCTTGGCACGGCTTGCCTCTCGCTGACCTCCACGGCCGTTTCGTCCATGGCGACAGAAACGCCGTTCACAAATAGGACTTGTCCCCATCCGGGAGTCCTCGTGGGAGGTCAGTCATGACCACGATCCCAAGATCATCAGCGTCGTGACCACCTTCAACCAGCCTGCGGAGCTCAAGCAGTAAGCCACCCACTCCCACTCACGAAGCCAGCGAGATCGTCGGCAACCCACAGCTTGATCTCGCCCGCACTACCCATAGGAACTCATGGCCTATTTACGTTCACATATTCGCAACCGTAAGCTCGGTGTCTCGTTAGGGCTTTTCGTCATCCTCGGCGCCGTCGTCATTGACCTGGTGTTCTCGGGCAATCCGGCTCTATCAATCGGCGTTCTTTTGGTGGTCGTGATCATCGGGGTGGTCCGCCGCCGCTCGGCGCTCGGCCGCTCGTGGTCTCGCGGCCCCGACAAGCAGCGCTAACGAAGGGCCGACGATGGGCCTCCGCCTAGCCGGTTCTGGCTTGCGAAATCAATCTAGGTCAATCTCTATGCAGGCGCGCCCACGACGCCGCGTCCAGGATTGACGCTCACGAGGCACAAGGAGAACACATGCCAACCGCCGCCAAGCCCCAGTCACCGCAGGCAAACGGGCGAGCCAGACAAGTTAAAGGCTGGTATCTAGATCCGGCCCGCGGCGCGACGGATCGATCCATCATTAGCAGCTTGATCGCCGCGGTGATCTTCTTTGTCATTGACGTCGCCACGGGAGGCGGCGTCGTATCGGCGATCGGCTTGGCCGTGATCCTCGGGATCTTCGTTACCGCGATCTTTTTCGCGATCTCGCGCACGATCATCGCGCGCATGTGCAACCGCTCTTGAACCAAGGGCCGGACGGCGCCGGTCGACACCTCCGCCGACGTCCGGCCATATAGGCCCGCGTATGCGGCAGCCGCCACGCTGTGGCGTTGAGGAACCGGCTCGACGCCGCCGTCGTCAACCGCCAGTCTTGGGGTTGGCGACACGAATGCTGATGTTGGGGAAAGCGGCCACCACCTGGGAGGCGACTGCTTCAGACGTCCAGCGATAGCGTCGGGGAGCGCGCTACGGGATCAGAGGCAGTGCTCTGATCCGTATGCGGTCGGGCTGGATGACGACGATGCTGCCGACCTCGAGGGCGCCGACGAGCTGCGGCAGGTTGGCCTTCAGCAGCGCGGCCTGGTCGACCGGTCGGTGTTGGCTGCCGTGTCGGAACAGGATCACCGACGGCGAGGTCTGCGGATCGCGAGGAGCGTGCCGAAGTCGGTGTCAGCCGAAACCACGACGCGGTCATCCTGGGCGGCGTGGTCGAAGATCTCCTCGTCTGAGCCGGCCTGCATCCCGAGCTCGCGGACGTGCACGGCGTCGTGACCGGCGCGGTTGAGCTCGATCGCGACTGCTGGCGAGAGCGCGTTATCGATCAGGAACCTCACCCAGCGAGCGGTAGCTCGCGCTCACGGACGGCCTCGGGCGCATAGTGGAGCGCTTCCTGCACGTCTCCGAGCTCAAGGTCCGGGTAGGCGTCGAGGACCTCGTTGGCCGTCATGCCCTCGGCGATCATCCCGACGACCGTCGCGACGGGGATCCGCAGGCCGCGGATACACGGGACGCCGTCCATCTGGTCCGTGCGAACAGTGATGCGCGTGAAGGTCATGAGGAGAGGGTACCCGCCCCGATCACCGAAACAGCCGCGGCGGTGGGAAGCTTTGTCCTCATGCAAGCGTCCGGTTTCGTGGGCGCCGCCGCTGACCGGGCCGACCCGCATCGGAGGACATCATGTCCGAGCCAAGACTCGTGGACATCACCGGTCGTATGCGATCCCCGGCAGCGACGCCGGGTCACTGGGCGGGGTGCGTGTCGCCGAACAACGGACAGCGCTACCCGGCCGATCCGCCGACGGTCGAGGAGATCATGCGAGTGACACCCAGCCGGGCGTAGTCGCCCCGGTGGGTCGCGGTCGCGACCTCTCCCCCGGGAAGCTCCGATGGGATCACTCGCCCTTGAGGCTCAAACGACGCCGGGACCAGAACGCCGACCTCGACCTTGACCACCCTTACGGCGATGGCGGACACGGACCCGGTCGCTTTCCGGTGGTGGCGAGCTGCGCGAGCTGGTTCATCGAGGTGCTGATGATCTCGCGCTGGCTGTCGAGGCGGTGTGCCTCGGCGTCGGGGATCTCGACGTCGACTGTTATCAGCGTCCCGTCTCCGATTTGTTCGAGCCGCCATTCGAACCGCAGGTCGGAGACGAGGCACGAGACGGTCACGCGTTGCTGGTCTTGGTGGGTGTCGAGTAGTTGTGCCATTGGGAAGTCGGGGTAGCCGTCCGGGTACATGGTGTACTCGCCGTCGCTGGTGACGTCGACGGTCTGGATTCCGGCCCACCAGTCGGGGAAGCGTGATGGGTCGTAGAGGAGTTTCCAGACGTCTTCTGGCGGCGCCGCCGAGGTCGTGGTGTCATGGAACGACGACATTCGATCGTCCTCTCCCGGTTGATGACTTTAGTGCCTGGAGGTCGGCCTGTGCTCGCGAAAGCTCACGTTCGGGTTCGACCAGACCGACGACGGGGCGACCGAGGTCGGCGAGCACGGTGGTGATGTTGTCGGCGCGGACGGTCTGCTTGAGCAGGCGCTCCCACCCGCCGATCGACTCCGCGATCCGCCGCTCGGCTTCCTCGGTCTGGTTGTGTGCGAGGGCGATCAGCCCTTGGACGCGTGCCAGTCTGGGCACGAGCGCTGCGGGAAAGTCGCTTGGCCGGACTGGCTCGAGCACGGTCACACGCAGCTGCTCGGCGGCTCGGTCGGGCTGCCTGTTGCGGGCGAGCGCCTCGGCGAGCGCGAGACGCGTGACGGGTCGGCTTATCGGCGCGCCGTCGATCAGTGACTCTGCGAGCAGGTCGGCGGCGCGCTCGTACTCGCACTGGTCAAGCGCGATCAGGCCGAGGTCGTGGCTCGCCATCGCGAGCAGCTCCGGTTGGGCGAGCTGCGCGGCGAGCGCGTGCTCTGCCTCGGCTGCGGTGCGGGCCTCCTGAAACCGCCCGAGGCCTCGCAGGACGAATGATCGTGCGGCGAGCAGATGGATCTCGAGGCTCTGCAGCCCATGCTCGGAGATCGCGGCCATTCCTCGTTCGAGGAATTCGAGCGCGCGGTCGTGCTCGCCGGCGGCGGTGGCGGCGCTGGCGGCGTTTGCCCAGCATCCGTACGCCAGGTCGGGCCGGTCGGCCCGGTCGATCGCCTCGCCGGCGGCGATCGAGGGCCCGTAGGAATCGACGAACCGGCCGCGGCGCATCAGCGCCAGCGCGCGAGCATGGCCGATGTCGTAGGTCCGCAAGTCGTCGCTCTGATGGAACTCGGCGCTGAGCTGCGCTAGCAGCCGCTCGGCCTCCTCGACACTACCGGCGACCGCTTGCGCCCAGGCGGAGGCGGCGAGCGCTTCGCTGCGCTCCTCCGGCGCCGGCAGCCGGGCGCGGTCGAGCTGCTCGATCGCGTTGGTCGCGCTCTCGAGCACGGCGCGCGGGACGCAGATCGGACCGTGGTAGGCGCGGGCTCGCCGAAGCCACACATGGGCAAGCTCCAGCGGTTCGTCACGATCGAGCAGCGTCAACGCCCGTTGGAACGCCGTCTCGGCCTGGTCGCGCCGCACCCGCCAGGCCTCGAGCTCGCCAAGCTCGAGCCACAGATCGGCGCGGTCCGGGGAGATCGCCAGCGCTTCGTCAAGGTAGCCTGCCGCCTGCTCGAGCGCGGCGACGGCCCGAGCGTTCGCGGCGGCGCGGACGAGGTGAGGGACGGCTTCGGTGTCGGCGCCCGCGAGCCGGTATTGGCGGGCCACTTCGGCCGGGCGCGGAGTCGCTCCCGCCTGCTCGCTGGCCAGCAGGGCGCGCGCCCAGCGGTGATGCAGCCCACGGCGGCGCGGTTCGGCGATCTCCTCGTAGACCGCGTCGCGCAGCAGCGCGTGAGCGAACCCGATCGCACCGTCAGTGGCGGCCAGCAAGCCTGTCTGCAGGGCTGCAGCGGCCACCTCGTCCGGAGCTTCGAAGGGGAGATGGGCAATCTCACCCGGGTCCAGAGGACGGGCAGCGACGGCGGCGATCTCAACGAGCCGGCGGGCGTCTCCCGAGAGCGGGGTGATCGTCGCCCGCACCGATCCGCGGATGGTCAGCGCGACCTCGTCCCGCCCGCGCGCGAGCGCGCGCGCAGTCTCGACCGCGAGCAGCGCGTTGCCATCGGCCCGCTCGACCACCCGCCGGACATCCTCGTCGCTCAGAGATGCGGCGTTGCGGGCGAGCGCGGCCGCGGACGCTGCGGCCAGCGGACCGAGCCCCAGCTCACACGCCATCAGCCCGCGGGTCCGGAGCGCGTGCTCGAGACGATCGGCGTCGGCGCTGTGCGGCAGCTCGCGCCGAGTGATCAGCATCATCACCCGCACCTCGCCCAAGCGGCGGGCGGCGTAGCCGGCGAGCTCGAGGCTCGCCCGGTCGGCGCTGTGCGCGTCCTCGAGCACGAGCAGCAGCGGCATCTCACGCGCCGCCCAGTCAAGCATCGCGACGACCGCCTCGAACAGCCGCGTGCGTTGCAGGTCCGGCGCGATCGCGGCGCTCGGCGGCCCGCTGCGGGCGAAGTGGGCGGGGAGCTCCGCGGCCAGCACCGCGAGATCGTCGGGCCACATCGCCTCGGCCGGTGGCGCTACAAGCGAAGGCAACAGGCCGCGGATCAGCTCGGCCCACAGGCTCAACGGCGCGGTTCCGCCGAGGTCAAGCGCCGCGCACGCCGCCGTCCGCCCGCCGCCCGCGCTCGCGCGCAGGCGCAGCTCGGTCGCCAGTCGTGTCTTCCCGATCCCCGCCTCGCCACGGATCACCGCCGCCGCTCCCCGGCCGGCGCTGACCGCCCGCCATGCCCGCTCCAGCTCGGCCAGCTCGTGCTCGCGCCCGACCAGCGGCAGCAGCCCCGGCATCGGCAACGGCACGCCGACGCCGGCTGGCGCCGATGCGGCCGCTCGCAGCTTCTCGACAAGCTCGCGCGTCTGGGCAGAGGGCGCCACGCCTAGCTCGCGGCGCAGCCGCTCGGTCAGCGTGCGATAAGCCCGTACCGCACCGGCGCGATCGCCGGCCGCATCAAGCCGGGTAATCAGCCGCCGATGGGCCTCCTCGTCGAACGGGTCACAGTCCACCTGACGCCGGGTCAGCTCGAGCGCCCGGCGCAGCTCGCCGCGTCGCTCCGCGGCGTCGGCCAGCCGTTCCAGCAAACCGATGACGCGCTCCCGGTGCCGCTCCCGCGCAGCCACCGCCCAGTCGTCCTCGACCCCCTCCAGCAGCTCCCCGCGACACAACTCGAGCGCCCGGTCGGGATCACTTCCGGCGAGGCGCTCGAATTCGCGGACATCGACCCACAGTTCGTCACCGAGCAAGCTGACGCGCTCGCCTTCGACGACGAGTGCGTCCCCGAGGTGGCGGCGCAATGCCCACAGCACGCTGCGGAGGCTCGCTCGCGCGCTCTGGTCCAGCACGTCGGGCCAGAACCGACTCGCCAACTCGGCGCGGGGAACAGGTCGTGTAGCGATCGCGAGGTACGCGAACAGCGTCCATGGGCGCTGCGACGCCGGCGAGTCGATCACGGCCCCGTTCAGCTCCACCTCGAGCGTCCCCAGTAGACGCACGCGCAGCACGACACAAATCGTACCGCCGGTTTGACGCCCGTTTGACGGCGCCGAGACGCACGGCGGCGAATCTCCTCGTAGCAAGATCAACCACACAAGGAGGAAGCGATGAGTACCACCACCACATTTGATCTCGACCGGTTCGCACGCGCGGCCGAAGAACGCGACGCGTCCACGCAGCTGTCGATGTACGCCCCCGACGCGACGGTCACGATCGCCGACAAGATCTCCCAGCCCGGCTCCCCACGAGTGCTCCACAACCGAGGTGAGATCGGGACCTGGCTCGAGGACACCTACGGCCGCGACATGACCCACTCGGTCGGGCACCGGGTCAGCGACGACTCCGGCGCTGCCTACGTGCAGGCGTGCCGCTACCCGGACGGCACCAATGTGCTGTGCGCGACCGTGATCGAGCTCGACGGCGGCCTGATCTCCGGCCAGACAGTCGTTCAGGTCTGGGACGAGGCGTGACCATGTCGGCGACTCACGAAATCGATCAGGACAAGCTCGACGAGTTCATGGGCCGGTTCGTCGGCGACCTCGGCGCGGCGATGAGCGCCGCGCTGGTCGTGATCGGCGACCGGCTCGGGCTGTACCGAGCGATGGCCGACGGTCAGCCGATCACCGCCGAGGAGCTCGCGTCGCGCACGGTTACCGATGCACGCTACGTGCGGGAGTGGCTGTCCAACCAGGCCGCCGGCGGATACGTCAGCTATCAGGCCTCGAGCGACAGGTTCTTCCTGACCCCGGAGCAGTCGCTCGCGCTCGCCCAGGAGGGCAGCCCGGCGTTCGTGCCCGGCGCGTTCCAGCTCGCGACATCGCTGATCAAGGACGAGGAGAAGATCGCCGACGCTTTCCGCGACGGCCACGGCGTCGGCTGGCACGAACACCACCACGACCTGTTCACCGGCACCGAGCGGTTCTTCCGGCCCGGCTATGCCGCGAACCTGATCACCTCCTGGATCCCGGCGCTCGACGGCGTCCAGGCCAAGCTCGAGTCTGGCGCACTCGTCGCCGACATCGGCTGCGGCCACGGAGCCTCGACGATCCTCATGGCACAGGCGTTCCCGCGCTCGGAGTTCGTCGGCTTTGACTACCACCAAGCCTCGATCGAGAACGCACGAACGGCCGCCACCGATGCCGGGCTCGACGGGCGTGTCGCCTTTGAGGTCGCTACAGCGAAGGCGTACCCGGGAGGCGACTACGACCTCGTCGCGATGTTCGACTGCCTGCACGACATGGGCGACCCAGTCGGTGCCTCGGAGCACGTGCTGCAGACGCTCACCCCGGACGGCACATGGATGATCGTCGAGCCCTACGCCGGCGACCGGCTCGAAGACAACCTCAACCCCGTCGGCCGCATCTTCTACGGCGCCTCGACGCTCGTCTGCACACCAGCCTCGCGCGACCAGGAAGTCGGGCTCGCGCTCGGCGCCCAAGCCGGCGAGCAGCGACTGCGAGAGGTCGTCACCGCTGGTGGGTTCACTCGTTTCGGCCGCGCGACCGAGACGCCCTTCAACATCGTCCTCGAGGCGCGCCCGTAACGCCTGCACCGGTAACGCCTGCACCGACACTACGATCACGGCGCCCCTCGGGGGGCAAGCTCCGTGATCGGCCACGCCGCGGACGGCTCGCGACGCACAACGTCGGGCGGTAGCGCTCTATCGCCGAGGAGGCGGCAGCGGCCGAGGCGCTGCGAGATTATGGGCGCTGCATTCGTGTCTGCGCGGGCATCCTGCCTGGTCGAGCCGGTGGCAGCATGTCGGATGTAGCGTGTGCTCCGGTGTGGTTGGATTGGGGGATGTCAGGGATCTATGCGGCCGTGGAGATCGCGGCGCCTGTGGAGTCGGTTTTCGAGAAGTACGTGCAGTACGAGCGTCATCCTGAGTGGCAGCCTGGGTTGTTGCGCGCAACGCTGGTGAGCGACGGTCCGGTGGCGCGTGGGACGCGCGGGTTGGAGGTGCGCCGCTTGTTTGGCCGTGAGGTGTCTTTCCCGTATGAGATCACCGAGCATGTGGCCCCGTCCCGGTCGGCGTTTGCGACGTTGGAGGGCGCGCTTCAGCCGGCGGGTGTGGCGAGGTTCGCGCCGGTAGCTGCTGGTACGCGGATGGAGTTCGAGATGGAGCTCCGAGCGCGAGGGCCGCTGCGGGTTGTTTCAGGTTTGCTGGTTCCGCTGTTTCGCAGGCAGACGCGGCAGGATCTCGAGCGCTTCAAGGTGTGGGTCCAGCGGGAGCTGAGCGCCGACGCTCCGGCGCCGGGGTTGCGCGAGGCGAGCGTCAAGCGTCATCGCGCGTTTGACCCGCGGCGGGTGGGGGAATTGGAATGCACGGCTTGGGTGGCGTATTACCGTCGCG
>Ga0302325_10019751_pt1 | contig 14156 bp, 13 predicted proteins | sample Palsa_T0_2_FD_201948 | JGI IMG/M metagenome (GOLD analysis project Ga0302325, IMG submission 201948) | Peat permafrost microbial communities from Stordalen Mire near Abisko, Sweden - Palsa_T0_2 | ecosystem: Environmental > Terrestrial > Soil > Palsa > Peat permafrost | place: Sweden: Abisko... | reverse complement strand
AATACCCCAGTGCAGGACCTGGCCGTGAAAGCGGTCCACAATATTAAACCCCCAGATGCGCTTGCCCGTGGCAGTCTCGAGGCAGACCAACATGCCATCGGCGGCCAGGGCGTAGAGGCGGTCGCCAGCGATGCTGGGGGTGCCGCGCGGTCCGTAGCCACGCGATTCCCGGAACTGCCGCCCGGTCTGGGCGCGCCATATTGGTTTGCCGGTGCCCGAGTCATAGGCCAGCAAGAACTCTTCATCACCCTGTTGGCTCTGAATATAGAGGCGCCCGCCGGAAACCGCGGCGGAAGCATAACCTTCACCGAGGCCCTGCGTTTTCCACAGGAGCGGCGGTCCACCCTTGGGCCAGGAGTCCAGCAGGCCGGTTTCCGGTGAGATGCCGTCGCGGTTCGGCCCGCGCCATTGGGGCCAGTCGGCAGCCCAGGCTAGCGTGCAGGCCGACAACAAGTAGATCAGACGAATCGCGCGGCGTCCCAGCATGTGGGAAGCTTACCGCCAAGAGGGGAGGAATGGCAACTCTTGGGGTTTGTATTTGGGCAAGATAGACTTGGACTATGGTTGTAGACCATGGTATAAGTAGATCGTTATGGAGCGGGAGATCGCGATTTCGAAATTCAAGGTGACTTGCCTTGCGGTGATCGAGGAGGTCCGGCGGACGCGAAGGCCCATCCGCGTGACCCGTTTTGGGAAGCCCGTCGCCGAGGTTCGCCCGGTGACTGCCGCGCCCAAGCAGTCCTGGCTTGGATGTATGAGAGATTCGCTCGAAATCTCGGGCGACATCGTGCGGCCCGTCGGGGCCTTCGACAAGTGGGCGTCCAGGCGTTCATGAAATTGCTGCTCGACACACATATCTGGATCTGGGCGCTCGAAGGTCCCGAAAAGCTGAGCCGCACAGTTCGGCGCCAGCTCGAGAATCCTAAGAATGAGCTGTATCTGTCGCCGGTATCGATCTGGGAAGCTCATCACCTGGAGCGGCGCAAGCGATTGCGAATCCGAAAGAGCTTTGCAGAGTGGCTGGAGCAGGTATTTTTGCAGGTGCCCCTTCTGGAAGCGCCCTTCAATTTTGCGGTAGCGGCCGAAGCTTCTCGCATCGAACTGCCGCAGGCCGATCTGGGCGACCTGTTTCTGGCCGCAACAGCTTCCGTGTTCAGTCTCACTCTGGTGACAGCCGATTCTCAGCTAACCGGATGCGCGTGGTTGAAGACCTTGGCTAACGAATGAGCCGGCAGCTCCAAAAATTGTTGCGGCATACATTCCGGCTCGCCGGGCATCGCGGATCGAAATGATAGCCCTGCACGGTAACTGAGACGGAAACATTCAGGGGTGCAGTGTCAGCTTTTGCACCCTCCAATTGGTTAATTCGCCAACATACAGCACGTTCGGATCGCGGCAATCGATTTCGTTTACGGTACCGAACTCCTTCACCCGCTTGCCCGCTGTACCGAACTTCCCCAGAATTTTCCCGTTCAGCTCCATCTTGTAGATCTCGCCGTAGTCCATGGAATCGGGCGGATTAGAATTCGAACTGTATAGGTACTGGTGAGCTCCAGGCGAAATGCAGATTGTCCATGGCGCGCCCACATCGCTGAATTGAGCCTTAAAGTTTCCCTCATTGTCGAAAACCTGAATTCGTCGGTTGTCGAGGTCCGCCACGTAGACGTTACCCTGAGCGTCGATGGCAATCGCATTAGGCATCTCGAACTGGCCCTGCCCGGCGCCTTTTGAACCCCAGGTCTTGATGAACCTGCCGGACTTGTCCAGCTTGACGATGCGCGCGTTGGTATACGCATCGGAGACGAAAATGTTTCCAGCGGCATCCCAGGCGATGTCGGTCGGACGATTGAAATTGTCACCGGCAATGCCCTGGCCCGGCACTCCGCGGCTACCAGGCCCACCGCCGCCAGTGGGATTGATCGACTCTGGTTTGCGGCCGAGCGCCATCAGAAAACGGCCGGCAGGATCGAGCTTGACGATGACGTTGGCGCCGCGATCCACGGTCCAGATATTGTCATGCGAATCGACGCGAACCGTCTGTGCGAACAGGAATCCATAAACCCCGGCGCCGACTTCGCGCAGGTATTTTCCACTCGGATCGAACTCGAAAAGACGCGAGCCTCCGTGCGTGAAAAAGCGCGACCCGCCCATGGTCGCATCTTCTCCGGTGCGCGTGTAAACGAAGAGGTTTCCCTTGGAGTTCGTCGCTACTCCCGCGGCTTCGCCAAGGTGGAGATTGGCCGGCAGTTTCAGAAAAGCAGGAGCCGAGTCGAAAGATATTTCCGGAACCTGAGCAAAGAGCAGGCTGCCGGAAACCAGGGCCAGCGAGACGCACGAGAATTGCCGCATGGAGGCTCCTACTTCCCGTTCGGGTGCAGAATGATTTTCTGCACGCGCCATAATTGGATTTCCGAGATGTAAAGCTCGTCGGGATTGCGGCAGTCGATCTCATGCAGGCCGCTGAACTCGCCCAACTGCTTGCCCGCTTTGCCGAATTTTCCCACGATCGTGCCATCGAGCTCCATCTTGTAAACCTCTCCCGTGACGGTGGCCAGTGTCGAATCGTTGGAGTCCGGGAATGAGTTTGACGAAAAGAGATACTGGTGGGGACCGGGAGAGACGCACAGCTCCCAAGGCGCTCCGACATTGTCATAGATAGTTTTGAAGGTCAGGTCATTGTCGAAGACCTGTATCCTGCGATTGCTCCGGTCTCCCACATAGACGTTCCCACTGGCATCGACCGCGAGCGTGTGGGGAAGGTTGAACTGCCCCGGATCGGAACCCTTCGAACCCACGGAGGCGATAAATCTGCCGTTCTTGTCGTACTTCACGACGCGCGAGTTGCCGTAGCCATCGGACACGAATATGTTGCCGGCCGGGTCCCAACCTACGTCGGTCGGGCGATCGAAGACATACTTCCCCGGATTGGCCGCGGGCCCCGGCGGGGGAGGCGCCGCCAGCGCGTCAACGGGTTCCGGCCTTCTGCCGAGAGTCATTACCACCCGGCCTTCGGGGTTGAACTTGACGACCATATTGGACCCCTCGTCGACGGCCCAGATGTTATCCCTCGGGTCGACCCTCACCGCGTGAGCAAACACGAAGCCATACAGGCCCTCGCCAATCTCGCGGATGTAATTTCCGTTCCGATCGAATTCGAACAGCCGCGTCCGCTGGCTTCGTGTGTAGACAAAGATGTGTCCCTTGGAGTTCGTCGCGACGCCGATGCCTTCGCCGAGATACAGGTTCGCCGGAAACTTCAGCAGGTTGGGGACCGACTCATAGGGGATTTCAGGCACATTTTGCGCTTTGGCTCGCAAGGCGAGTGCGGCGGGTGTCAGGTTTTGACTCTGGGCGAACACCGGCATGACCGACAATATCGCCGAAAGAGTAATTTTGCGATGTCTCCGCATAAGATTTTGCTTTGAGTATAATACTGCGCTAACCGTCAAGTAGCGGACCTGGTCGCACTGCGGGAGCGTAGGTGCAAAGGCGGGCGCAGTTGATATAGACTCTATCCATGTCCCCGCCTGTATTGCTATTGCTTATCATCGTGCTCCTTCTGTTGTTCGGGGGCGGGGTCGGCTACCGTCGATATGGATATGACCGTTACGGATATTCCGGCGGGATTGGGATCGTAGGTCTGGTGCTATTGATTCTGATCCTGTTCTGGGCGTTCGGATATGGGGGATGCCGAATTCCTCACCGGTACCGGTGATACCCTCCTGGGGCTTCTTTCGGGTTGACTTTGCCGTGGCGGAAGAGAGGTCTGCGTTCGTGCGCACTACGACAGGAGTGATTCACTACTTCGATAAGATATTGGGCATGCAAACGATCGCACTCTTGATTCTGGGAATCGGCTGGGTGGCTGCGGCGGCCGATCCAACTCCCGCGCGCATGCCCGTGCTGGTGGAGTTGTTCACCTCCGAGGGCTGCTCGAGCTGCCCTCCGGCGGACGCTTTGCTCGAGAAACTGGATCACTCGCAACCCGTGCCGGGAGCTGAGATCATCGTCCTGAGTGAACACGTGGATTACTGGAATCACCTTGGATGGTCCGACCCTTACTCTTCGGCGCAACTGACCCGCCGCCAGGAGAGTTACGCGCTACGCTTCGACACCTCGGGTCCGTACACACCGCAGATGGTGGTGGACGGCACCGCGCAATTTGTTGGCAGCGACGGGCGGGAAGCGTTATCCGCCATCGGCACGGCGGCGCAGGCGGAGAAACTGAACATCAGAATGCAGCGGTCGGGCGCCGGCATCACACATGTGGAGATCGATCCCGCCCCGCGCGGGGGCGACGTGTATCTGGTCCTGGCGGAAAACAGCGCGTCGTCGCAAGTGCTGCGCGGTGAGAACCAGGGCCGAAGCTTGCATCACGTGGCCGTCGTTCGCCGCATGGAGCAGATCGGGAAATGGAACGGCCGGAAACCGTTTATCAAGGACATATCTTCCCGAGAAGGCGACCTGGCTCTCCGCCTGATCGTATTCGTCCAGCAATCCGGCGCCGGACGAATTTTGGGAGCGGCCGCGCTCGAGGGCCGCCAGTAGGTACATGCGCACGGGGCTCGGCGCCGCCATCTGTTTACTCGCGCTGCTGCCTGCTTCTGCCGCGCCGCCTTTATGGCGCCTGGTGTGGAGCGATGAATTCAACGGTCCGCCGGGTTCGCCGCCCGATGCTTCGAAATGGGTCTACGATCTCGGCGGCGGAGGATGGGGTAATCAGGAACTGGAAGTCTATACCGATAGTCGCGGCAACTCGCTGCAGGACGGGCGGGGCAATCTGGTAATTCAAGCGCTCGAACGCAGTCCAGGACAGTTCACCTCCGCCCGGCTGAAGACCCAGGGAAAATTCTCTACCGAGTACGGCCGCATCGAAGCCCGTATCAAGATTCCACACGGTCAGGGCATCTGGCCGGCATTCTGGATGTTGGGCGCCAACGTAGCCACGGCGGGCTGGCCGGCTGGTGGAGAGATCGACATCATGGAGAATATCGGGCGCGAGCCGGCTATTGTTCATAGCACCGTTCACGGGCCGGGATATTCCGGCGCGCACGGAATTGGACGGCCGTTCTCCCTGACGTCTGCCCGCTTCGCCGACGATTATCATGTTTACGCCGTCGAATGGGCTCCTCAACGCATTGACTTCTTAGTGGACGGCACCCGTTACCACACAGTCACTCCGGCCTCTATTCCGCCGGGATCGAAGTGGGTCTATGATCAACCCTTTTTTCTGATCCTCAACGTGGCGGTGGGTGGCGCGTGGCCGGGCAATCCGGATGCAACCAGTATGTTCCCGCAAAGAATGTTGGTTGATTATGTGCGCGTTTATCGCCGCCAGCCAATACGGTACAGGCGCGAGTAATAGTGACGGCGACCGGAGGTCCGCCCACCAGGCAGCACGGCTGCTAAGATCGACTCATGAGGTGGGTGGGTGCTTTGCTGTTGTGCCCGTGCATGGCTTACGCCAGCGTCAGGGCTTCGGACCTGGCGCGCGAGATACGCGAGATCTCGCTCGATCCGGCCGAATGCTACCGCGTGCGCGAGCTGGCGCTCCCCAAGGATGAAGCTCGCATCTTCTTTACCGACGGCTACCTGATTTTCGCCAAACCCATCTCCGGCGTACGCACCGCGGCTGTCTTCACCACCGAGGTGGAGGGTGGCGAGGCCGAGTTGCTGTTGCTGCCGCCGAATCGCGCGGAGCGTCGGTCGCTTGCCTCCAGCACCGGCTCGCCCAACCTGGATGAGCACTTTTCAGCCTCCATACTGTTTTTTTCCGACGATACCTATGCCAGGCTGACGGATCAGATTCGGCAGAATCCCTTCAACCGCAAGAGCCCCGAGATGGGGGAACTCATGGCGGACAGCTGGCGGCCCGTGGTGCGCAGTATCGCCGCCAGCTTCCAGACGCGGCTGGTATTGGATCTGCTCTCGAGCGACCCGCGCCGGCCCGGCTTTTTCGCCGCGTCGATGAGCGGGAAGAAACTGGGTAACTTCGATCTCTATTATGACCACCGCGCTTTGGAACAAATCGTGATCGGGAAATGGAATTCGCGCGATGGCCGGCTATTCTTCGATGTGTGGAGCAGCTTCGTGGCGAAGTCATTTCGCAGCCCGACGGATACATCGGCGGAATCCGACTTCGCGATGGACAATTTCCGTATTGAAGCCACGGTGCAGCCGGACCTCGGCTTACAGGTGGTCACGCGCGTCAGGATTAGAGCCGGAAGCGCGCCGTTAGCGGTGCTGGCATTCGATATCGCCGAATCGATGAAGGTATCCGCGGCGTCGGTGGACGGGGCCCCCGCCGAGGTCTTCCAGCGTGAGTCGGCGCGCTCGGACCTCATGCGCAATGTAGGCAACGAGATGTTTTTGATCGTGCCGTCCCAGCCGCTTGAGGCGGGCAAGGAGCACGAGTTCGAGATCCAGCATGCCGGCAAGGTGATTTTCGAAGCCGGAAACCAGGTCTACTATGTAGGTGCGCGGGCCAACTGGTTCCCCGAGAGTGGGAGACAACCCGCGAAGTTCGACTTGACCTTTCGCTATCCCAAGGAGCTGGATCTGGTAACGGCCGGCGAACTGGTGGACGAGCGCGTGGAAGGCGACTGGCGTATAACACGGCACAAAACGAATACACCCATACGCATGGCCGGCTTCAACCTCGGGCGCTATCAGCGAGTGCGGACATCGCACGACGGCTACACGGTGGAGGTGTGCGCGAATCGCTACGCGGAGCCGGGCCTCGGCGCCAAGCGTATAGCGACTATTCCTGATCTGCCGATGCGACCGATCGCGCACGGGCCCGGAGTCGTCAACAGTCCGCCGGATCTGCTTCCCAGCTCTACGTCGCGCTTACAGGAGCTGGCCTCCGAGATTATGTCCGCCCTTGAATTCATGGCAGCGGACTTTGGGCCGCCCGCCCTGCCGAACCTGACCGTGTCTCCCGTTCCCGGGCGGTTCGGACAGGGCTTCCCCGGCCTGATCTATCTTTCCACGATGTCCTATCTGGCTCCGCAGGAACAAGCCATCCGTACCCTGAACGCCCACGGGCGCCTGTTCTTCTCCGACATTCTGTACGCGCACGAGACGGCGCATCAGTGGTGGGGCAACATAGTGAACGCGGCAGGCTATCACGATGAGTGGCTCATGGAGGCGCTCGCCGATTATTCCGCGCTGCTGTATCTCGAAAAGAAGAACGGTCCGCAACCGGTAGCCTTGGCGCTGGATACATACAAGACCAACCTGCTGCAGAAGACCGGCGACGGACAAACCGTGGAATCCACCGGTCCTATCGTGATGGGTTCGCGTCTCGAGAGCTCGCAGGCGCCGCAAGCTTACAACTTTGTCACCTACGGTAAAGGCTCCTGGATTATGCACATGCTGCGGAGGCGTATGGGCGACCAGCGCTTTCTGGCGATGCTGGCTGATTTACGAAAAGAGTACGAGCAGAAGCCTCTCTCGACGGAGTCCTTCCGGGCGACCGCCGCGCGCTTTCTTCCGCCGAAATCGCCGGATCCGGACCTGGAGGAGTTCTTCGATCAATGGGTCTACGGCACCGGCATTCCATCGTTGAAGCTCAGCTATTCGGTCAAAGGGAAAGCTCCGGCACTGCGCCTTGCCGGAACAGTTACGCAGAGCGACGTGGACGATGACTTCAGCGTGGCGGTGCCTATCGAGATCCAACTGGGCCACGGTAAGACACTGACACACTGGGTGCGGACGGCCAACGGCGCGGTAACGTTCTCGGTAGCGCTGGCCCAGGCACCCGTCAAGGTTCTGCTCGATCCGGGCCTTAGCGTGCTACGGAGGTAAAAAGCGCTGGTTCTGTTGCCCGCTTCTCAGGCTTCTTGATTGATCATTTGAATTAGAGCCCGGATGTACCCGTAGGCATAGGCGAACGCCTGTTTTCCACCGGCATCGCCATCGATGTGTGGCACATGGTCCGGCATCAGCATGCCGTCGTAGCCCACTTCCCGGTACACGCGCATTGCCCGAATCATGTTTACGTCGCCATCGTCCGGGAATGTTTCCTGAAAGTTGAGGAAGCCGCCCCGAATGTTGCGGAAGTGTACGTTGAAGATCTTGCCGCGCGCGCCGAAGTAGCGGATCACGTCGAAGATCTGTTCGCCGGGCTTTTCGAGCATCTCGGAAACCGTACCCTGGCAGAAATTCAAGCCGTGATAAGGGCTGGGTGTGATTTCGATAAAGCGCTTGAGGCCGTCCACGCTGCCGAGCACCCGATGTACGCCTCGGAAGCCGCGCTCGCGGGGCATCCCGGGATCGTGGGGATGACAAGCCATGCGGATCTTATATTCTTCGGCCACAGGGATGACTCGCTTCAGGAAATAAGTAATGCGGTCCCAGGCGGCCTCTTCACTGACAGGGCCGGCTTCAGTGAGCGGTGGCTCCTGTGAGGCTTTCTCATACATAAAAGTGCTGTAGTGCGCGCCGCCGCGGCCCGGCGTAGGCTCCGTGCGCACTACGCCGAGAATGGACATGTTGTACTTCAGGGCCGGGATGCCGGCGTGCGCGGCATTGCGAATCATCTGGCAGATATCGTCGATTTCGCGGTCGCGCTCGGGACTCTTGCCCAGCATGATATTAGGGTTCTCAGACTTGGTGACATAGACGGAGCTCAGCGGCAGCGGTACCATGTCGAGGCGAATGCCGAAAGACTCGACGCGCTCGCGCAGCCGGCTGAGCGACGCGGCCGACCAATTCTCGTCCAGCCGCGCCGCCGGCAGGGTACTGCAAATATGATTGACCCCCAGGGCGGCCAGCACGCGCAGCGCGTCGTCGGTCGAATCATTTTGGGTGCCCAGCTTCAGAGAGGCTTTCGGGCCGCGCGGGGCGGGCTGGTTTTGGGCGGGCGCACCGGACGCCGCCAGGGCGGCTGCGGCGGCTTCAACGAAATAGCGGCGTTTCATCACCCATACTTCTATCAAAAAGTGGCGCTCTTTGCATACGGGCTTCTGGAGCCTTCAACGTGCAAGATCGGTCGTATCACCTCCGCCGGAGTCATCAGCGAGAATTCCCTTCCGGCCGTCGATAGCCCCGCGCGAATCACGGCGGGGACGGACGGGGCGCTTTGGTTCACCGAGTCCGGTGGCAACAAAATCGGGTGCATCACCACTTCCGGAATGATCACACAGAGTACCCCGTGCCGGGCCAGGGTCTGGGCCCCGGTTTTATCGCGGGGGGCCAACCGGGCTGTGGCTTACCGAATGGGAGGCTGGCCAGATCGGGAACGCCCCGGCGTGCGATCTGGGTTTCAGTGCCAGCTTCGCGAGCCATACCCTGACGTTGAACTTCAAACTGGGCACCACGGCGCCGGCAATGTTCTACGTCAGCCTGACCGCAAGCATGGGCACGGTCAATCAACTGTGGTCCAAGGCCATTCCCGCGACAGTCCCGCCAAACCCTGTCACGCTACGTTTGGGCCTGATTTTCCTAATCTGGGCGAGGTGACTATGCTCGCGGGTTTGGAGACTGTCAAGGGAGTGAGCCTGTGTTACGAAACGGCCGCCGTCGATACGGGGCCGTGACTCGCCTTAGCGAATCGGCGAAAAGGCCAGCGGGCGCAGGATGGCGTTAGTGATGTTGGAGACGATCTCGGCGTCCGAGTAACCGGGTTGCGCGCGCAGCTTTTGCCATTCCGGATCGCCGCCGAATGCGCTCCAAAGCTTGTCGCGGGCGGCCATGCTCTCAAACGACAGCATGTAAGTCAAACTCGGCAGGTTGCGCCCCACCATGGTTTCGCCGAAAAACACGGGCGCCATGCCGAGCCTCTGGAAAATGGAGGCTTCGCCGTCGTTGAACATCCGGATCTTGCGCCGTGCGGCTTTCGCGTTGTTGGATTCGTAGGTGCGCAACTCGAATATGCGTGGCGGACGGTCGCCGGCCGGGGGTAGTGCGATGGCCGGCACGCTGTCGAACGCCCGCAGCAGCGAGTTTTCCATACGGATATAGCTCAGCTCCGCCATGGAGTTGTATTCATCGAAACCCTTCTGGAATTCTTTGTCCGACGCCATACGTTCCAGGCCGGCGGCGAATGCGCCCGCGGATGGATAGCTGGTCACGATCAGGAAGAAGGGGCTTTCTTCGCCTATCATGGCGCTGAAGAATCCTACCGGCCCGATGCCCAGTCGCACAGCGCACGGCAGGAAGTATTTGCTCAGGAAATCCGAAGTACGTTCGGTCTGGGAACCGGTGCGCATGCGGACGTAGCGCAGTTCGAACCAGGCGTTCGGCTGCTGGGCGGAAACAGGGATGGCGGCAAGGCCCGCCGAAGCCGATGCGGTCATAAAATGGCGGCGATTCATCACGCCAATACATATAACAGAATTGCACAGGCGCAGGTGGCGGAATTGTAAACGGTTCAGCCCCTCAAGACTTGTCAATCTCTCTGGCGGCGCGGTTTGCGGATTCCAGCGCCGCTTCCTGTCCCCAGGACATCTGGGCGGCGTATGCTCCGGCGAAATGAATGCGGCCGCAAGGACGCGTCACTTCGGGCCAGAAACGCGCCAACTCACCTGGCTTGTAACTGGTTCGCTCGCACATTCCGGCATAGGGGTCCTTCGACCAATCATGTACGATGGCTTGCTCGATGTCCGCCGATTTTCCCGGGTAAAGCTTCTGGAAGGCGGCCAGCGAGGCTGAAGCGGTGACACCCGCCTGAGCGCCTCCCAGCAGAATGCCGCGCGGCGTCTTCACATCTTCCGCCATCGACCACAATTCATTGAGGTGGGGATCCGGAGGAGCCCAGTTCGGACTGACTTTGTCCGTTTCCCAAAATCGTGTCCGCGATTGAAAAACGATGCGGCATCGGGTGTAGTAAGGCATCTCCCGGATCGCGAAAGCCTTCGCCTCCGGCCACGACGGCGAAATCGGAATCTGCCGCAGAACGACCATCGAGACGCAGCTGACGAGGTAGTCCGCATCGAGCCGCCGTTCTTGCCCGAACTCCCGGTAGGTCACGGTCGCTCCAGTAGCACCCTGCTCGATGCGGAGCACCGGGCACCCCAGGCGCACCCGATTGCCGAGCCGCGCCGCGAAGGCGTCCGTCATGAGCTGGTTGCCGCCTTTGAGGCGGAACAATTTCTTGGTCTGGAGATCGGTGCCCCGAAGCTTTTTTACCGCCGCCCCCCAAATGGCTTGCAGAGCGCAGCCTGAGCCTCCGAAAAACTGCAGCGCGGCGGCGGATGCTCCTTCGCGCTTCAGCAGTTCGCCGTCGCTGAGTTGGTCGAACTGGCGCAAGCCTGGCTCAAAAGGATTGGCTTCGTCGCGAACCATGTCGACGTATCGCTGCGTGTAAAGAAGCGGCAATTCCGGCCAGGGATGTTGCGACAGAAAATCCCCTTCCCGCTGGTTGAATCCGAGTTCAGCGAGTACCGACCGGCGCTGGAGATCCTCCTCCGTGAACCGCTTTCCATTTAAGAACAGCACCATATTGTCGCGCCGAGGATAGGCGATCGGAGTAAGGGAAAACTCCTTGAGGTAACGCCAATACTCGGTGTATCCCGGATAGTAGAAGTGCTCCGCGCCGAGGTCGGCGTATAAGCCGTCGGCGAAGGGATCGTGCGCAGTCCGGACATGGCCTCCCGCGCGCCCAGTCGCCTCGAGTACAGTAACGTCGTGGCCGAGCCTCATCAATTCATATGCGCTGGAGAGGCCGGCAATGCCCCCGCCCATAACCAGCACCCTCTTCTTTGCACCGACGCTCTGGCCGGCGGCCGGGCTCGCGGCGGGATTTCCGGCCAGACCAGCGAGCGCCACGCTGCTCATTTTCAATAGATCCCTTCGCTTCATGGTCCCCTCGGTATTCTTTGTCCCACAAATCGAGACGGTGACTTGCAAATGATTAGAATACCAGCGACCGCCGTGCTGCCAAGTCAGCAGGCTCCTTTTACTCCGCCGCTACCCGTTTGCGCAGCCAGTCTCTCATCGCATCGAGGTATCCGGGAGCCACTTGCAAGGTTCCATCCGCGGCGCTCACCCGGATACCATGGTCTGCCATCAGGCTGCTGAGCGCGAGATGGTGCGATTGCCGGAGTCCGTTCCGTCGCTTTTGGTACAACCCTGCCGCTCGACGGGTGGGACATCGGCCAGGGATTCAGCGTGGTGGGCATGGCTCCAGTCGGCGAATCCGAACAGCCCGCGGCCAATTACCAGATTGTCAGTGCGAAGTACTTCGAGACACTGGGCATTGGGTTGCTGCGCGGGCGTGTTTTTACGGAGCACGATACTGCCGCGGCCGCTCCGGTCTGCATGGTGAACGAGGAGCTCGTGCGACGGTACCTGAAGGGCTCAGCCGATCGGTGCCCGCATCAGCGTTGAAGCCATGGATCCCGGCGGACCGAAACCCGTAGTGCAGGAGATTGTCGGGGTGATCCGACAGGTGAAGGTGTCGGGACCCGGTGAGTTGGAGAACGCCCCCGAGATCTACGTTACCATCACCCAAAATCCGTGGTTCGGCGCTTCCATTGCGGTGTGTACGGCCGTCGATTCGATGACCATGGCACAGGCGGTGAAAGCGCAGGTCCTGGCGCTGGGGCTCGCGGCTATTGGCGTTTTTGGCGTGCTGGCGTTCTCGGTAAGCCAGCGGACGCGTGAATTCGGTCGGCGCGCGGCCGGCGACGTGCTGCAAATGGTGGCCTCGGACGGCCTGAAGATCACGGGCGGCGGCATTGCAATCGGATTGACTGGAGCGGCCCTGCTCACGCGGTCGCTCAACAGCCTTCTGTACGGAGTCAAGCCGGCCGATCCGATTACTTTCGTAGCTGCACCCCCCTTGCTGGCACTGGTGGCGCTCGTTGCCTGTGCGATGCCGGCCCTGCGCGCCAGCAGAGTAGACCCGGCCGAGGCGTTGCGACAGAAGCAATTCATTGGCCGGGCGGTGGACTGAAACCTGTCTGAAATAGCGAAATCCCCGCAACACCCGCCGCTCCCGCATCCACGCACTGCGCGACATTTTCCGCAGTCACGCCACCCAGCGCCAGCACCGGCATTCGCACCGAGCCTGCAGCCTCGCGCAAGCGCTCGAGGCCCAGCGGCGCGCCGTAAGCCGCCTTCGATGGCGTAAAGAACACCGGGCCGAACACGGCAAAATCCGCCCCTTCACTTTCTGCGCGACGCACGTCATCCACCGTGTGGCACGAAACCCCGATCACGAATCCACGCGGCACGATCTTCCGCCAGATAGCCGGAGCGATCGAGTGCGCGGGCAGATGCACTCCTTGCGCCGAGCACGCGACCGCCACGTCCGTTCGCGCATTTACCAGAAACGCCGTACCGTGCGTATTCGGAAGGCGCAGCGCATCTCGCACCAGGACCGCCAGTTCGCGTGCGGACAGGTCCTTCTCCCGGATTTGTATGCGCTCGACCCCCTCCGCCAGTGCCCGCGTGATAGCCTGCAAAAGCGCCGCGCATCCGCCCAGGGGCCGGCGGTCGGTGATGTAGTAGCGCAGCATTATTAGAATTAAAGCGGATTAAAGCGGTTCGTAATAGCGCTCGCCCGCGCAGGACTTGCAGAGCACGCGCTCATCCCGAACCACTTCGCGCTTGAAGTTGATGCCTTCCCCACACTGTGCGCAAATTGTGCGTTCGCCTTTATAGCCGGGAAACTCTTCCGGCCCCAGCTGCACGCGTACCCATTGCGAGCGGAACAGCTCTTCGTCCGGCATCTCGCGATAGGCGCGCATCTGCTGCGCATTCCGCCCGGCGATCTCAGGAAACATTTCGCTGGCACGCTGTTTGGAGCTTTCGAGCGCCACCACACGGACGGCGCGGTCCGCCTCGAGGTCGCAGAAGGTGGCCGCCACTTTGCCGAAATCGCGGAATTTGAGCGCGCGCTTGCCGAGCCGGCAGCCGGTCACCACCGGGATGGCATCGGTGGCGCAGCGATCGATTTCGATGAAGGTCACCAGGCGCTTGCGGTGCTTGCCGGCGGGATCGTCCAGCGCGAGCAATTTCAGCCCGTAGATGGCCATCCGCAACCCCAGAATCTGCCCCGCACAGATATGCCCATGGGCCTGCTCGGCCAGCGCCACGTATTCGTCAAAACTCTTCAAGGGCATCGTTCACAGCACCCGCAACGCCTGCGGCGGAAACTCCACCAGCCATTCTTTATTATCCTTCCGCGGCTCGAAGTCGGGACGCGC
>Ga0302325_10019749_pt1 | contig 14157 bp, 13 predicted proteins | sample Palsa_T0_2_FD_201948 | JGI IMG/M metagenome (GOLD analysis project Ga0302325, IMG submission 201948) | Peat permafrost microbial communities from Stordalen Mire near Abisko, Sweden - Palsa_T0_2 | ecosystem: Environmental > Terrestrial > Soil > Palsa > Peat permafrost | place: Sweden: Abisko... | reverse complement strand
TCTTCGTATCCGAGGTCATCGACCACGATCTGCTCAGAACGGCCGACGTGCGGGAACGTCGCGGTCTCGACCGACACGATGACACCGAACAGGCGCCCGAGGGCATGGGTTCCGAACCGCTGGCCCGCGAACAGCACGGTAAGCAGGGTGAGCGTGACCGGCAGCACGAACGACTTCAGCCCCGGCTGCGCTGACCCGAGCCCTTCTACCGATGCGATGACGCTGATCGCCGGGGTGATCGTCGCGTCGCCGAAAAAGAGCGCCACTCCGAATATCCCCAGCAAGACCAGGGCCGCCGCGGCGGCACCCGACGCGCTGCTGGCGCCCTTCCTCCCGTTACGCCGCGCAGTCGCAGTGCCCATCGGCTCGCCTCCGGCTGCCCGCAATATCGCGCCATCTCGCCGCCCCGGATGGCGAGTGGTCTCTAGCCAGCGCCGCCTACCCGGGAAAGCCGTCCGGAATCCCCAGGTGGTCCGCGCAATGCTCGAGGACTACCGGGCCGGCCTGAGTGTCAATCGGCAGCACGAGGAAGCGGACCGGGCCGCGACGCTGCTGGCTGCGGACGCGGACACGCTGGGCCCGGCGTGTCGCCCGTGACGCTCACTCGATGTCGACTAGTGTCTGTAATTGTTTGATTGTGTTTGATTTTGTTGATGACGCGGGATGGCGGCTGCACGCGGGAAGCCCGGATGCTTCCACCACGACCAGCACGCTGCCACGTCCCGTTCACGCCCTGCCCGAGCATCCCGTCCGTTCCGCCGACCAGAAAGCACACCGTGTCCCAGATCGCCAAGCTCTGGCCATTCGACGGGTGGATCCCGCGCGCCGTCGCGTTCGACTGCGACGGGACGCTCGTCGACACCGAATCCTGCTGGACCCACGCCCAAGCCGAGCTGTTCGCCAGCCGCGGCCTGATCTTCACCCCCGCGCGCGAGCTCGCGTTCCACGGCATGGCGCTTCCCCCCCGGTGCGCCCGGATAGCCGAGATCTTCCGCGAGCCCGACAATGCGTCGGCCATCCGCGACGAACTGCTCTACCTGGTCACCGAGCGCATCTCCGCCCACGCGCTGCCCAGGCCGGGCGCACTCCAGGCAGCGGCCCTGATCACTGCAGCCGTCCCGGCCGCAGTGGTCAGCAACGCGCCGCGGTCCCTGCTCGACATCGCCCTCAAGCGCGCCGGGCTGGACGGCATGTTCTCCGTCATCATCGCCGCCGAGGACGCCCCCCGTCCCAAACCCGCCCCCGACCCGTACCTGCTCGGCTGCGCCCGCCTCGGCACCAGCCCTGACGCCACCCTGGCGATCGAGGACTCGGCAACCGGACTGCGCTCCGCCCGCGACGCCGGACTGGCGACCCTGGGCGTGCCCAGCCTCCCCGGCCAGCCCCTGTGCGCCGACGCCGTCATCAGCACCCTCGAACATCCCAGCCTGACTAGGTGGATCGGCACCTGGCACACGCCGCCCCCGGTCACGTAGCCAGCCCGCCGGTCCGGTACCTACCGTGGGCCGAGGATTCTGTCGGCCACGTCCTGGATTTCCTGGCGCAGACGGGCAGTTGTCCACGCCTGGGTGGCGATCAGGTTTTCTAGCAGGTCTATGCGGGTGAAGGAGAGGAGCGCGTGGGCCGTCCAGGCCGCGCGGTCGGGGGTGACTATTCCGGCGAGCAGGTCTGTGAACAGGGCGTGCGCCAGCTGGTAGGCCGGGGATTCCAGGAACGAGGTCCGCTCGGACGTCTGTTCCAGCGCGCGGGTGATCTTGCGGTTGTCCAGTTTGAACTCGACCATGGCGTCCAGCAGCGCCAGCAGGCGTTCGCGGGGTGGCGTGGCCGGGCCAAGTGGCGGCGGGCCGTCGACGATCGCGGCCATCAGGCCGGCGATCCGGGTGTCGAAGACGGCGCGCAGCAAGCCTGTCCGGTCGCCGAAACGGCGGAACAGGGTGCCCTTGCCGACGCCGGCCGCCGCCGCGATATCGTCCGTCGTGACCGTCAGCGGATCGTCGGTTGTGTCGAACAGGATGCTCGCGGCGGCCAGGATGGCCTGGCGGTTGCGGGAGGCGTCTGCGCGTTCCCTGACGGTCACGGGTGGAACTCCGCCACCGCGAAGTCACGGAACGAGCGGGGTGGGGTACCGGTCATCCGCTGCACCGTATCCGTCGTGCGGTCCTCCATACCGGAGGCGATGACCCAGTCCATGCCCACCAGGAATTGCGCCGTGGCCTCTGGCACGCCCAGAGCCTCGTAGTAGGCGGGCTGTTCCGCCGGATCCAGCCGTTTGTGCGTGATCGCGCGGCCGCTGGTCTCGGTCAGGATCGCGGCCACGTCGTCGTAGCTCAGCGATTGCGGGCCGGTCAGGATCAGGTCCGTGTTCACCGCCGCCGGTGCCAGCAGTGCCTCGACGGCGACTTGAGCGATGTCGCCTGCGTCGACGAACCCGGCCCGCCCGGAGCCGGCTGACGTGGCAATGGCCGACGTGGCGCGGATGCTGGTGGCGTGCGCGTGGCCACCGATCACGTTCTGCATGAACCAGCTCGGCCGCAGTACGGCCCATTCGTCGAACGTGTCCGCGATCACCTTGTGCACGGCGCCCGTCATCGGATCACCGGCCGACACCAGGGAGTTGCTCAGCAGCACCGCTCGTCGCACGCCCGCTGCCCTGGCCAGGTCGAGGAACGGCACCATCACGGCCTGCGGGTCCGGGTCGCGGATCGGCGGCACCAGGTACATCCGGTCGACGCCGGCCACCGCGCCCGCGTGCGTATCCGGGTCGTACCAGTCGAACCGGACGGCACTCGAGCGGCTGGCCGCCCGCACCGTGATTCCCCGCGCGGCCAGCCGGGCGGCCACCCGGCTGCCGGTGGTGCCGCTCGCCCCGGTGACCAGGACGGCGCTCATTCGGCGCTCCGGAGCGGGTTCCAGTAGTCCCGGTAGCGCGCAATCAGCCCGTCGCGCACGGTCAGGACGGACACATACGACTGCTCGTAGGGTGCACCGGTGGCCGTCACCGTGCCCGTCATGGTCATCTCGATGATCGCCACGTCCGGCTTGACGGTCTCGTGGATCTCCAGGTTGCTCACCCCCTCCAGGCGCACGCGGCCAGAGAGGGCCTTCAGGTAGTCACCGAGCGCGGCCTTGCCCTCGACGCGCGCCGGACGGCCGGGCGGGGCGAACGGGAACTCGAACACGACATCGTCGGCGCACAGGTCGAGCAGCGCTCCGCTGTCGTTTCCGGCGACGCTCACCTGGGCCAGTTTGCTGAAGACGTCCACGGCTGTGGTCAACGTTCCTCCTCGAATCAAGCGGACCGCAAGTCCGATTGGTTCGACGATACGGACTGCAAGTCCGATTGGCAACTACGCCAACGTCCGGGGGCGTCTGCGCGTGAACCAGGCGAACGTGTTCGCGCGGGCAGCCACCACGGGACCGTTCGGGATAATTCTGATCTTTTCTGTTCTTGGCATGGACCGTGCAGTTGACGGCCATGGGCTTGGGGGCTGGATCTGCCTGTAACGAGCGCATTAACGCTGCGCGGGGCATCGTGTGCCGTGTCAGGGGCCCGCTCGGCCAGCCGGGTCGGCCGCCCGCCGAGCCCGCGCAGCCGGACAGCACCATCCAGGAGGGCACTGGCGCGCCGCTGGCGACCTGACGGGCGCCCGCCGCACCGGCGACGCCGGCCGGCCAGTCGCCCGACAAAGTCGCCAGAGGAGCACACAGCTCCAGTTGCCCGCGCAGATGGGTGACCCAGCCCGACTCGAGCAACAGCGCGGAGTCGTGGTGTGAAGGGTCACCGCGGCGATGCTCAGGCGCGTGTCTTTGCCGGACACGGCAAGCCAGCAGGTCCCGGCGGTGCGGTTCGCGCTCGTGGAACGCCGGCGCCCGGTGGAGGCGAAGCTGGGGCTGGCGGGTGAAACACGGGACCGTTCCGGATCACTGGCTTTTTTCCTTTCTTCCGAAAACCTGGGGCCGTCCGCGTTCCGTCACCAGTCCTGCGCGGTCTCGGTGCCGGTGATGACCAACCCGGACGGCGTCAGGTCGTACTGCCTGGTTTCCGTCAGCGGCGGCGAGTACGCGTGCAGGCTGACCGCGACCGAGCTGGCGGAGGAGTTGCGTACGTCGTGCGCGTGCCGTGGCCCGAAGGACCGCACCGCGCCCGAGCCAATCCGGTTCGCCAGGACGGCGCCGCCATCCCTGGGCACCACGCACTCATCGAGGTCACCCCAGACGATGCCGAACGCGCCGTTTGAGCCACCGTGGTCGTGGAAACCGGTTGCCTGGCCGGGCATCCAGCTGATCAGCCACACCTCGTAGCTCTCGCTCAAGTGGATCTGCTCATACCAGCGACCCTCGGTGTCAAGGCGAACCCGTGCCACCCACTCGGCCGGGGTGGCGATCAGCCGGTGCACCTGCGCGGCTAGCTGCTTAGGTGTGATTACAAGCGGTTTGACTGTCGATATGTGCTGCTGCATGCGGTGATCTTGCCATAGTCGGCGGTGCCTGCGACCAGCCGTAACATGCTTGATCTTGACATCTAACACGGGTCGCTCAAGGTGAGTTAATGAGCGTGGAGCAGATTCAGGCCCTCGTGGACGGGCTGGCCGCCCGCCTCGGCCGCGCGGTCCTGGTCGATGACCGCGACCTGCAGCTGGTGGCCGCGAGCCAGGACTTCGGCGATGCGGACCCGGCTCGGGTGTGGTCGCTGCTGCACCGTCGGACCCGGCCGGAGGACGTCAGGCACGATGAGCTCGCCCGGTTGACGGGGCCGGGCTATGTGGCGGAGAACCCGGAGCTTGAGCTGTGGCAGCGGCTGTGCGTGCCGGTCCGCTGTCAGGGGCTGCTGCTCGGCTTCGTCTGGGTCACCGACCGGTTCGGTGAGATTGCCGCCGGGCAGCTGGCGGACTGCGAGCGCACCGCGGCCGAGATCGGCCTGCTGCTGCGCGATCGGCTGCTCGGCGCCGAGCGCGACCGCGCGCTCCGCCAGCAGCTGGTGGAGCGGCTGCTCGGCGGCGACGCCGCGGCCATGCGGGAGGCCTGGGACGAGGCGGTCGACCGGGGACTGCTGACCGACGCCGGCCAACTGGCGGTGCTGCTCGTGCGGCGTGCCGTCAGTCGCAATTCCGTCAGGAGCAGTGCCGTCAGGAGCAGTGCCGTCAGGAGCAGTGCCGTCAGGAGCAGTGCCGTCAGGAGCAGTGCCGTCGGGAGCAGTTCGGTCGGGGAATCCGGGACCGGCCAGTTGCCGAGTGCGCCACTCAGCGATCTTGAACGGATCTACCGCGATCATCCCGGGCTACGGGTGCTGAGCACCTCCTGGCCGGGACGGGCGGTCGCGATCGTTACCGGCCGGGCGGGCGAGTGCCTGGACCGGGCGGTGAGCGCGCTGGCCGATGATCTCGGTCAGGCGGGCGGCTGGCGCGTCGGCGTCGGCGGCCCGGTGCCGGGGATGGCCGAGCTGCCCGCCGCCAGGCGGCAGGCCGACATCGCGTTGTCGACCCTGCTTGAGGACGGCAGCGGGGTGGCGTACTGGACCGAGCTGAGCGCGGATGCCCTGCTGGCGCAGTTCCCGCACCAGCTGTGGGCGGACGCGCTGCTACCGGCCGGGGTGGCCAGGCTGCTGGCCGATCCCGCCGCGTCGGTGTTCCTGCCCACCCTGAGCGCGTTCCTCGACTGCGCGGGCGAGGCGCAGCGCACCGCCGCGCAGCTGCGCATTCACCGCACCACCTTGTACTACCGGCTGAGCCGGATCGAGCAGATCTCCGGGCTGAACCTGCGCGACGGCCGCGACCGGCTGCTGGCCCACCTCGCGCTGCGCCTGCAGCAACTGCACGGCGTCCCGCCGCTACCGGCGGTGGCCTTTCCTACAGATGTCGAAGAGTCGGCCCATAATCCGCGACGCCGTGCCGGATGACCTGGGGGCACCCGGTTGACAAACTGACAGCCAGCCTGACCCTCGGGAGGACGCCCGGTTGAACAGCAGCTACGAGCACATCGTGCTCGGCGTCGGCGGCATCGGCAGCGCCGCCGCCTACTGGATCGCCCGGCGCGGCGGCAAGAACGTACTGGCGCTTGAGAAGTACCGGCTCGGGCACGAAAGGGGCGCGTCTGAGGACCACTCCCGGATCATCCGGCACTCGTATCACACGGCCGAGTACGCGTCGCTGACCAGAGCGGCCTTCGACCACGTACGCGCACTCGAGGCTGAGACCAGCATGGACCTGCTGACGATCACCGGCGGGCTGAACCTGGCGCCCAACGACAGCCTCGGGGCGGCCGAGATCGGCGGCTACGAGCGCTCGCTGACCGAGCAGGGGCACGCCTACGAGGTGCTTAGCGGGACCGAGCTGGCCGCCCGCTGGCCGCAGTGGCACGTCGGCGCCGAGACGATCGGCCTCTATCAAGCGGAATCCGGGCTGCTTGACATCCGCCGGCTCAACTCGGCGCACATCTCCCGTGCCCGCGCGCTCGGCGTGACCTTCCTCGACCAGACCCCGGCCCGCCGGATCGCGGCCGCCGCCGACCACGTCGAGGTGCACACCGACGACGAGGTGTTCAAGGCCAGGACGCTTACCATCTGCGCCGGGTCGTGGACCGACACGCTCACGGTCGACCTGGGCCTGGATATCCCCCTGACCCTCACCCAGGAGCAGGTCAGCTACTTCGCGGCAGCGGACCTGCGGCCCTTCGCGCCCGCTCGGTTCCCGGTCTGGATCTTCCACGGCGCGATCTTCGACGGCGAGGAGCAGACCTACTACGGGTTCCCGGTCTACGGGGAGGCGGGGGTGAAGCTGGGCCGCGACATGTCCGGCCGGTACGTGACGCAGGAGACCCGCTCGTTCTCGCCGAATGCTGAGCAGACGGCGGAGAACGCGGCCTTCCTGGCCCGGTACCTGCCGGCCGCAGTCGGTCCCGAGCTGTCCAGCAAGACCTGCGTGTACGACCTCACCCCGGACCGGAACTTCGTCGTCGACACCGTGCCCGGCTACCCGCATATCAGCCTGTGCATCGGCGCCGGGCACGCCGCCAAGTTCGCCGCCCTGCTCGGGCACATCCTCGGCGACCTGGCGATCGACGGTGAGACCGGCTACCAGATCGGCTCGTTTACCCTCGACCGGCCGGCCCTCACCGATCCCGGCTTCCCGACCGACTTCCGCTTCGCCCGCGCCGCCCAGGAGCACGGGCTGACGCCTCGCCTGCCCGGAGACGGCTCATGACCACCGCCCCCCTCTCATCCCCGGCCTCATCCTCTGCCTCATCCTCTGCCTCATCCTCTGCCTCATCCTCTGCCTCGGCCGACGTCTTCCTGCCGACGCTGCCCGGCCGCTACTACACCGATCCCGCGATCTTCGAGCTGGAACAGCGCAACATCTTCTCCCGGCAGTGGCAGTACGTGTGCCGGGGGCAGGACCTGCCGACACCGGGTCGGTTCGTCCGGGCGGCGGTCGGAAACGAGAACGTGATCGTCGTCCGCGGCCGCGATCAACGGCTGCGCGCCTTCCTCAACGTCTGTCGGCACCGCGGCGCCACGCTCTGCGCGGCCGACAGCGGCGACGTCGGCCGGTCGATCCGCTGCCGGTACCATGCCTGGTCCTACCGGCTCGACGGCAGCCTGATGAGCGCCCCCAACTGGCACACCATGGCCGCCGCCAACAAGGACGAGCTCGGGCTGCACCCGGTGCAGCTAGCCGAGTTCGCTGGCCTGGTCTGGGTGAACCTGGCGGCGGAACCGCCGTCGCTTGATGAGCTGCTGTGGCAGCAGCTGGACTACCGGCTCGGCGGTGACCGGGCTAAGTTTCTCCGCTACGACCTGGCCGGGCTGGTGGCCGGCCACCGGATCGACTACTCGGTGGCGGCCAACTGGAAGATCATCCAGGAGAACTTCCAGGAGTGCTACCACTGCGCCACCATCCACCCCGAGCTGGTGGACACGCTGCCGCAGTTCCGCGATATTTCCAGCATTCCCGGCTACGTGGCCGACGGATACCACTTCGCCGACGGCAAGGCCTCCTTCTCCGTCAGCGGGCAAGCGGCGCTGCCCCGGCTGCCCGGCCTGACCGAGCGCGACGAGCGCCGGTACTACGGGATGGTGCTGCGGCCCAACTGCTTCCTGTCCCTGCTGCCCGACCACGTCATCGTCCATCGGTTCCAGGCGGTGAGCCCGGAGCTCACCACCGTGACGTGCGAGTGGCTGTTCCCGCCGGAGACGATCGCCGGCTACGACGTCGCCGACACCGTTGAGCTGTTCCACCGGGTCAACGTGCAGGACTTCGACGCGACCGAGTCCTGCCAGCCGAACATGAAGTCCCGTGCCTACGCGGACGGGGGGGTGCTGGTGCCGCTGGAGCAGGAGATCATCGGGCGCTGGTACTACCAGTGGTACCGCGAATCGATGGAGCTGGATTCAGTGCCACTGGATTCAGTGCCACCGCCAGCAGCGAATTTGGGGGGAACACAGTGACCGCCTTCGCCACCCGCGCCGTGCACGCCGGCACCGATCCGGCCAAGCACAACGGATCGGTGACCACGCCGGTCTACCAGGCGTCCACTTTCGTGCGACCGCGGGCCCAGCCGGTGGAGTCCGGATGGGATTACTCGCGCATCGCCAACCCCACCCGCGCCGACCTCGAAGAGTGCCTGGCCGCGCTGGACGGCGGCGCCTCGGCGGTGGCGGTCGCCTCCGGCATGGCCGCCTGCGTGACCGTCATCCAGGCGCTGTGCCGCTCCGGGGGGCACGTACTGATACCGGACAACGTCTACGGCGGCACCTGGGACCTGGTACACGACGTCTACCAGCGCTGGGGGCTTGCCTACACCGCGGTGGACATGGCCGACCTGGATGCCGTGGCGGCGGCCATCCGGCCGGAAACCGCGCTGGTATGGACCGAGACCCCGTCCAACCCGCTACTGAAGATCACCGACATTCCCGCCGTGGCCGATCTGGCTCACCAGGCGGGCGCGCTGCTGGTGGTGGACGGCACCTTCGCCTCGCCCTACCTGCAGCAGCCGATCGCGCTCGGCGCGGACCTGGTGATCCACTCCACCACCAAGTACCTGGGCGGCCACTCCGATATCACCGGCGGCGCCGTGGTCGCGGCCACGGCTGAGCTTGGCGCCGCGATCAGCAAGCACGTCGGCATGCTGGGCACGGCGGCGGCGCCGCAGGAGGCGTGGCTGGTGCGGCGCGGCATCAAGACGCTCCCGGTCCGGATGCGGCAGATCTGCGCCAGCGCCCACCGGATCGCCGAGTACCTGGCCGCGCACCCTGCGGTGCGGCGGGTGCACTATCCGGGACTGCCCGACCATCCCGGCCATCTGCTGGCCAGCAAGCAGATGCGAGGCGGCTTCGGCGGCGTGGTGGCGGCCGAGGTGCGCGGCGGGCCGGATGCGGCCGGCCAGGTATGCGAGCGCGCCCGGGTGTTCACCCTGGCGGTATCGCTTGGCAGCGTGGAGTCGCTGATCGAGCAGCCAGCGCGGATGACCCACTGCACCACGGCCGGCACCCCGGTCAGCGTCAGCGACTCGCTGCTACGCCTGTCGATCGGCCTCGAAGACTGCGACGAGCTGATCGCCGACCTCGGTCAGGCCCTGGGCGGGTGACCGGGAAACCCCTCATGACCATTGCAAAGGAGAATCGCTCTGGAGGATGCCGCGGGCTCATACCGGCAGTTGCTGAGCGTGCCGTCGCTGCGCGGGCTGGCTGTCGCGGATGTCTGCGCGCGGCTGCCGCAGGGGATGGTCACCATCACGCTGCTGCTAGTCGCCGACGCGGGCGCCTCGGTGGCGGCGGCCGGGTTCGTCGTCACCGGCTACACGCTGGGCCAGGCGGTGACGGGCCCGCTGCGCGGCCGGCTGGCCGACCGGCGCGGGCTGGTCGCGGTGAGCGCCGTCTGCGGCGGGGTGTACGCGCTGGCCCTGCTTGGCCTGCTGGCTGGGTCACTGGCCCGCGGCCCGGCCTGGCTGCTGGTGGCGGCGGCGGCCGTGGCCGGGCTCAGCGTCCCGCCGCTGAGCCCGGGGATGCGCGGCCTCTGGTCGGCGCTGGCGGCCGGCCCGCTGCGGCAGGCGGCGTTCGCACTCGACGCGGCCGTGTTCGATCTGGCCTACATCACCGGGCCGGTGGTGGCCAGCTCGCTGGCGGCCGGCCTGGCGCCGGCGGCGGCGGTCGGGGTATTGATCGCGCTGACCGGCGCGGCGATCGGCATCATTAGGGCGCGGACCAGGCCCGCTGCCCCCGCCCGGGCGAATACCGCCCGGGCGAATACCGCCGGGGCGGCCGGGGCGGCCGGGGTCGACGGCCACGCGGGGCGGCGGCGATCGGAGACCGGGCGGCGTTCCTTCCTCGGGCCGTTGAACTACGCCGCCCTGCGGCGCCTGCTGCTGACCGGGGCGCTGGTCAACGTGGCGCTGAGCGCGACCGAGGTGGCGCTGACCGGCTATGTGCGGCAGCGGCACGCGCTGTGGGCGGCGGGGCCGCTGCTGGCCGAGGTCTCGGTCGGCAGCATCGCGGGCAGCCTGCTGCTCGGCGCCCGCGCGGCGGCGCACCAGCCGTCCGCCGCCGCCCGTCGCCTGCCTCGGCTGCTGGCCTGCTATGCGCTCGGCCTGGCGGTGCTGGCCGCGGCCGCCCTGCGGGCGCCGCTGATCGCGGTCGCCGCGCCGTTGGCGGGGCTGTGCCTCGGGCCATCGCTGGCCACCCTGTTCGGCCTGACCCCGGGCGCCGAGACCAGCGGCGATGGCACCGGCAGGGTCGGCACCAGCGGGGCTGGGAACAGCGGGGCCGGGGCCGGCGGTGGCACCGAGGCGCAGGCTTGGCTGAACTCGGCCATGAACGGCGGCGCCGCCGTGGGGGCGGCGCTGGCCGGCGCCACCGCCAGCCGGCCGACGTTGGCCCTGGTCATCGCGGCCGGGGTGGCGGCCACGGCGGCGATCAGCTGCATCGGCCGGTCCCGGGACGGGCCGCGGACGGCGCAGCAGCACCCGGCGGCAACCCGGGTCTCATCCTTGTTACTTCGCAGTGTCTTGCGGTGATAGGCCGATTTCGTAGGCTAGGTTCCCGCTAGGTGATGGTGGAAAGGAGGCGAGGGTTGGCGACGTTTCTGCTCCGACGGCTCGGGCTCATGCTGCTGACATTGTTGCTGCTCAGCCTGATCGTGTTCCTGGCCGGGCAGGTGCTGCCGGGCGATCCCGGGCGGGCGATACTGGGGCCGCTGGCCGCGCCCGCCGCGGTCAAGTCGCTTGACGCGCAGCTGGGCGTCAACCGCCCGCTGCTCATTCGCTACGTCACCTGGCTGGGCGGCCTGCTCCACGGCAACATGGGGACCTCCTACTCCTACCGGACCGCGGTCGCTCCGTTCGTCGGGTCGGCGCTGGTCAACTCGGTCAAGCTGGCGGCGCTTGCCTTCGTGGTCGTGGTGCCGCTGGGCATCGCCGGCGGTGTCGTCGCCGCACTACGGGCGGGACGGCTCACCGACCGGATCATCTCGATAACCGGGCTGACGCTGGCCACCGTGCCCGAGTTCGTCTCCGGGATCGTGGTGATCGTCCTCTTCGCGGTGACGTTCAAGGTGCTTCCGGTCACCGCCGCGGCCGGGCCCGGTGCGTCATTCTGGCAGCAGTTGCGGCACCTGATCCTGCCGGCCATACCGCTGATCCTGGTGCTGTTCGGCTACTTCGCCCGGATGACGCGAGCGGGGACGATCGACACGCTCGCGTCCGACTACACCCGCACCGCCATACTCAAGGGCCTGCCCGAACGCACGGTGCTGCTGCGGCACGTGCTGCGCAACTCGCTGCTGCCGACCATCACCGTCATCGCCACCCAGACCGGGTACCTCATCGGCGGGCTGGTCGTGGTGGAGACGCTCTTCAACTACCAGGGGATCGGCAGCCTCATCTACAAGGCGGCCCAGGCCAAGGACTTCCCGATGCTCGAGGGCGGGGTGCTCACCGTCGGCGTCGTCTATGCGGTGGCCACGCTCGCGGCCGACCTGCTGCTCATCGCGCTCAGCCCGCGGCTGCGCGCCGCCGCCACCGGACACGCCGCGGGAGACGCCGCATGACGATCAGCCAGACCGCACCGGCCCCGGCCGGTGCGCCGCCGACCGCAGCCCCGCCGCCCTGGCGGCTACTGACCCGCAAGCCGACCTTCCTGGTCGGCGCCGCCATCTTGCTGTTCTGGGTGGTCTGCGCCATCGCCGGTAGCTCCATCGCGTCGGACAGCCCGCTCGCCCAGAGCCTGCTCGCCACCAATGCCGCCCCGTCGGCGGCGCACTGGTTCGGCACCGACCAACTCGGCCGCGATGTGCTCGCGCGAGTGCTGGTCGGGTCGCGGGACATCCTGATCATCACGCCGCTCGCCACCGCGCTCGGTACCGTCTGCGGCACCGCGCTCGGCCTGGCGATGGGCTACTTCGGCGGCGCACTCGACCTGGTGGCGAGCCGGATCGTGGAGGCCGTGCTGGCGCTGCCCTCGGTCATGGTCGCCTTCTTGTTCATCGTGGCACTCGGCCCGTCCGAGGTGACGCTGATCATCGTCATCGGCTTCATCTTCACGCCGCTCATCGCCCGCACCGTGCGCGCCGCCGTGCTGGCCGAACGGCATCTCGACTACCTGCCGGCCGCCCGCCTGCTCGGCGCGGGCGCGTGGTCGGTGATGGTGCTGGAAATCCTGCCCAACGTGCTGCCCGCCGTGCTGGTGGAGTTCTCGGTGCGCCTCGGGTACGCCATCTTCACCGTCGCGACGCTGTCCTTCCTTGGCTTCGGCATCCAGCCGCCGACACCCGACTGGGGGTCAGACATCGCCGCCAACTACGGGGTCCTGGCCGCGGGCTACTGGTGGGAGACCCTGTTCCCCGCGCTCGCGATCGCCTCGCTGGTCGTCGCGATCAACCTGATCACCGACTCGCTTGAGCAGGTGATGTCATCATGAGCGAGACGACAGCGAGTGCCGGGGCCGCGCCCGAGGCAGCCGCGGCAGCGGCCGCGCTTGAGATCTCCGACCTGTCCATCACCTACCGGACCGGCGGCGCCGACCGGCCTGCGGTGCAGGGCGTCTCGCTGCGGATCGCACCCGGCGAGGCCTACGGCCTGGTCGGCGAGTCGGGCTCGGGCAAGTCGACGGTGGCGCTTGCGGTCGTCCGCTACCTGCCGCGCAACGGCAGGGTGCCGACCGGGTCGATCACCGTGGACGGCCAGGACGTGCTTGGCCTTGGCCGCGCGCGGCTGCGGGAACTGCGCGCCCGCACGGTCTCGATGGTCTACCAGGAGCCGACCCGCGCGCTCAACCCCAGCCTGCGGGTCGGCGCGCAGGTGGCAGAGGTGTTCGCACTGGCCGGGCTGGATTCCAGCGCCAGGCAAGACGCGACCGCCGACATGCTGCGCAAGGTGCGGATCGCAGACCCGGCCGCAGTCATGCGGCGCTACCCGCACGAGCTGTCCGGCGGGATGGCGCAGCGGGTGGTGATCGCGATGGCGCTGGCCGCCTCGCCGCAACTGCTCATACTCGACGAGCCCACCACCGCGCTCGACGCCACCGTCGAGGCCGAGGTGCTCGACCTGATCGCCGCGCTGCGCACCGAGTTCGGCACGTCGGTCCTGTTCATCAGCCACAACCTGGCGGTGATCGCCAAGGTCTGCGACCGGGTCGGCGTGCTCTACGCGGGCTCGATGGTCGAGGAGGGCGCGGCCGGCACCGTCTTCAGGAAACCCGCGCACCCCTATACGGTCGGCCTGCTGCGGTCCGTTCCCCGGCGCGGCCAGCGCAAGGACCACGGCCCGCTGCCGGTCATACCCGGCTTCCTGCCCCGCCCGGACGAGGTGGGCGCGGGCTGCGTGTTCGCGTCCCGGTGCCCGCTGGTGGTCGAGCAGTGCCGGGCGAGCCCGCCGCCGCCGTTCGAGGTAGAGCCCGGCCGGGTGTCCCGCTGCTATCGCTGGGCGGAGGCGGAAAACGAGCTGGAAAATGAGCTGCCGGAAGCGCCGGAGGCGGCTGACCCCATTACCGCCGCTGTCGCCGACAGCCGGCCGGCACCGGCCGACGACCACGCCGCTGCCGCGCCGATCATCGCGCTGCGGCAGGTTTCCAAGACCTTCCCCGGCGGCGTGCAGGCACTGTCCGACGTCAGCCTAGAAGTGCTGGCCGGCCAGACGCTCGGGATCGTCGGTGAAAGCGGCAGCGGCAAG
>Ga0302325_10019746_pt1 | contig 14158 bp, 9 predicted proteins | sample Palsa_T0_2_FD_201948 | JGI IMG/M metagenome (GOLD analysis project Ga0302325, IMG submission 201948) | Peat permafrost microbial communities from Stordalen Mire near Abisko, Sweden - Palsa_T0_2 | ecosystem: Environmental > Terrestrial > Soil > Palsa > Peat permafrost | place: Sweden: Abisko... | reverse complement strand
CTGATCCACCGTCTCCGGCTGGTGCGTCCTGGCTGCGCTGTAGCGGAAATTGCCCGCCCAATTGCGTTGATTCGCAACCATCATATTGTGAACAGCCTATGTCACCTGCACTTACCCGACAAACCCTTTGGGGGCTGCGATCCCTGCAAAAACCGCGATCACTGCCGAGATGCCCTGGATTTTCTGCGATTAACGAGATTGCCGTGGTCCGCCAGCAGTTGACGTAGTGAATCCGTCTGGACCGGTTTGGTGAGATGGAAGTCGAGGCCGGCTTCCAGAGCGCGCTCGCGATCCTCCGGCCGGCCATAACCGCTGATGGCAATCAGGATCATCTCGCGTCCGGCGGGGTCGTCACGGATGCGGCTCGCCAGTTCGTAGCCGTCCATTACCGGCAGTCCAATATCCATGAAAACGATTTCGGGCGGATTCGCCTGGATTTCCATCAGGGCGGCGGCGCCGTCCAACACCGCGGTGACGTCCTGGTCCCAAGCGCGCAGCATCAAGGAGAGCGCCCTGGCGGCGTCGGCATTGTCCTCGACGATCAGGACTTTGCGGCGCGGCAGCGGTTCGTCGTGCTGGCCGGCATTGGCGGTGTTTTTACTGAATTCACTTTTGGTCAATGGCAGACGAACGGTGAACTCACTTCCTTTGCCGAGGCCGGCGCTGCTGGCGGTGACGTCTCCTCCGTGCAGTTGCACCAGTCCGCGAACGAGTGCCAGTCCAATGCCAAGACCCCGCTGCGTTGGCCGTCCGATGGAGGTATCAACCTGGGTAAACATCTCAAAGATTTTGTCCAACATTTCCGGCGGGATGCCGATTCCATTATCGCCCACCCGCAGCACGGCGTTCCCTTCGTCACGGACCAGTTCCAGGCGAATCGAACCACCCGGCTCGGTATATTTCGCGGCGTTGGTCAGAAGATTGGAGATGATCTGTTCAAGGCGGAGTGGATCACCGCTGACCAGGATTGGCTCGGGCGCTTCCTGCACGATCAATTTATGCTGGCGTTCCTGCAGCAGCGGCCGAACCATGCCGATGGCGCGATTGGCGACGACGGTCAAATCGAGCACCGAATGCTCCAGAGTAACTTTTCCACGGCTGATGCGCGAGACATCCAGCAAATCGTCGATCAATCGCGCCATTTGCCCGACCTGGCGCCCGATCATGTCGATCGCCCAACGCCGCTCCTCGGGATCGACATCTTCCTGGCGCAGCAGGTCCAATGCCGGCAACACGGGGGCCAGGGGATTACGCAACTCGTGCGCCAGCACCGCCAAAAACTGATCCTTGCGCTTTCCCTCTTCGGCGAGTTGATCGGCGAGAAGCTGACGGCGCTGGACTTCCTGACTCAGCTCGGCGGTGCGCTTCTGAACACGCAATTCCAGTTCCTGGCTGACGCCCTGGAGAAGCTCGTGGGCCTTTTTACTTTCGGTGATGTCGTAGGCGATGCCTTGCAGAAAAAGGGGCGTTCCGTGTTCGTCGCGGATGACCTGGCATTCGCCGTGCACCCACACCACTCGACCGTCCCGGGCGATGAAACGATATTCGGAGCAAAACATCGTTCCGGTCGCGCAGGTTTGCGCGAATTCATCGGCCCAGCGCTGGCGATCATCCGCATGCAACTGGTTGTACCAGAGAAAGGGATTCTCCAACCATTCCTTCTGGGTGAAGCCCAGCAGCTTTTCGATCTGGGGGCTGATGTAGAGTTCCTGGATGTCCTGATCGAGCGCGCCAAGAAATGTGACGACGGGAATCTGTTCGACCAAAGCGCGGAATCGCCGTTCGGCGAAAACCTGGCGATCCTGGCCGTGCGACGGGCGCAGGAGTCCCGCCCAAAACAGGGATCCCTGTTCATGCGCAGCGGCGCCGATCTGATCCAGCAGGGCCTCGGCCTCGGCCAGCGTTTGAGGCGCGTCAGCGTGAGGGGTCAGCGGCGACGCCAAGGCGGCTCCTTGTTCAGCGATGCGCGCGTGAATTGCCGCAGCGTCCGGACTGTTCGTCCATAAAGATCGACGGCCTTCGACGAGAGCTTGGCGCCGGGCGGCTCGTCCATAAAAGACATGAACTTGTCGGGAAAACCGGGCATGGTGCAGCCGATGCAGACTCCACCGACGTTGGGACAGCCGCCGATTCCGTTCATCCAGCCTCGCTTGGGGACGTTGCACAGGACAACCGGTCCCCAGCAGCCGAGCTTCACGAGACACTGTGAATGTCCGTACGTCGGATCGAACTGCCCCTGTTCGTAATATCCGCCGCGGTCGCAGCCTTCGTGCACCGTCTGTGAAAAAAGCATTGTGGGACGAAGCTGCTCATCGAGTTCGATGGGCGGAACGCCGCCAACGATTTGTTTCAGCAGATACACCAGGACCTGCATGAAGCTGTCGGGATGAACGGGGCAGCCGGGAACATTGACGATCGGGATTCCCGCGCGTGATCGCCAGGTCCAACCGAGATAATCCGCGAGTCCCATGCAACCCGTGGGATTGCCCTCCATCGCATGGATCCCGCCATGGGCCGAGCAGGTGCCGGCGCAAATAATCGCCGAAGCGTGCGGGGCCAGTCGATCGATCCAGTCATTGGTGAGAATCGGCTGGCCGGTGGTCTTGTCGGTTCCCATCGCGGCCCAATAGCCTTCGGATTTGTTTTTCTCGTTCGGAATGGAACCTTCCATGACGAGGATGAAGGGCTGAAGCTGCCCCTTGGCGGCCAGCTCGAAACGCTCCAGGAATTCGTCGCCGTTTTCGTAGGCGAGGAAGGGATTGTGAAACTGAATCCGCGGAATTCCCGGGATGGCGCCCAGAACAAGCTCTTCAATACTGGGCTGGGTCGCCGCCGTCATCGAAATGGTGTCCCCATCACAGCCGAGTCCGGCCGTAATCCACAGGACATGTATCTCAGGCGGAGGGAGCGCCATTTCCGGCGGACGATCCATTGGTACCGGGATTTTAGATCGGCCGCGAGAGGGCGGTCAATGCTGAAACATGCCCCTGAAGAATCGATTTACCGGCCTTGTGGCCCATGTCGATTGCAGCGCACGGCTGCCCTCGGCACCTCGCCTGCCGATCGGTGGAATAGCCAAACCCGTAAGCGAGGCAAAAAATTTGGCAGCGTCCTAGTGGACGCTGCCAAATGTTTGCGTGTGACGTGTTCCAACTGAGCACAAACCGCAATCGGCGGCTCTATCAAGCTTGAGCGCGCCGCCGGCGAGCGAGTAGGCTCAGCGAAGCGATACCGACGAGCGTAAGGGAAGCCGGCTCGGGAACATTGGTGGCGATCTGGAAACCGTCGAGGTACGTGGTGTCGCTCGACTGGTCGTTGGTGATACCGTCGCCGCCGAAACCATAAATCGATAAGACGCCAGAGGGGCTGCTGGTCAAGGTGAAGATCGCGGGCGCTGGAGTGGCGCTCGTCCACGTGATCGACTGCTCACCCATCGGAGCGGTGAAGTTGGCATTCGCATTAGTCCCGTCCCAGTAGCCAATGATGCCGTTGTCGCCGGAATTGGCGGTGGGCGCTACCGACGTCCAGTTGGTGGTATGGCCTCCCGAGCTATCGTACGAATAGGCCGCAACCACATACGAGGTCGAGGGGGTCAGACCGGAGAGGGTCAATTGGAGGAAATTGGTTCCCTGGATATTGGAACCCGATCCACCACCAAAGACAAAATCCCTGAACAGATCACTGTCGCCGGCCGGGCCGCTGGGGGTGCCACGGTCGCGAGAATTGATTGACTGCGAGCCGGAAACGGTACCATACTGGGATCCCGTGCCCGATTCGCTGACAGTCGCGGTGACGGATCCGAAGGTTTTGTTAATACTCGTCGCGACCACGGTTGGCGAAGACTGGCTGGAGGGCAATTGCGTGCCGTCACCGCTGGTATCGGTCGGACCGCCCCAGGGGGACCAAGTTACGCCGTAAGGATCCGGGCTTATCACCGGACTGGCACTGGGGCCGTTAGAGCCCTCAGTGGTGGCGTTAGCGCTGGCGATGGGTCCACCGTTGAGGTCAACGGACAGGATGACGTTATTAGTAAGGGGCCCAGTAAAATTCCCAGTGCTGGCCAGCGCCGCCGAGGCGCCGCCGCAAATTGCAAGAGCCCCGCAGGCGCTCCATGTCTTGGCCTTCTTGACTTTAGTGAAGGCAAAATTCGATCGAACTGCTGAACGTTGCATAAACCCTCCGGAAATGAGACGACTCTGATCGGGCTTCCGCCGACCGGCGAAAAGCCATGCATTCCGCCGCGTACGTAACCGATTACGTTTTCATATGTATAAAGTACCCTCAAATGGTTAAAATGAAAGAAAAAAATTACTTAGAATTTCTTGCATCCTGAATCGCGAGTCAGCGGTTGATACTTATGTAAAACAATTATAGAAAATGGCTTACCATGATTGGCCGCGATCTAAGATGGCCGGATTGGTGAGTCGGTCCCTCGCTACATCCATTACATATTACCCAAATTCATCACCGCATTTGCGTCGTTCGGTCCAACGAAATGCGACCGAAGATGTCGCGGCAACATCGCGGGAGGGGTCTTCCGCCGGGAGCGGTTAGTCATTACGTGATATGAACTCGGCGTGGTACGTCAAAGGGAAGTAAAGAAATTTGGCGGCGTCCTGGTGGACGCCGCCAAATGTTTGGGTATGAAGCGATCTAACGGTTGTCGCGACCAATGCGACAACCGGGCTGAAATTACCGCTGAGGAATACGTTGGCGACGCCGACCCAGCAAGCCCACGGCCCCCAGAGCAAGGACGCTCAAAGAGGCGGGCTCAGGGACCGAGCTCAATTGGAAGTTATCAAAGTAGAAATTATCCGGTGCGCCGCCGCCGGCGTTGAGCGCCAGAATCATCTGGATATAACCATTTCCGGTCATCGCCGCTTTAAACGCATCATAGTTGACGCTGATCGTAGTGGTCGCCCCACCGAACCCGGCATAATAGTATTGATTGTAAAGGGGAGCGCCTCCGATTTGGGTAAAGCCCGCACCGGGCGCGTTGAGAAACAACTGGTAGACTTGCCAATACCCGGAGGTAGACGCGCCTGCGGGGGGCGAGGTCACGTTAAAAGAAATAACATCGTTGGCCAGGAACTGAGACGTGTCACCGTTGGCGGCAAAGTCAAAGGCCAGATCCTGTTGGTATCCATTTGGGTCCGTCACCTCTAATGCTGTAACCCCGTTGGTGGCCCCATAAGAGCTGTAGGAGTAGCTTGAACCGGTCGTGTCGGATGCAAAAGGCACGACGCCGTTATTCCAACTTCCAAAGCCATCGGACACGCTGCCTTCAAAACTGGCAAACAAGTACTGGGCCTTTGCCAACGACCCCATGGTCATGGTCAAGAGCAGGCCAAAAATAATCGATCGAATTGGTGAACGCTGCATAAACCCTCCAAAAACGAGTTGAACCTGATCTGGCTTCCACCAACCGGTGAAAACCATCCATTCCGCTGGTTACGTAAACGATTACTTCTCCACGAGCACAGACTAACCTCGAATGGTTAAAATGAAAGTAAAAAATTACTTAAAAAAAATCTTTCTCGAACCCGTCCGTTCAAAGGGCGAAATGACCGCCAAATATATAAAGAAAACGCTGGAAACAACTTACGTTTATAAGTCACGATCCATACATCAAGATTGACTGGAGGATAGCACCATAAATTCACTACAGATTGCCCAATTTTACCATCAAGTTTACGTCTTTCTGTGTAGTCGATTGCGACAATGGCGCGGGATTTTCTAGTAACATTCCGTCAAGCCCCGGAAAATGACGGCGCGCCGTCTTTATGCAGCAGACTCTCTCGAGCAGTTCTGGAAACAATGGCGGTAGACGTTTATGGTTTGCGCTCCACTAACGGCATCCGATGCAGTCGGTCAATCGATCGCAAAACTCCGATGCATCAACTTTCCGACAATTTCGACCATAATGACGACATCAAGAATGTGGTTTTCCGTTTGCGAGGAAGCATGAAGATCAGGCTCTGCCTGATTTTTCAGCGTTGTGTTAGAGCATATTCTTATGGATTATCTTCGTGAAATCGATTTCGAAACCGCCGAGTTTGCCAACCTGTATGATGAGTTGCCGCTCTGGTCGGCGCCTTTTGCTCTGATGCTTCTTGAGCGGGTACCGATCAGTCCGGGAATTGCGATCCTTGACGTTGGCGCGGGCACCGGCTTCCTGACCATTGAGCTTGCGCAGCGCTGTGGGGCCGACGCGACGGTCATCGCCGTCGACCCGTGGCAAGCCGCCATGGCGCGGCTCGATCACAAGTTGAATCAATTAGGCATCCATAACGCTCGAACCATTGTGCAAGACGCGGCGATGGTCGATCTACCGGATGCGTCCATCGATCTCATCGTGTCCAATCTCGGCGTCAACAACTTCAAGAATCCCGATGAGGTGCTACGAACCTGCTTCCGTGTGGCCAAACCGGGAGCCAGATTCCTTTTGACCACAAACCTCGTGGGGCACATGGCAGAATTCTATGATGTCTACCGTGCCGTTCTGATCGAATCCGGATTTGCCGACCGGACTGCCGTTCTAAACACTCATGTGAATCATCGGGCAACGCCGGATTCTGTGCGGCAGCGCCTCGGGCGAGCGGGTTTTAACGTGCTTACGGTCGATACGGGTGTCTTCCATGAGCGGTTTGCCAACGGATCCGCACTGTTACGCCATTATCTCATCAGGTCGGGATTCATTCAGGGCTGGAGGTCGGTCGCGCCCCCCGAATCGGTGGAGACGATATTCGCGGCGCTGGAGCGCAAGCTCAATGAGATATCAACCGTTCGCGGAGGGCTCGCGCTGACCATACCCATGGCATGTTTCGATGCCCACAAGCCGCAAACGATGGCATAGCCATTGGCGGCCGATTCACCAACCAAATTGCCCGGGTAGGCCGCCGGTTGACACTCCGCTCACCAACTAGGTATCGAGATTCAACCAGTTCACTTCTGCCGAAGTCAACGAAACATCGAGGGCGGGCAAGCTGGTGCGCAGCTCTTGGAGCGTGCGCGGACCGATCAGCGCAAACGTGGGGAACGGCTGATGAAGCACATACGCCAGCGCGATGTTGATCGGCAGGACGTTCTTCTTCCCAGCCAGTTCCAGCACGCGGTCGCGGCGTTGCCAATTGTCTTCGCTGTACCAGCAGCGATTCAGCTCCGCGCCGTTCAGGGCACGATCGCGATGCGCTCGATCGGTGAAAAACCCGCGGGCCTGGCTGCTCCACGCGAACAGCGCGATTTGATTCCTGGCGAACCATGCCCGGCTTGCGGTGTCGCCGGCGGAAATTGCACCGGGCCAGACCTCCGCCACCATCCGCGCCAGCGACAGGTTGTTGCTGACGACACCGAAGCCCTGCAGGCCTTTCTTCTTTGCATACTCGTTGGCTTCCTGCACGCGGGCGATCGACCAGTTGCTGCCGCCAAAGACCTTGATCCGACCGGCTCGGACGTGCTCGTTCAGCACATCAACAAATTCGCCCACCGGCACCTCGAGGTTATCGCGGTGCATGAAATAGATATCGGCGTATTCGGTTTTGATCCGCTGTTCCAGCATCGTGTGCAACTGTTCGGTAAGCTTACCAGGCGTGCAGTCGGGCGTATGAGCGCCTTTGACGATTAGCGCGATCCGGTCGCGAACTCCGTGTGCTTGAATCCAGGCGCCCAGATTCCCGGCCTGATCCGGCGGATATACATAAGCGGTGTCGAAGCAGTTGCCGCCGGATTCGAAGTAGGCGTCGAAGATCGTCCGGGCATGTGGGGCGCTGTTCTGGTTATCAACTCCCATGACCAACCGGGCGATGCTTTTGTTTAAGCCTGGTACGTGGCCATGCGGAATCCGCTGCGGAATTTTCATCTTCAGCGGCCGGTGGGCGATTGTGACGCCCGAGAAGTTCTCCCGCTTCTCGCGGTTATAAATCAGGCCGATGCCGGCACGCCAGGCATCGAGCGTGCGGATGTTGCCCAGTGAATCACCCCAACTCATTGCCGGCGCCGGCGCCTGCTTTTTGCCGGCCAGGATGGCATCGCCCATGACATCCGCTTCGAGCGTGAAGCTGGTCACTTCGGCCGGGCAGTTGAACTCCTCGGCGTCCTCCCCGTTGCGATGGACGACGATCTTACCGATGTCCGGCTTATGGCGATCGCACAGCCAGGGATTCGGAATGAAGATTCGACCTTCGCTGCCGAATATGCGAACCACGTTTTCCTGATTTAATGCGATGCCGGTAGACAACTGCGCCAGAATATCGCCGGGAAATCTCAGCACCGCGGCGGCCCACTCGTCGATCCCGGTCTGGCCGAGATGTGCGGTTCCTTTGACATCGACCGGGTCGGCATAATCGGCGCCGACGGCGGCGCCGGCGATCAATCGCGCGATGCTGGCGGTGTAGCAGCCGACATCGAGAATTCCACCACCCGCCGAATCGTTGCTGAAGAGCCGGCTTTCGGCGTTGAAGCCGGCGTGGAAGCTGAACGTCGCCTGGATCAGGCGCACATCGCCGATCGCGCGCCGGCGAATCAACTCAACCAGCTTTGCGGTCTGCGGATGGCAGCGGTACATGAATGCTTCCATGAGGAAGACGTTGGTCGCGATCGCCGCTTCGATGATCGACTGCAAATCCCACTCATTCACGCCGATTGGCTTCTCAACCAGAATATGCTTGCCCGCCTCGGCGGCGCGAATCGCCCACTGGGCATGCTCGGGGTGAGGGGTGGCGATGTAGACGGCCTGTACGTCGCGGTCCGTCAGCAGCGCGTCATAGCTGCCGTACCATTTGGGAATGCCGAAGTCGTTGCCGAACTTCTCGGCCTTGTTCTGCGATCGGCTGGCGACTGCGAAGGCTGTGCCGGTTCGGCTTTGCTTCAGCCCGCGCGCAAATGTTTGTGCGATTGCTCCCGTGCTGATGATGCCCCATGCGATTTTGTTTTTCATGCGATTGCCCGTGTCGGACTATAAGGCGTCCACCTGCTAAAAAACAGTTGTTGTTCAAACTCCAAAGCTTGGTATCCTGCACCACATGTTCACTTCACATAGTAATGTAACTTGCTGCGTTGCTCGCGCCTCGCTGGTGCTACTGGCGATCTTGGGTTGCGCCAACCGCGCCATGGCTGCAGCAAGCACGCCGCTACCTCAGGGACGGTCGATGCTGCCGTCGCGGACTTTGGAATCCTTCAGCTTATCCGGAAAGCAGCAGGCGCTTGGAGAGTTGCGGATCATGCCGGCGCCCGGGCAGAAATTTTCGCGGATTTTGCAGGTGCAGACTTTGCCCGGCGCTCTGGGCGAGTGGAATGTCGAAGTGGTCGCTCCGGTGATCGGAGCGGTCAAGCGGGACGATGTGCTGCTGGCGCATTTCTGGGTACGGTGCGAGGACTCGATGACTTCGGAGGGATATACCACGTTCGCATTTGAGCAGAATCATCCGGCGTTCCAGAAGGCCGCTCAGTTCTGGATCAGTGCGGGGAAACAATGGAAGGAAGTTTTCGTTCCATTCGTGTCGCCCCGCAATTTTTCCGATGGGGAGGCGCGCGTCGCGTTCTGGATGGGATATGACCGGCAGACGATGGAAATCGGCGGTGTTGAAGTCGTCAACTATGAGAATAAACTGAAGATCGATGATCTGCCCGAGACGAAAACGAGCTATGTGGGACGCGAGCCGGACGCACCCTGGCGAAAGGAAGCGCTGCGGCGGATTGAACGGATTCGCAAGGGGAACATTGACGTTTACGTTGCCGATGCGCAAGGGGCGCCCGTCCCGAGCGCGATCATTCATGCGGTGCTTGGCAGGTCCGCGTTTGGTTTTGGAACGTGTGTGGATGCGGATCTTCTGGTGTCGAATACTCCCGATGCCGTGCGATATAAAAATACAATTCTCTCGCTGTTCAACCGGGCGGTTTTTGAAAACGAAATGAAATGGCAGGAAACCTGGAACGGCGTGCCGCCGGAGGTTGACCAGGCATTGTCCTGGTTGCGTTCGCACGGGATCGTGGTCCGCGGGCACAATCTGGTGTGGCCGGGTTGGCGGTGGTTGCCGCCGGAACTCCATGAATTCGAGCCATATCCGGATCAGCTGCGGGCCATAACGGCCAAACACATCACGGACATGGTCAGCCATTTTCGCGGCGAACTGGTGGATTGGGACGTGGTCAACGAGCCGTTCACGAACCATGATTTGATCGACCTGCTCGGCGGCCGGGGGATTATGGTGGATTGGTACAAGCTCGCGCACCAGGCCGATCCGAATTGCCGATTGTTCCTGAACGATTTCGGGATTCTCGACGGCGGCATGTACAACGAACACCGGGAGAATTTTTACGACAACATCAAGTTTCTGCTCGCACAAGGCGCTCCGCTGGGCGGAATCGGGATTCAATCCCATTTCGGCACCGAGCTGCCCGCGCCGGCGGACATCCTGAAAATCCTCGATCGGTTCAGCGGATTCGGGTTGCCGATCGAATCCACCGAATTGAGTCTCAACCTGCGCGACAAGCAATTGCAGGCGGATTATCTTCGCGATTACATGATCGCCGTTTTCTCGCAGCCGAGCGTGCAGGACATCATGCTCTGGGGTTTCTGGCAGAAGCGGCATTGGCGTCCGGATGCGGGAATATTTGCTGATGACTGGACGGCGCTGCCGGCGGCGCAGGTCTGGATCGATCTGACCCAAAAACAGTGGAGCACGAACGCGACCGCTGTCGCCGACGACCACGGCAAAGCCGCCATCCGAGGGTTTTACGGATGGTATGAGATCACCGTGACATCCGGCGGCAAAACCAAAAGCGTCGTGGCCGAAATTGTCCCCGGTGGGTCGCGGCTGACGATCAACATGGAGTAGGCTGTGCCTGGTCTCCAGAGGAAGCTTTTTGAACGGGAGACCCGCAGCCCGGCAAATGTTTGAACGGATGGCTGTGGACCTGTACGCTCTGACGAATGCTCAAGATACAAACCTTTGCCGCTGCGATGTTGGCGAGTTCGCTGAATTTATGCGTTGCCTGTGCGTCGCAACCGTCGGTTAATACAGTGTCGGTTCCCCAGGCGGGCCGGCCTTGGAATTTGCCGATTTCCGCCAACGTGACAATTGATATGATCTGGATTCCACCGGGCACTTTTACGATGGGCAGCCCGGAGTCTGATCCGATGTCCAGCCCTGATGAACGTCCGCAAACCAAGGTCACCCTGACCAAGGGCTTCTGGCTCGGCAAGACCATTTTCACAATCGGACAATGGAAAAGCGTGACCGGACTCGATGTGCGCGGACAATTGACCAAAGTGATCCATGATGACACGCTCTATGACCTGGGGGGCAAACAGCAGACCGTGCGCGATTTCATGCGATTTTCCCTCGATGTCGATCCCGGTCAATATCTCGCCGGGGAGGGTTGGGAACTGCCGATGTATTTCGTCAGTTGGAACGACGCGATGGAACTCGGCAAGAAATTAAACGAGCGGGAACGCGCCGCCGGACGCTTGCCGGCGGGATACGAATACAATCTTCCGACCGAAGCCCAATTTGAGTACGCCTGCCGAGCGGGGACCACGGACGCCACTTACGCCGGTCCGTTGGTCATGGAGGGGCGCCGCTCGCCAGTGCTGGACACGATCGCCTGGTACGACGCCAACAGCCCCGATGGCTATACCGGAAAGGGATTTTCTGTTTCCGGCCGCACCGGCGGGCTGCGGCGGGTCGCTCAAAAGCGACCCAACGCCTGGGGGCTGTACGACATGGTCGGAAATATCTGGCAATGGTGCCGCGATTGGTATGGACCGCTTCCCGGCGGAAGCCAGAGCGACCCCATAGGCCCGGCGACCGGCATTTACCGCGTGAACCGCGGAGGAAGTTTCGGCAGCGGCGCCAGTTCCGAGCGCTCTGCTGGCCGCGCGAAAAATCCGCCGGCCGAGGCCAGCGCCTATCGGGGGTTTCGCTTGGCGCTTTGTCCGGTTCAATAACCAGATTGTTCCATCGTTCGTGAGTCCTGATAATAAGCCGAATGCGGAGGTTTCCATGCGAAGCGCGTTGCGATGTGTCGCTGTAATCCTGTTCTTCAATGCCGTGGTGTTTGCCGCGGGCGAAGACGATTTCTATCAGCTCGGTCCCGATTCTTTGCCGCAGGCGGGAGTACCCAGGGGCAAGTTGATTGGGCCTGCAACGCTGCCCAGCGATATTTTCCCCGGCACGGCTCACACCTACTGGACCTACGTTCCCGCGCAATACGATGCCGCCAAACCCGCCGCGCTAATGGTCTTCCAGGACGGTCAGGCGTTCATCGCTCCCCATGGTGACATCCGAGTTCCCAATGTCCTGGATAATCTGATCTGGCGCCGCGAAATCCCCGTCATGATCGCGGTGTTCATCGACCCCGGAAGAACCCCGAATCAGCCCGAGCCCACGCCCCGCAACTGGGGTGACGAAACCACCAATCGGCCTCTGGAATACAACCAACTGAACGACAAATACGCTCGCGTCGTTGTGGATGAGGTGATGCCCGCAGTTGCCCGCGAATATAACATTTCACCCGATCCCGATATGCACGCGATCGCCGGCGCAAGCTCCGGCGGGATCGCCGCCTTTACCGTTGCGTGGGAGCGGCCCAATCAGTTTCACAAAGTCATCAGCATCGTCGGCAGCTTTACCCATATCCGCGGCGGCGCCGGTGATACCTATCCGGAAATAGTCCTGGCTGCCCCACCAAAACCCATCCGTATTTTCTTTCAGGACGGAGTCAACGACAACCGGGCCCTCAATGGCAATCGCTACGACCCCACGCATGACTGGCACTATCAGAATGTCCGCCTGGTCAAAGCGCTGACGCAAAAAGGTTACGACATCAATTTCACCTGGGGCATCGGCCTGCACGGCCAGAAGCAGGGGGGCGTGATTTTTCCCGAAATGATGCGATGGCTCTGGCGCGACTATCCGCGCTCTTATGACCCGCACGACAAAACCGAGCGGTCGTTTGCGGAGCCGGCAATCCCGCCCGCCAATTGAGGTCATCTGCTCACAGTAACCAGGTACCAGGTCGTTGGCGGATCACCCACGGGAATCTCCCAGCCCCTCAAGGTTTTCGCGGCCGCAACCGGATCGCGCAGCGCTTTGCCCGCCCCATCGAGCGGTGTGGCGAAAACTGCCGTGGCGGAATCGAGGTTCCGAAGGATGATCTGGCCCGTGACCGGCTCGATCAGCGACGGCGAGTGCCCCTGCCACGCCGTGTGCGTTCGCGTCGCATCCCACGCCATGTCCGTATTCTCGACGCGCACACATGCGGTCAGCAGCATCTTACCGCAAGCGGCAAGGGGCTTATTTTCCAGCGAGTTGATGACAATCGCGCAGAAATCATTTTTGACGTCGGCCGCAAGATTCGTCACGGTTTTGTCGTTTGCCTTCACGAATCCGATCAGCCCCTGCGAGCGGGGGCTGTCGATCGTCACGAGGCCCGTCTGATTGGGGCTGTCCGCCGGGCTGGTGTACCACGTCAACTGACCCGTATCGCTTTTGAATGGACTCGCGGCCTCTTCCCACGTCGTTGCGGTGGGACCGCCGTTGAGCGACTTGATGCGCGATCCATGCAAAAGCGGCGTATATGCCGGAAAACCGGGCGTGAAATAGGGCCGATCCGCTTTCGTCAACAATCGACTGTCCCAAACCTCCCGCGTTGTGTAGGAACGCTCCACGGTCTGCTTCGCCCCGTCAAGATCACCGCGAACGAATATCAGCGCCCCGGCCGCTATCTGCGGCATCTTCACCGGGTCCAGAGACATATCAAACGGGTCGCCGACGTACGGCTGCCAATTCGGGTCCTTCTTCTGCTCGAACGAATACCACACGATCCCGTCCCAGCCGAGAAACCCCGCGTAGGCGGCCAAAATAGGAATTCCCTCGCTCTCGTATTGATTCGGAAACGGATGATTGACTTCGCTGACCGTATACGGCTTGTCCGCGAACGCCGTGCGCGAAAGCTCGACAACCGTCGAATTCAGCGGATCGTTGACCATCGGCGCATTCTTCACCGGCCTCTCGCTGGGATGCTGCCAATACGAATGGCCGTCAAGCACGTCCAGTTGTGATGTGTCTTTGAGCAACGGATAGCTCGATCCCGCATGCGCATGGTCCGACGTCGCGATGATCGGGCATTTCACGCCCAGGTCTTTGGTCAGATACCC
>Ga0302325_10019745_pt1 | contig 14159 bp, 13 predicted proteins | sample Palsa_T0_2_FD_201948 | JGI IMG/M metagenome (GOLD analysis project Ga0302325, IMG submission 201948) | Peat permafrost microbial communities from Stordalen Mire near Abisko, Sweden - Palsa_T0_2 | ecosystem: Environmental > Terrestrial > Soil > Palsa > Peat permafrost | place: Sweden: Abisko... | reverse complement strand
ACCAACGGTGCAGTGGTATCGCCATACTTTTGGATATATGTTCTATTCACAGTCTTCTTCACCTTGTTAACACTTGGATCATGGTGGTATTTTGTCAGCTATCGTCACTCCAGACCTCAAAGGCCGACCTCCGAAGAAGAAATGCCTCTTGTATGAAGGTGGCCACCTGAACAGGCCGTGTGAGTGGTGGGGAAAATATACTTTTTCCTTTGACGTTTCAACTTACATTTTATTATTTGCGCATCAGCCGCGTTAGATCTTGTACACTTAACAGTCTGTCATACTCATATGGTCATTATAAAAGAATATCAAGAGCAAGCTGACAACCCCTTTTATCTGTGCCAATTGAATCTATATGTACTGGTCTTATGTGACCTATCCAAGCCACCGGCATTAATGCAAGGTCTGGAGACGATTTGATTGTGACTAGTATAGTATTCCAGTTCCGGTTTATGTGATAAAGAAAAGATAGAATAAATATTTACTTGTTCACTCAACCTACGGTACCTACCTGGATTGCTTAAATTTATTTATATGTATCACTAACACGATGAAATGACACCAACTAGCTTTCTAACGACTAAAGGCTTACTCAATATCAACTAGATTATCTGGGTTACGACTTTACTTAGGTCCTCAAAGCACAATTGGACCATTTAAATCCCCATTATTAATCAAAAACGTCGCTTTGCGATAGGATCACAAACTTGAAGATAGATGCTTTTACCCTCATACCAACGCAATGAGCCCTCCTCATTCAAATCAAGATCTACACCATAACGCTCAGCCTTGCGCCTTCCAGTCACCTCATTCCTTGCATCAAGAAACACAGTCAAATCCCAATATCCAGCAAGCTGCCGACGCTGCAAGAAAAGGCCATCGAATACTAGGATAGCGCCAGGTGATGCTGTCCGCTGTTTGGCATCAACGCTCGTATCAGTTTTGGAATGGTATATTGCAATTAGATATCTTCCCGACCCACCGTGTGCAAGGGGGGCAAGCAGATCACTCCAGAGCCGTGCGTAGTTGTAGGAGTCCTCCTAGCATACAATTCCTGAGGGCCCATCGATCCCGATGCGAATAAATCTTCGTTGCTCGAGGTGGGAATAGCGTTGGTTACTCGAGTATCATCTTATCCTGATGAAAATATGGGTTTATTAATGCTGAAGTAAGTTTTGGTTTGGTTCTGGCTGAGAGCGAAAGCTTGAGATGGTAACATGGTGTAATAACTGAGTTATCCATCCCGGGGACGAAGCCAAGAGAACATGTCCGTACTTATTAGTCTATAATATCTATCAAATAGACGATTGAGTTCGGTTTGTATTTGAAGATATTCAAGAAATTAAGGGTTAACAGGATGTGATGGCAACATGTACTGTATGTCCACCCTAAAGAGAACGGCATGTAGTTAACTGTCTCAGTCCACCATACATGATCAAAAACGAATAATAGCCCCACACGTGTATACATCACCTGCAAGTATGGTTGCCGTATTCTTGGCAGCCCTTAGAAGCCCACGAACATGAGCCTGAATGCTCCAAAGCGCATTCATGACTTCAAAATATGGGATTTGATATCCCGCTAAAGTTGCGCGCGGCCGTGGTTTTTGATATAGGCTCGCGGTCTAGTATGTGATTAAAATGGATGGTCAAATGAAGCTTTAAAGCGGAGAATAAATATAGGTTTTATTCATTAACAAAAAAAAAATCTCATCAAAACAGGCCAAACTAGTCAACCAAACAATATTTCCCATGAGTAATAATAACCTTCTCCTTTAATGTTCTTCCAGTGTGCTCCGTACGCCTCTCACCATTGCCCTTGGAACTCCTATGAGACCAATCAATGACGGCTTTGTAGGCTTAATTTCAACTGCTCTCAACTGCCTGGCCAGGAGTGACTTGGACTCCTTCAAGATGTGGGCTGGCAGACTTCTTTCGATGGAGTCCCTGGCAGTTGGCCAACAGTACGTCCTATAATCCAACCACTGTTAGCAGCCTGCAACTTGTTTCCCATGACATCTCAGAGGAGAGGAAGTTGACATACCAAGTCAAAAGGCTTCGAGCATTCGATGTTATAAACATTGTGTCGCATCTAAAACGGTTAGTTGAATTTGTCCATATTTCTACAAGAACTGGATGACATTACTTCCACCTTGAGCTGTGCATCGTGCCCAACAAGTTCTTTCAGTTCCTTGGTAAGCCTTCGAGGGGTGACACATTTTGTGTGCAATTCCGTTTTCAGGACCATCTCACTTTCCTTATCACTTTCCTCGACAGCAACCTCAGAGCCTCTGGACATGGAATGCTTCAAACTGAATTTGGCGTCGAGGTGGTATTAACAATACACGTGAAATAATTCAGACAAAGACCAAAAAGTAATACGAACTGAGCATATAATGAAGTCGTCGATCGTTTCCTTCTCACCGCTAAATGACAGAGAGCCGTCGCCCCCCTGACCGATGAGCAGACATCCGACAGATATACTGGAGCCACGGATGTTATGCTTCCGGCCGACGCTTTTTAGGGCTGACTCGGACTTGCGGTGGCGTACTACACATCCCTAGGCGACGCTCCTTACGTTATTCCCTATTATTGGACAAGAGTCAAATTTTTGCCATGTCGTGGTCAGAGTCTAGGAAGCCTACTAACATATTCTGCCTCACCGTTCCCGCAGCCTCACATTGGCGACTATGCAAAATTCCGAGATTAAAAAAGCACCTCTCCTGTTCAAACCTCTTGATTGGCCTGAAACACGGACGCCCACAGAAAAGCATGGGACAATCCAATTTGGAGACCCACAGAAGCCACAAATAGAGGCCAAGCGCCAGTGGATATTGCATTTTCAGTGTTATGACATGCACATGCTGTGGTGTTTTGTCGGGCTTACAGGGCTCCAAGAATCGCCAGGAAAGCGGGCCCGCAGTTGATGAGCCCACGATCGATGCCCCTCGCTGAATCCGGAGTCATCTTGCGGCAGCGGACGTGGCAGCCAAACATATGACCTAACCAACTGACCAAGCCTTGGGCTGGGCCTGCAACTATTGTTGTACAGTATGGCACATTCCGAGGAGTTGGCTGATGGGGTGTCACTTGCCAGGCTCCCTGTGATTTCGAGCACCACACAGCCTCAGCTGGGAAGCAGAGATTCATGGAATTTCAGCTGAGGCTGCGCATTTAAAGCAAGAAAGTTATTACTATATATAATTCTTTCTTATCCCTTCTTTCTTATTTCCTTTTCTTCTTCTTTAGTTGTAACAACCTCAACAGATTCAAGGGCGCCGATGAGGTTTCAGCAACGAGCAAATCAGGTTGATATAGAGAACATATTCCTTTCTTCCCTTTAGACAATCCCCTCCTAGATCCATTTCTATAAAGTCTTTCCAACGCTTTTTAAAGTACGAATGTGTCATTATATATAATGAATCTTTCTGTGCTGTGCAATAAGCAGAGAAGGCTGTTGACAGTTTCTTCCTTCCCAAATTGAGGACCCCCTTAACACGGGGCAATGGTGGGCACTTCAGGGCACTTCCCCATTCTTGGGGAACCAGCAACAGCCACATCCAGGGAAATGCCGCCTCCCGGGTGACCCGGTCCAATAATTGAGTAACGGTGATCGGATCGACGAGGCCAATTCGCCATTGCGTGCTGCGGCCCCTCAACAAGCAGTGGCGCAGTCTTCCGCCCCGGGCTGAACCACCATTCTGGGCTTGGCCCCTGCAAAGTGTGCCTTTGTGCGACACACCCTAACGCCAAAGACGTTTCAAGCTGCAAAGTCTTTGCCACACGTGCATCATGTTTGCCCAGATTCGGCTGTAATCGATGCAGCCTGGCCTTCATGGCTTTAATGTTTCACTGAACTGATTTGTTCTATTGGCAAAATGGGGCTCCCCATCCGCCGGGGGTTGGCCTGGCTGGACTGAATTGAGAGCCTTCACCCGCGAGGCTCTGCAAAGACCAGTCAGCGCAGCCTCGAGATCGACCCGTATAATAAGCCTCCCCGCCAATAAATGACACAATCCAGCGTCTTACTTTTACGACGCATAGCAGACGCGAGTTAGAATTGGCAGATGGACATTGGTTGAGCCATGGCGGCAAACGCATGCAAGCAAGAGGTACGTCGGTTTGACCGCTTTAACACTCTTTCTGCTGACTGGTGCGGCCTAGCTTGTTGGTAGCCAGCCGGATATTGGAGAGGTAACTTTGGACAAGACCAATTCTCAGCGGCCTAGCGAGGGACTAAGCGTTGTCTCGTGGGACCCTGCTTTACAATTGGGACTCGGGCTCGGGAGCGACCAATTCTTGGAATCCGCACAGCCCCAAAGTTCTATAGCATCACACAGTAGCGTCATCAATGACCATGGCGATGCCAGACATCTCTCCGAGAATCGAGCACCGAGTACTGTGAGATCCAATAGCGAGTATGAGTCATCGACAGCCGACTTAGTGGCCCATCTGGGTGCCGGATTTGCAAATCCCGAAGAGCCTCTCAAGTTGAATGAATACCAAATTTCATCACAGGGTGAACATTTACCACTAAACGATGTTGCCGGCGAGAATTTACAATCTACACAATCATCTGTGGAGGACGAAAACCTGGGGAGATCTATAAGGGCAGCTCTTCTGCGCTCTGCTGTCAGAGAAGGGAAAGACTTCTTGCCTATCAATGACTTGGACAGAATCGTCACCAGAAAAAGCGTCCGGCAGGAGCTTGCAAACCTTGGTAGGGCGGTTTTGCCTGAGCAGCTGGACGAGCTTACCGACCGCATCTGGGAGATAAAATCACCTTCATTTTCGAAATCTTCGAGTAAGAAAACGACAAGGAGGAGGATATTCGCCATCCTTGCTTTGATGCAGAAAGTGGGATATATCGTGGAATTTATCAAAGAAGGCATTTACGATAGTGACCTTCCATTCATACTCTCGGAAGGCTCACACAAAGGACTGCGCCAACTGGCTCGGAAAGGAGAAGAGGGCGCCTTGCATCCTATTCAGCTTTTTAGTAAGTGGCAAATCTTTGAACAAGAGTACTTCGACACCTTCCAATGGCAAGTTCTGGCCCCATACTTTGTCTTGAGCACGAAAAAGGACCCCAAGATTCTGCATTACAACCTGGAGAACATGACTATTATGCCATTCGTCGAGGACCACGAAGTCAAACATACTGGCGGTTTTGGGGATGTCTGGAGAGTCAAGATACATCCTGCTCATCATAATCATTGTGATGATTCGGTACGTCTTGAAGTGGCATGCTATTGAATGTCAAACTCCTGGAGTCCTGGAAAACTTGTTAACCACTTAAGCAGGCTGGTCCAAACGATAATCCATCGTATGCCGTCAAACGGCTACGCCATAATAATGATAAAGCTTTTGACGCTGAGGTTTCGAACTTGAAGCGATTCAGCGCGAGTGACCACCTGCATCTCATCAAGCTCCTTGTCACATTTAAATGGCGCGAGCAATATTATCTTTTATTTCCCTGGGCAGATGGTAACCTTCAGGACTTCTGGCAGTTGTATCCCAACACGTCGGATCTGAAGCGCGAATATCACCTTACATTATGGTTCGCAAGACAATGCCTGGGAATCGCTGAAGGGCTGAAAATGATCCACACTCTTGACAAATCCGACATGGAAGACTCGTACCCTAGAGGTGCGCATCAAATTCACGGACGGCACGGAGACCTCAAGCCGGAGAACATCCTTTGGTTCAAAGCATATCATGACAAGGATCCCCTGATGGGCGTTCTGAAGATTTCTGATTTCGGTTTGACTCGGTTTCACGGAACGCTGTCCAAATCCCATATCAATGCGGAAGGAGTCGGAGTGACGGGGACTTACAGGGCGCCAGAATACGACATTTACAAGGTGGTCTCGCAGAGTTATGATATATGGACCCTGGGATGTGTTGTTCTTGAGTTTGTCACCTGGTACCTGTTAGGGTGGGAAGGAGTCGACCGGTTCTCCAAAAATCGAGCAACAGAGCACGTGTCTGAGTTCGTCAAGGAGGATGTATTCTTCAACTTCGTGAACATGAAGGACGACCATGGGCGAACTCAAACAGGTGCAAGAGCCAAGCTGTCTGTAGCTAATGTATGTCTCCTAGATCCCATCTTGCTTGATAATGGTTTATGAGACTAATTTACAAACTCTCTAGGAATTTCAGAACCTATATCACCATGATGATTGCTCTGACTTTCTGTTAGACTTACTTGAGTTCATTGAGACAAAACTTCTTCGAATGAGCCCCAAAAATAGGGCTGAGTGCGACGAGGTCGTGGAAAAGTTCACAGAGCTCTATCAAAGATGTTCGGTGGATCGACAATATTGCACGAGGAAACGGCAGCGAGCTCCCACCCGCTCGAGGACAGATTTATCTCTGCTGAGCCCTGCCCCTCTCGACCTCACCCCTAAGATGGACAACCGAATAAACAAAAACTCACTCCCCTTATACACTGGGCGTGTAGAAGCTGATTCTGGGCCAACCGATCCTCAACCTTATGATACGAACCTTGCTATAACCAGCACTCAGGGTTTTGTCTTTCCTGAGAGAATGCAACAAGAGCCAGACAGGATATATCCAAGTCCAGACTCCCAAAGGACGACCCCGGCGACCTCCACCATTGACTTGTCACACCCTCTCGGCAATCCACTTACACCATCAAGCTCCAACGAGGTCGAGCCACGAATTTCACGACCACAATCGCCCCTCAGGAGAGTCCATTTCCAACATGGTAGAACCCAAGATAGACCTGTGTCAATACAAGGGTCAATACGAGAGCAGGAGGAAGAAGGGCAGACCGAAATGCTAGAAGGCCCTGCTATCCCACCGAGCCCCATCTTACCTGATAATTTTATGCCGCGTCCACCTCTACCTCCTCATTCACAGTCAAAGACCGCCAAGCTCTCTAATAGCTTAGAAGGAGGCCCCGATTCGAGTATAACCTCAGCTCTAACGGATTCTACGATCAGTGATCACAAATCGCCTACAGACGAGACACCGTTAGTTGGGGCAGCGTTGGGTGGAGATGCAAGGACCCAAGACCTACCAGAAAAAGAAAAGCCGTCCTTAGAAAATCAGAACGAGATGGGAAATGATGATAAGCTTGGACGAGAAGATAATGAGGGTAGCAGCGCGGAAAATCCCTCTTCGGTGGGTCCCCCTACCACGCATTCAAGCGGAACCAACGGACAGAGCACCATGGCCAAGGAAGAGGGAGCGGTTTCGAGCAACAATACCAAGACAAAGAAGCAACCTTCGAGGTTAAAACGGATCTTGCGTCCCTTTTGCTGTGTTGGTAAGGTTGACTGAGTCATCTGGAAATTATTTTGTTCTGGGGAGCAAACGAAGTGTCATGAGGCACACGCCGATTTCAGTTTGCTCTCGCGGCACAGCTTTATCCCGCAAGTATGTATATTTACGTTGTGTTTGTACAATAGTTTTGTACGATTTTGTGATAGTTTTGTATTTGCCTGAATTGGCCGTGGGTACAAAGGGAGTTTTGCAGGCGGCGCTAGTTGAACCTTGGGCTGGGAGTTTGACTTGGTATACCCGCCCACAATAAATACATAGTTTTAATACATGATACTTTTAGTATAACTGTAACTGTAGCTTCTTGTGAGAATCCGAAAAGAATAAAACCTAGTTAAAGATCATATTGGAAAGTGTACGCGCATGAGAGATATTCAGTCAACAGAACTCTTCATCGCTCCTAATTTTTAAGCGAGACCATAAATAGGGGTCATAATAACTCGTAAAGTTTCGGCTCCCTGAAGAACTGCTCCACAACGCTAAACCCAAACCCCGGACAACGCTGATCCTGGACGCGTCTCACGCTTCACCTGCAATACTGTAAAGAACCACAACCAATATCTTTTCCTTACTTAGAACAGGTTAAGGACCTATTTAGCCCGATCAATTATGCCCGCTGGCCCATACTGCATCTGCATGCCGTGAATTCTTGGTTTCGCAGGACTGGAAGAGATGGAGGGATACCAAGAGTAGGAATCCTCACGCGTCCAAATCTCTAGTGACTAACTTCCAGCAGACTGCTTCACAACAAAGCTTCCAGTCGCCTTCCAAACTTCCCGAAAGGACCGAATGACTTATATGTTGCGATTCTGCCACCCAATGTAGGCGTCAGGAGCTGCGAGGGGGAGGATTTCCTTTGGCTTAAGGTGAAGGGTGTACGCACACACCCTCGATGATATTGCTGGCTTTGCTGATATGGTTCAGACAACTGCAGTTGCCAAAATTAGGAAGGCGCACAGTAAACGAATTGGAACCGAGACATTGTTGGTGGATGGAACTGAGGTTGCGAAGGACGATGCAAAGATTCAATCTTTGGACCATTTCGGGAGCAAATTAGTGGTTTTTTGGAGCGTGGTTGATGATGGGAGGGTGCCGTTGAAGGAGGCTTCTGCGAGACAACGGAATGTGAGAAGGGGTGAACTAGTAAAGCCAATGCCAGTGAAACCAGAACCGGTAGAGTTGGACTTGAAGCCAGTGAAGTTGGAACAAGCAGAGACTAAGCTGGCAGCTCTTTCCACGGACATACCCCCGATAGTAAGCTCCTTTCGCTCCGCCATCATCTTCTGCGCATTTTTTTGATTGACACAAATCAGGTTCGTGTCACTCCCACAGTAATTCTCAATGCTTTGAAACAGGCTCTTGAAAGGCTCCGCAACAAGCACCCCAATATGCTCTTCAAAGTCCTGGACGACTCTGGCATCCCTCAGATTCGATGTATAGATTGCCCGAATACTCAACTCCGGATTCCTCGCGGAGAATATTTGCCAACCACCGTTTTGTGGTTCTCGCAACATCTAGCTACCAAAGAGCACACTTCTAGGCTTCAAAGAAGGGTACGCTTGCTGCTCGATCTGAACAGGAAACTCCACCATCGGTATCATGGCTCGGGGTTGAATATACCGAAGATTGGTGCGAGCCTTCTCCCGCAGATTAAGTGTGAGCTATGCCCAAAGTGGAAATATAAGGTTGTCAATGGGCACGAAGTGCGAATGCTTTTGTCTGCTGCCAAGAAACATCTGAAATCTCCTGAGCACCCAATTGAATACAAAGAGGCTGATCTCGAGGAGCACATGGTACGAGATCTCCTTAGTGCCTCCTACAATGTCCGACACGTTCACTTGGCTGACCATATTTATGCTGGCGTAGGCTAGCAGCCCAGCCTGTCGTATGGCTGCAATTACATCAAAACATGAAAACCAACTAGAGAAACTTCGCCGCCGGTTCCCTGGTTCCAATTTAGAGCTTAGTTTTGGAGGAGTGACCGGAACCATCATCAGCTGTCAAGATTGCTATGTCGACTTCCACATATATCCACCCGACGAAGTCGACTTCTCGACGACTATCGCAAAAGCAGACCTTCATTTTGCAACTGCTCGCCACAAAACGCTTGCGGGTAGAAGAGCATCCGCTGAGAAAAATAAAGTGCCTGTCGCCTGTCCGCTAACCATGAGCATGAGGACACCACCTCGGAGCAAGGAATCTCCCTCACCAAGGACTTCCCTCGACAAACTCCTAACAAAGCTCCGGACCAGCTATCCGCATCACAAATTCAAGATCCACGAACCTTATCGATCTGCTGAGCTCAGAGTCTTGTGTGCAGACTGCCCCTCATTTTCCTACTCCTTCCTAGAAGACTACATCACCATGGCAGAAGCCGCGTTGGTAAACCACCTGAAGATTCACAAAAATGAGAAGAATAAGCGGCCTAGAGAAGAACGAAAAGTACAAAATAATGTCGTGGTGCTGGACCATGACTCTGAGGATTCTCTGCCACCGCGAAAACGCAAAGCTCTGCCAAGACCGAAACACCGGAGCTTCGTGCGGCCTGTCAACATGACAACTCCGAGAGCTTCATTTCCCGCCAACCGCGCCACGCCCAGCACAGTCTCTACTCGACCCATTGCGTCGATGCAGGTACCTGCAGCGAGTCATGGGATTCAAGTATCGACTCGAGAGGGCGGGGTCGATGTATCATTCAACGGTGTCCCGCTTGTTTGAGTAAATTTTAGTGGAGGAGCTCAATCTTCTAGCTATGTTGGCATTTCCGGACAGGGGGCTGTGTATAATATTTGGAGCTGGGTAATGGATGGGAGGGCATAGTGTACAAGGGGAGCGGTAGATGTGTTGATAGGCGGAGTGGGGTTTTGTTCAAGCTGTGTATATGTACAATAATAAGGTCAAGGAGCTTGCAGAAGTATTCGTCGGAGACGTGAAGTCAAAGCCGGCCTGCAGTAATGCACAAATGAAAAGTCCATGCATGTCACATGGAAGTGGACGAGCGAATAAGAGTTCGAGGTCCACAAAGAAATATTGGCAGAGTATAAGAGGCACGTTCATGGTGAATGCGAATACGCATGTCTATTCTCTTAATAACAGTAAAGCACAACGCAGAATAGCAAATGCTCCCAGCGGTAAAGTACACATCATTATCCCCATCTGTCTTCCCAGAACAATGCCGTCTCGTCTCTGTATGATTCCCGGATCTGTTTTCGTCTTCTCCATCCATTGTGTATTGTATAGTTTATCTAATACCTCTTTTCCATGGGAATCTAAACAGCCAATCCAGCCTCCATCCCAGCAAACCCACTATCATCCAACAAGCTCTGACTAGCAACATAACTGAACCCCCCAAACAGATTCTCATTTCCACTCGTCGAACTCCATGGCGCCTTGCTGCTCGTCAGAACTGGACTCAAGGCCAAATCTGTGAAGTCGGTGCTGAAGTTCTCGGCGAGTTCTGGGTCGGTGATCAACGGTTGAATAGGCGATTCGATTTCTCTCTTCGCGAGTTTCTTCCAGTCGATCTTTCGGAAGAAGCGGTGTTTCTTGATCGTGAGTAGGTCCTTCGGCATGTTGGACCCAAGGCGCTTGTTAGGCTCCTTGCGCAGCAGACGTGTGAGCAGGTCTTTTGCATCTGGGCCGAGGAAATATGGCATGACAAGCTTTTGCTTGCAGATCCTCTCCTGGATCTTCGCATGATTCTGGCCTTGGAATGGAGGACTCCCAGTGAGCAAATCGAATCCAAGTGCGCCGAAAGACCACCAATCAACTGCCATCCCATATTTCTGTCCCAAGATAACCTCCGGCGCCATATATTCGACCGTCCCAAGCATGCTGTTGCATTTGTCATTTTCGTCCACCGCAACCTTCGAAAGCCCGAAATCTGTAAGCAACAAATGTCCCTCAGAGTCCAAAAGGCAGTTTTCAGGCTTGAGATCTCGGTAGATTACACCAAGATTGCGATGCAGATGTTCCAGTGCCAAAACCATCTCTGCCATATAGAAAGACGCGACTTCCTCGCTAAACATGCGCTCTTGCGCGAGGTGTGTAAATAGCTCTCCGCCTTGCGCATATTCGAGTATCAAGTATAATTTCTCGTGGTCTTGGAAAGCATAGAACAGTTTCACAACAAAAGGGTGTCGATTTACGCTCTCGAGAATGGATCGCTCAGTCTTCGTCTGTTCGATAAGACGTTTGTGGACGGTCAAGGATGCCTTCTTGAACTGCTTCTGCGCATATAGGCGACCAGTAGTCTGCTGTTTGACCAGGAGGACAGTCCCGAACGTCCCCTTCCCAAGGCAGCGCAGAGGCTCAAAATCCGACGCGGTCATCTTTCTCGCGATTGTATCCTGCACCAAGCCGCCTTCAATCGCGCCATAGAGCGGCTTGTCGCGCAAGCTCTCGCTCACGAAATCGCTTTCGAGGGGAACTTCGTAGCTGGTGATGTCGGACGTTTCATCGTCGCTGAAACCGTCAGAGGTATTCGTGCCTGTGCTGCTCTGCGGATGCGATCGAAGCTGGCTGCGACTACGCACGAAGGAGCTGGTTCGTGAATCATTCTCGAGGTTTAATGTATCCAGCTGTAGCTTCAGTTTGCTGATTCCTCCCAGCCCGGGTGATGAAGTCGATCGTAGCATGGGGCTGGAGTTCGCGCTGACAACATCGTGGATTTTGAGTCTTCTAGATGGTGTATGGGTTCCATAGTCCGAGTCTTCATCTCCTGATCCAGGAACAGGAGTGTGGAAGCCCCGGACGGTAGTCAAGGCAGGCGCTGGGTTCTTCATGGTGCTCCACGGCGCCTCTCTGCATCTGCCCGAATCTGGGATCGATAGTTGCGGGACAATTTCTGAAGGTTGTTCTTGGTGCGCATCTGGGTCTCGACAAGGAAGAAGAGAATATTCGAGTTGTTTCGTTCGATATGCATTTGTTGGATAGTGCTGGAGGCCGTTATTGTGTTGTCACCGGTGGTGTAGGGAGAGAAGAGGGAAAAGGAGGAGGAACTTGGGAAATCCGGAGATGTGGCTGGGATTGAGCTGACTGGAACGCGAAGGGGGCGGGGCTAGGCCTGAAGCGGAAGCTAGCGCGTTTTCTGCTAAAAACAGCAGCTCATCGAAACACGAGGTGAATCATCCTGGTGATCGTAAACATCAGGAACATTCACCCAATTTCAAGGAGAGGTTGGTCATTCATGGATGCACCTTTTTAATCCAGGGAGCGCCATGTGTCAAGGCCAGCAGGCCCCAAAAAAATTGCTTTATATTTCCTTTTTGACTGACGAAACCCCAGTCTCGAACTTCACCTCAGACACGTGATGGGTTGTGTTCGATACGATCACTGCCCCGTCTCTCAGTCTCTGCCGTCAGGACTCCTCAAGTGTGGGGGTCTGTCTACCCTGAGAGTTCCCAGGACCTCCCGTGCATCATCCATTAGGTTGCCTGTTCACTGCTCAGCCTCCACAAAATGAGGCTGTAAAACCGGCTACGCCCGACAACTGTGAGTTTTCTTCGATGAATAAATATGTAGGCAAGCGCTCCCCGGTTGGCTTATTCCATTCCAAATTGAGCCCCATTTCTTCCCCTGGATATAACTCATTACCCTTTTCATATCCAATTCTTCTAGAAAGAATGGATGATTATTTGTTTCAATTCCACGTTGAAAAGAGCAAATACGTTGTCGAAAATACCCGATACCTAGAGATATATACTTATTCGGTGAGTCACTGGTACCCCCCGATGCGTAAAATTATGCCTGACTAGACTGGAACAGAACTCGCTCTACGATACTGTTGTAGAACACTCGTTGCCACTCGACCAGTTTGATGACTTTCTCTCCGAGAAGGTGCCTGCCACCCAAAAATTACCTCAAGCATGACCCTAAATGAGTAAACAGGAGGCCTTCGCCCGGCCGAAACTTCCAGACGGTGTCACCCAAGTTGCTGGATTCAGAATGATGTTAGTCGAAATAGCCCATTATCGTGCAGGTCACCGCTGACATAAAAGCTTGCAACAAAATGCATCCCACCCCGAAACTTTCAGTCCCTCTGTTATCAGCCTCCCGCCAGACAAATACTCGAAAATGATGACCAAGTTCAATCTTCCTTACAAAGGCATAGAGGGTTCAAGTATGGTCGGCCCCCTCTTCTCGACTGGATATGATGAGGCACTGCAGACTTTACGTAAGTGGTTGAAGCAAGAAAACGTCCATTTCACCTCTGGACATTTTCTATCCATGAAACTAACACTTCTCATCTAGAGATGATTTACCGCAAAGCTGATGTCAAGGAGAAAGGCGCCACCCGAGGCTGGGAACTCCTTTCATCATATAATATTGACACAGGCGTCACCAAAGCATTCTGCAAGGGCAGTGTTTACAACAATAAGCCCAATATATCTTATTGTTGCAATATATTGATAAAATATAAAGAATCCCATATTGCAGGCAATACAATAAAGGCCTTCGTCATATTGGGTAATAATAATATGGTAAGGCCATATCGCGATAAATTTATAGTTTTTTTAGTGGTTTTCGCCTAAGCATAATATGCAACTAAAGAGAAAGGGATACGACTCTAGTAATTAATAAACCACTACACAACTACCATTTAATTATAGCACTTACATGCATTTATTCTCTTAAGTAAGGCCTTTTAAATAATATAACCCTCATTATTGTGTGACTATAATTACAATTGTTATTAAGATTCTAAAAAGTGAGGTTTCTCGTCACTTCTTAGCGAGGCTGCGCACTAAACTAGCTAGATTTATGCAACTCTTACTATTTTATCACTCTCATCATCACTTAGCACTACAATTAACCATTATGCCTGCTAAGCGTCAAAGGCTATTACCTTTC
>Ga0302325_10019744_pt1 | contig 14159 bp, 3 predicted proteins | sample Palsa_T0_2_FD_201948 | JGI IMG/M metagenome (GOLD analysis project Ga0302325, IMG submission 201948) | Peat permafrost microbial communities from Stordalen Mire near Abisko, Sweden - Palsa_T0_2 | ecosystem: Environmental > Terrestrial > Soil > Palsa > Peat permafrost | place: Sweden: Abisko... | reverse complement strand
AAGGCAGGGTAATGGTTAATATAAGGGTTATAGGTAAGTTATAATCGGCGTAGTAGGGGGAGGGGGGGTTAGAAGAGGTTTTCTAAGGAAGGAAGAGTATTCGAGGCTGGCGGCAAGGGGGGGCCTGATATTGATATTGCACATGCTATACTAGTTGCTATCCCTCCGTCCGGTGAGACATTGCCACGTTAGCGGCCGCATATAAAATATCCCCTGTTCGGTCAAAATACGATAGTCTCCTCCAATCAGGCCATCCGCATTATATGCGGCCGCTAACGTGGCAATGTCTCACTGGACGGAGGGATAGCTATATTGTTTTTAGCCTTAACGTTAAGGTTTAAAGAACTTTTTGATTTTAATAAAAAACTATACTTAGCTCTAATATAACTATATTATATCTACTTATACCTTTATATAAAAATTATATATAAAGCCTTATATTATATAAAATCCAATATTATAATTAGTTTTTTTAATTACTAGTGTATTCTAGCGTATATAATTGCTTAAAGCGCTAAAGGGTATAGGATTTTCACCGAGTAATACCTAGGCATTAAAGCGGAATATTAAATATAAATAAAACTAATAATTATATTTTGATTAGAATTTATCTTAATATAATATTAATTAAATGCTATTCAAATATAAATTTTTTATTCTTATAAGATTTAAATTAAGCTTAATATGGCATATTTTATATGAAAATCTCGCTTATCTTATGCAAAATTCTAGTGTTTTTAGCTTTCGAAATTAATATTTTAAAAACCATATACCTAATAGCCTTAAAAATAACACTATTTAAACCGCTTGCTATTTTTATATTCCTCTTTAATTTATATATAATTAAAGAGTATCGAATCCTAAAAATCGGAGCCATATACCATTCGGGTCTTGCAAATCGATATTTTGGTGTATTTTAGCGACTACCCCTACCAAAACCACCCCCGATTGGCAACCGATATAACTTTACAACCCCATATCCAAATTGCAATCGGATTGTAGCATTGGAACCGCTAGCTATTTTTTAATAAAAAACCTCATATAAAGTAAATGCCGGAATATCCGTTAGGGTGTGCATTGACTGTGGATCTCGGTTAGCTGACTGGCTAAATACACCCCTGCTAGTTGAGGTTTTTCATGCCGGACGAGGGGATAAAACAAGCTATATAGAGGCGGAAAGCCCAGCATCGAGGGGGCTTCTCAGCGATCAGTATTGCTACAATTCACTCATATTGTTCGTTCTACCAGTGACTACCAGCGTACTTCCTTTGCGATAGCTGCTAGGCTCGGTAACAGTTTACCTACCCAAAATCATTGCCTTTTTAAAGCTGGAGACAACCTATCAACTACGAACACCTGCTTTGTTACATCCAACATGGCATCACTCAATAACGTGGATGTTGGGCGGCAAGACCTAATTACACCATTCTTGGTGCCTGGTGACGCAGTTGAGCATTGCAACAGTCTTTACGAGCAAGTAACTCGGCGCTTCGGCTTGGACCGAGATAAAATCGAGAATATCTTGCCATGTACGCCCTTTCAATGCGACGTCATGGATTTCGCTGCCGATGATGGGCGACGTGCTATAGGCCACGTCGTTTATGAGGTCCCAAAAAACGTTGATACCCAACGCTTGGCCGCCGCTTGGAAGGAGATTGTGTGCCAGACTCCGGCCTTGAGGACCTGTACATTTACGTCGAAAGTCGGAGACTTTTTTCAGGTGGTGTTGAGAGAGAGCTTCTCTTTTTCGAGGATGTATTGGAAATCACTCGACATGAAGGAGGCGGTGGTACAAGATGAGGTAGCTGCCGCTATGACTGGGCCGCGTTGCAATCGATACGTCGTTCTCGAGGGCCCAAGCACAAAGCAAAGACTGCTTATCTGGACATTCAGCCATGTCCTAGTGGATAGAGCCCTACAGGAACGCATCCTTCGACGGGTTCTCATAGCCTACGAGGGCGGGGAAGTTCAACGCCCCGAACGGTTCGAAATGCCAGCGAACCCTCCCGCGGGGGACATGGAACGCGCGGCTCGGTTTTGGCAGCAACACTTAGACGGCTTGGATGCTTTTGTATTTCCCCCTCTGCCGTCCCACCTGGCTGTGTCCCATCCCGATGCGCAGGCAGAGTATCGTTTCTCATACCCGGGTCCAGTCCGGCATAAGTGGTCCAACACGGCTGTCTGTCGAGCCGCGCTCGCAGTTCTTCTATCTCGCTTCACGCACTCTCCGGAGGTACTTTTTGGTGTAGTGATAGAGCAGTCTCACATCTTCGAAGAGCAGGGGCGCCTGGTTGATGGCCCGACACGGACAGTAGTGCCCATCCGCGTGCTTTGCGCCCGTGATCAATCCGTGTCGGATGTCATGGAGGAGATCACTGTCCACGATCATGCCATGCGCGAGTTTCAACAGACTGGTCTCCGCAACATCCGCCGCACTGGAGACGACGGGTCCGCCGCTTGTGAATTCCAAACCGTGCTACTGGTCACCGGTGGTGACGCTCCACGAGCGCCTAATTGTGAGCTTCATCGAAATGTAGAAGAATCGGATAGGTTTGTGCCCTGCACCAATCGTGCCCTTCTACTAAACTGTCAGATGGCCGATGAATCGGCATTACTGGTCGCACGACACGATCAGAGTGTGATTGACCCCCGTCAGATGGCTCGTTTCCTGAGACAGCTGGGATGCTTGATCCAACAATTTCAGAGCCATACGGTCGATCTGCCTTTGGTGGGACAACTAGACGTCGTGACGCGAGAGGACCGGGCGGAGATCGAGAGTTGGAATTCAGAACAGCTGCAGGTACACGATGCCACAATCCACGATGTGATATCGAAGAGGGCTGCTGATGCTCCAGATACAGCCGCAGTTTTCGCTTGGGATGGGGAATGGACTTATGCCAAGCTGGACAATGTATCCTCGCGCCTCGCTGCACATATCCAATCCCTTGATCTGGGCAAAGGGCAGGCGATATTACCACTCTGCTTTGAGAAGTCGAAATGGGTCGTCGCTGCAATGCTCGCCGTGCTCAAAGCTGGTCGGGCATTCACACTCATCGATCCAAACGACCCACCGGCCAGGATGGCCCAGGTCTGTCGGCAAACTTCCGCCACAGTCGCTCTCACCTCCAAACTCCACAGTATCAACATAAGCGCCGTCGCTGGCCGCTGCATTGTGGTCGATGATGACTTTCTTCAGTCGCTGTCCTGCGATGAAGGTCGGTTTAAACCCATCGTGAAGCCGCAAGACTTGGCCTATGCTATTTTCACTTCTGGCAGCACAGGGGAGCCAAAAGGCATTATGGTTGAGCATCGAGGATTCGCATCATGCGCTATCAAGTTTGGCCCCGCACTAGGGATCAATCATCACACGCGCGCTCTTCAATTCGCATCGTATGCGTTCGGTGCGTGTCTGGTAGAAATCGTGACGACTCTGATGCACGGCGGCTGCGTCTGTATTCCTTCCGATGACGATCGCATGAACAACGTTCCAAATTTCATCAAAAGGTGCGAAGTTAACTGGGTGATAGTAAGTCCTTCGTATATCGGGACATTTCAACCAGAAAATGTCTCTGGACTACAGACATTGGTGTTGGGCGGAGAACAGATGTCGGCATCGATTAGAGATGCCTGGGCCCCTCGAGTTCAGCTTTTAAACGCCTACGGCCAGAGTGAGAGCTCAAGTATATGCAGTGTTACCAAAGTCAGCCCATTCTCTCCTGAACCGAACAATATCGGTCGGGCTGTAGGCGCCCGCTTCTGGATCATTGATCCCAATGAGCCCAATCACCTTGCTCCAATTGGTTGCATTGGCGAGTTGGTAATTGAAAGTCCAGGGATTGCACGCGATTATATCGTTGCTCCGCCGCCGCATAAGTCGCCTTTCCTCGTAACCATCCCGGCTTGGTATCCTACCAAGCAGCTACCCGGCGGTTGCAAATTCTATAGGACCGGAGATCTCGTGCGTTACACATCTGATGGTACTATTGTTTGCCTTGGACGCAAGGATTCGCAGGTTAAGATCCGAGGGCAGCGCGTAGAGATCAGCGAAGTGGAAGCTCGTCTACGACAACAATTGCCCAGCCACATCATGCTCGTAGCCGAAGCTGTCAAACGCTCGGATTCGTTCAGTAGCACGGTCTTGACTGCCTTCTTAATAGGGTCGTCTAAGGGCGAGGAGGATAGTGTGCATGCCATATCTGCAGATACCCACATCTTGGATCACAGTGCTACCAAGGAGATAAACGCGAAGCTACAGCAGGTTCTTCCCCAGCATTCCGTTCCGTCCTACTATATTCGCATGAAGGATCTTCCCCGCACTGCCACTGGGAAAGTAGACCGAAGAAGGCTTCGATCTATAGCTCGCAAGCTATTAGGTGAACTTGTCCAGAACGTGACATCTCAGCCAAGTGGGACGTTTGATTCACCGGCAACCAGTATAGAAGTCAAACTCAGGGAGCTTTGGTTGCTAGGCTTAAATCTTGATCCCAACTCTAAAAACGTTGGAGCGAGCTTCTTTGAGCTGGGCGGAGATTCCATCGCTGCGATTAAAATGGTAAACATGGCGAGGTCAGCCGGGATAGCGCTGAAAGTATCCGATATATTCCAGAACCCCACGCTTGCTGGTCTTGTAAGTGTAATCAGGCAAGGCTCGGTCCCATACAGTCCCATCCCAAAGACAACGTACCGAGGACCTGTTGAACAGTCATTTGCTCAGGGACGACTATGGTTTCTGGACCAGCTGAAACTCGGTGCGTCGTGGTATCTCATACCGTACGGCACCCGCATGCGCGGGCCGCTGCATATCGACGCGCTTACTATCGCGTTGCTAGCCCTGGAGCAACGGCACGAAACCCTGCGTACGACCTTTGAGGAGCAGGACGGTGTAGGAGTGCAGGTTGTTCACGCAGGTCTCTTCAAGGAGTTGAGGGTGATCGACGTGTCAGACGACCAGAACGATGGCTATGTCCAGTCGCTACAGCAAGAGCAGACCACTCCATTCGATTTAGCATCCGGGGCAGGGTGGAGGGTGTCACTAATACGGCTAGCAGAAGATGATCACATTCTCTCTATCGTCATGCATCACATCATCTCGGACGGCTGGTCTATTGACATCTTACGCCAGGAACTGAGCCAATTCTACGCAGCCGCTCTCCGAGGCCGTGACCCTCTATCGGTGGTGAGGCCACTCTCAACACACTACCGCGACTTTTCTGTATGGCAAAAGCAGGAGGAGCAGCAGGCCGAACATCAGCGACAACTCGAGTACTGGAACAATCAGCTCGTAGACAGCTCTCCGGCCGAATTCCTAACCGACCTCCCCCGGCCGACTATACTGTCCGGTAAAGCAGGTTTCGTGCGAGTCACTATCGATGGCGAGCTGTATGAGAAGCTCCGGGATTTCTGCAAAGCACATCAAATGACGTCTTTCGCTGTGCTGCTGGCGGCTTTCCGAGCAGCACATTATCGTCTCACCGGGGCTGAAGACGCTATCATCGGCACACCCATCGCTAACCGTAACCAGCGGGAGTTGGAGAATATGATCGGCTCCTTTGTCAATACTCAGTGTATGCGAATTACTGTTGACAGCAACGACACATTTGAAAGCCTGGTGCGACAAGTCCGGTCAACAGCGACAGCGGCGTTTGAGCACCAAGATGTACCTTTTGAGCGCGTCGTATCAGCACTGCTACCTGGCTCGAGAGACCTGTCCCGGAACCCGCTGGCACAGCTTATATTTGCCCTTCATTCTCAGCAGGACCTTGGCAAGTTTGAGTTGGAGGGCCTCGAAGCAGAACCCGTACTGAACGAGGTATATACCAGGTTCGACGTAGAGTTTCACCTATTCCAAGAGACAGGCAGGCTAAGCGGCAACTTGGTCTTCGCGGCAGATCTATTTAAACTCGAGAACATTCACAACGTGGTCACCGTCTTTTACCAGATCCTACGTCAAGGCCTCGATCAGCCCCAAACCCCGGTAGCGGTTCTCCCGCTTGCCGATGGTCTAGCGGAGCTCCGTAATATGGGCCTGCTCGAGATTGAGAGGGTCGAATATCCCCGAGAGTCGAGCGTGGTTGACGTCTTCCGCAGCCAAGTGGCTGCTCACCCGCACGCTCTCGCCGTCATCGACTCGTCATCACGCCTCACCTACGCTGAGTTAGACCATGAATCTGACCAGCTCATGACCTGGCTTCGCCAGCGGAATATGGTGGCCGAGACACTGGTCGGAGTGCTAGCATCGCGGTCATGCCAGACAGTTGTTGCCTTCCTCGGCATCCTGAAAGCGAACCTCACATATCTACCGCTTGACGTGAAGTCTCCTGCGGCGCGCTTGAAAGCGATCCTATCTGCGTTGCCCCGGCACAAGCTAGTCCTACTCGGTTCTGATGCGATTGCTCCGGAGGTTCAGCTGCCTGACGTAGAGCTGGTACGGATCAGCGACACTTTGGAACATCGTGATATAAATGGTCTGAATGGTCATGCAGACACTGCCGCGTTGGGGCCTTTAGCGACAAGCCTTGCATACGTGATCTTCACATCTGGATCAACTGGCAGGCCTAAAGGCGTTATGGTGGAGCATCGTAGCATTGTACGACTTGTAAAGGAGAGTAATATTATCTCCAAGTTCCCATTAGCGTCGAAGGTGGCTCATCTATCCAATATCGCCTTTGACGCCGCTACTTGGGAGATCTTTGCAGCACTCCTGAACGGTGGAACACTGGTCTGTATTGACTATATGGCCGCTTTCGACAGCAAAGCCCTCGAGGCTGTGTTTGCGCAAGAACAAGTCAATGCGGCCCTTCTTACGCCTGCGTTGCTGAAGCAGTGTCTGGTCAACATTTCTGCTACATTGAGTAGACTAGATGTCCTCGTTGTCGGTGGTGATAGGCTTGATCGCCAGGATGCAATCGCGGTGCAAGCGCTTATCCCGGCTGGCGTTTATAACGCATATGGCCCGACCGAGAACGGAGTTATCAGTACTATTTATAACCTCACCGAAAACGATTCGTTCATTAACGGAGTTCCTATTGGCCGGGCCATCAACAACTCTGGGGCATACATCACTGATCCACACCAGCAGCTCATCCCTGCTGGCGTTATGGGAGAGCTTATCGTCACCGGAGACGGGCTCGCTCGGGGATATACCGACCCAACGCTGGACGCAGATCGCTTCGTTCAGGTCACCATTAATGAGGAGGTCATGAGGGCATATCGGACGGGTGACCGAGCGCGGTACCGGGTAGGGGACGGCCAGATTGAGTTCTTCGGGCGTATGGACCAGCAGCTCAAGATTCGAGGCCACCGCATTGAGCCAGCCGAGGTGGAGCGTGCCATTCTCGGCCAGAACTCAATCCGCGATGCCGTCGTCGTCATTCGGGACCAAGAGAGTCAGGAGCCGGAAATGGTCGGTTTTGTAGTGACCAACGATGACCACTCCGCCGAGCAGTATGAGACCGGCAGCCAAGTCCAAGGGTGGGAAGATTTCGTTGAGAAAAATACGTATGCCGACATGAACACCATCAGCCAGTCTGCTATCGGCAACGACTTTAAGGGCTGGACGTCCATGTACAACGGGAGCGAGATCGACAAGGCTGAGATGCGGGAGTGGCTCGACGACACTATACGCACACTCCTTGATGGTCATGTGCCCGGTCACGTACTGGAGATAGGCACCGGCAGTGGCATGGTCTTGTTCAATCTAGGTCCTGGACTACAAAGTTACGTAGGTCTTGAACCATCCAGGTCAGCGGCCACGTTTGTTACCAACGCGATAAAATCCATCCCGGCTCTTACAGGAAAGGCCGAGGTACATGTCGGTACAGCCATAGATATAGACCGACTGAGTGGACTCCGTCCAGACCTGGTAGTACTTAACTCGGTAGTCCAGTATTTTCCTACGCCTGAGTACCTAGTACGGGTTGTGGATACTCTGGTTCGGATCCCGGGCGTTAAACGCCTGTTCTTTGGCGACATACGATCTCACGCTACGAATAGGCATTTTCTTGCTGCCAGGGCGTTACATGCGTTAGGCGACAAGCCGACCAAAAACGCTGTGCAGCAAGAGATGGCAGAAATGGAAGAACGTGAAGAGGAGCTGCTTGTTGACCCGACCTTCTTCACGGCGCTGGAAAGCCGGCTTCCCGATCTGATCAAACACGTCGAGATCCTTCCGAAGAACATGCGGGCCACAAACGAGCTTAGCGCGTACCGGTATGCAGCTGTCGTACACGTACGTGGCCCAGAGGAGTGGAAACAGCCCGTGTATTCTATTAACATGAATGACTGGATCGACTTTCAGGTGTCACAAATAGACCGCCATGCTCTTCTCCGCCTCCTGCAGCGCTCGGCAGACGCCCTAACTGTTGCCGTCAGCAACATCCCTTATAGCAAGACGATTTTTGAGCGACATATAGTTGAGTTCCTCGATAACGACAGCAGAGATAGTGCGCAAAGCCCGCTAGACGGTGCAGCTTGGATCTTAGCTGTCCGCTCCAACGCGGAACGCTGCGCATCCCTCTCCGTAACTGACCTTGTACAGCTTGGCGAAGAGGCAGGCTTTCGCGTGGAGGTCAGTGCGGCGCGGCAGTGGTCTCAGAGTGGTGCGCTCGACGCCGTCTTCCACCGCTATGATTTACCTACTCAAAAAGGTTACCGTGCTTTGTTCCGGTTCCCGACTGATGATCAGACTCGACGATCGGCCACCCTTATAAACCGGCCGCTAAAACGGCTACAGAGTTGTCGGTTTGTATCACAGATCCGTGAGCAGCTACAGTCCTTGGTTCCATTGTACATGATCCCGTCCCGCATCGTGGTGATAGACCAGATGCCTCTCAATGCTCATGGCAAGGTCGACCGCAAAGAGCTTACTCGAAGGGCCCAAATAATACCGAAATCTCGGGTGACGGCGCCCAAACAGGCGGTCCCACTCAACGAAATAGAAGCCATGCTGTGTGAGGAGTTTGAGGATGTGTTCGGCATGAAGGTCGGCATCACCGATCACTTCTTCAAGCTTGGCGGACACTCCCTCCTGGCTACAAAGCTCACCGCGCGTGTCAGCCGTCGGCTGAATTCCCGCGTATATGTGAAGGATGTATTCGACCAGCCTGTCATTGCCGATCTCGCAGCCGCCATCCGCCGAGGCTTGACTTTCCAGGACCTCATCCCCTCAACGTCGTACAATGGACATCAGAAACAGGTGGTGTCCGCACGGGTAGCCCCGCGTAACGAGATAGAAGTCGTGCTGTGCAAGGAGTTTGCGGATGTACTCGGCATCGACGTCAATATCACCGACAACTTCTTCGACCTTGGTGGACATTCCCTCATGGCTACGAAGCTTGCTGTGCGTATCGGCCATCGACTGGATACCGCTATATCGGTCAAAGATATCTTCGATCACCCGGTTCTTGTCCATCTCGCGAATAAGATTGGACTTACTCAATTAGAGAGCTACGAAGTGACCAATGGCATACAAACGGCTAACAACGCTTCATTCAGGCTCCTTCCGATTGAAGATCCGCAAATATTCATCCAACGTGAAATTTTCCCTCAACTTGAGTGCTCCCACGACACAATTCTGGACGTCTATCCTGCTACTCAAATGCAGAAAGTCTTCCTCCTCGATCCCGCAACAGGAAACCCTCGGCCTCTGACGCCGTTCTACATAGACTTCCCGTCGGATTCGGACTGTGCTCGACTAACTAGGGCTTGTACGTCTCTAGTCGAGCATTTGGATATTTTCAGAACAGTGTTCTTGGCAGCTGCAGGCGACCTCTATCAAGTTGTCCTGAAACATCTTGATGTGGCAATCGAGATAATCCAAACCAAGGAAAATGTCAACAGCGCGACCCGTGCTTTCCTGGACATTGATTTACTACAGCCCATCCGCTTTGGACAACCATTGATACGCATTGCCATTTTGAAGAAACAGGCATCATTCTTACGAGTAATACTTCGGTTGTCTCATGCCTTGTATGACGGCCTGAGTTTAGAGCACATTGTGCGCTCTCTTCACGTTCTATATAGCGGCAGCAGTCTTCCAACACCACCCAAATTTGCTCGGTATATGCAGCATATAGCTTACAGTCGTAAAGACGGTTACGATTTCTGGCGCTCTGTTCTCAAAAATTCGTCGATGACTGCCATAAAATGTGTCAGCAGCAGTGCTTGTCAACGACAAGTCGCCCCTGTTGGGAACTGTCATGTGTCGAAGGTCATTAGTGTTCCTTTCCAGGCTAAGGCTGACAGTAGCATCACACCGGCAACGGTCTTTACCACCGCCTGCGCTCTAACTCTGTCGAAAGATTCCGAGTTAAGTGATGTCGTCTTCGGTCGAATCGTATCTGGGCGGCAAGGCTTACCGATCACTTGCCAAAATATCGTCGGTCCTTGCGCTAATGCGGTACCAGTGCGCGTTTGCATAGATAAGGACGTCAATCAGAGAAAATTGCTCCGCGAGATGCAAGACCAGTATCTCAACAGCCTACCTTTCGAGACTTTAGGATTTGACGAGCTCAAGAAAAACTGCACAGACTGGCCAGAAGCAACCACAAACTACGGTTGTTGCGTCGTATACCAGAACTTTGATTTCCACCCCGATAGTCAAATGGAAGAGCAGCGGGTTCAGATAGGAGCTCTGTCTCGAGATTACAATGCTGAGAACGATGCACCGATTCACGACCTGGCTATAGCAGGTGAGGTTGAGCCGGAAGGACAATACCTACATGTTACCATCATCGCGAACCGGCAAGTTTGTGAAGAAGGGAGGGTGAAACATATGCTCGAAGAGCTTTGCGACAGGATCCGGGCCTTGAGTTTGGCTCTATGATATCCCGCACTGACGATACCAAGCTAGCTAGTCAAGAGACTTCACTCGTCTCACCGGTTGAAACGTCTACAACGATAACAAAGGGTTATGTCCGGGACATCTGTCGGCCTGCAACCGGAGCCGGTACTGCACGCCCACCGACCGACACCTGTCATGCTACAGCCGGAGCCGGTATTACACGTCCACCAACCGACACCCGTCGGGCTACAGCCGGAGCCGGTATTGCACGTCTAACAACTAGAACTGCTCGTCCAGTTGCTAGCACTCAAAGAGCTCCTCTCTCGGTTGCCTCGGACATCTCTATGCAAGATATAAGCCTTAGTCCCTAGCCGACTAGTAATAAGTCTAGTCCAAGAGCAAATAAGTTATATAATAGGGGAGAGATACCCCGCAGTTATATAATTAGTGAAGACTAGACTGCTCCAAGCGTTTAAATTCTAAAGCGTATTAATCGAATTTTTAATGCAATAATATTAGCAAACAATTTATTCTATCGACTAGCAATAGAAACTCGGAATATCCAACTAAGAGATGCGAAGAACTATCAAACACGCGAGATTATTCTAGTAAAGCAGTGCAAGAGTATCTCGAAGACTATAATAAAGGAGTTTCGGAGAAGGGTATAATATTAAACCTAAAAAGAAGAAATTAAGATAAGTTTAACATTAAAGCAGTTGCAAATATTGACTAGAGACTTTATATTATAAGTAATTAAGTTAAGTTACTTGAGGTTTATATAAGAGGCTTAATTAAAATTTAATTTAAAGATAGTTTAATCGGGCTTAATTATTATAATTTTAGGGCTTTAGTTCTAAAATTTTAAAAGCAAGTTAAGGTTAATGCTAATTAGTGTAAAATTATAATTAAGTAGCTAATTTTGCTTGTATCACTTGCAATATAGCAAAGAAGGAGAAACAAGCAAGTCTTGTTAAGATTGCTTTCTAAGTAAATTAACAAAAAATAAATATAAAAGTACTTTATAATGCTAATATGTTTAGTTATCTTGCATTAGCTACAAGATTTGCATATTATAGCGCTCTTATAATACCTTTTAAATAAGCCCCGAATAATGAGGGAATTGCAAGACTTAATATTAAAGAGGAGATAAAATTGCTCAAATTATAACTTTATAGCGCGCAAAGAAAGCAACAAGAAGCAAATAAGAACTTAGAGGTTAAGTAAGCTAGAATAAATTTCCTATAAGAGCCTAGTTTTATTATTTTAAGTAGCATTTTATTTAATATAAATAACTAAGGAGTGCAAAGAAGCTAATCCCCGAGCTTAATTAATAAAACTAAGGTAAGGATGAATTAGTAGCAAATTAAGCAAGAAAGAATAGATTGCAGATAACTACTATTTAAGTTAATACTCTAATCTTGTCTTATTTTTTCTTTTTCCTTTCTTTTCTTTTCTTTTTAGTTTTATATTTTAAACTTATAATACACAAGAATATTTTAGCTATATTAAGAGGGGTCCTATTACTAAGCTAAAATCTTTTAATAATTCCCGAATTACGCTATTAGCCTCTTAGTAATAATAGACTTGAATCTTTTTACTTGTAACAACTTTGTATAAATAATAACTTAAGACTAAAAAGGGTTTATAGATTTCAAATTAGACAAATTTATAATTTTAAAGCTCAAACTAGTTTAGGGGTTAAAGTAGCACGCTTTAAAAACCTTTTTATTAATAATAGACTTGAAGATTATTATTTGCAAATATTGCATCTTTTGCATATTGCTAAAGATTGGTATTAAGAAATAATTTATAAAGAATAACTTTAAGCACTTTAGGATTTTAAGGCAAGGAGCTAAGAGTCCGGGTAGTAAAAAAGACAAAAATCTGATTTTATTAATTTTATAAGTTAACTAGTAAGCCTTTTTAGCCTTAAAGCACATTATTAATAATTTTTAAAACACAAATAATTTTGTAAATAATTTTCTTTTTATCTATATTTCTAAAAAAAAATTGTTTTTATAATATAGCTTATAATATATCTAAGTTAGTTATAATTTTGAATTAATTACTAAGATCCCTTGAGTTGCTTAGAAATATATGCATTTATTGCTAAAGGTAAATTTCGAATTTAAAACTAATTAACAGACTTGGCCATGGGTAAAAATGGACGTACCCACAGCTTTTAATAGATAGTACCCTACCTAGGATAAATTAGGGTGGATAGATACCCAGGTTTTCGTTTAAATAAATAGTTTACCCGGATAGTTAGTTATATGACTATAGTAGACTAATCAAAGAGCTCTATTTGAGCGTATACTAAAACTTGATTTTAAAACACTATAAAATAATATACTTTTTCCTTATTAATCGCACACTTTACTGCAATTAAATATGCCTCGACACAATTAACAAGCTCTAGACTTCTCAAGCAATATTCGCCCAAGGGCGCTAGGTAGTCCGACTCCTCTCCTTATTCGAGAAACGCTCCTAAAGCGCTTACGAGCTCCATTAGGAAAAAAAAAACGTGCCAACAACCTGCCAATGGTGCCAACGACGTGCCAACGGTGCCATTTTTGCATGTCCAAAAATTTGGCACCAAATTTTCGATAATAGGTGCCAATTGACTGCTATTAGCACCAATCGAGCTATACGCACAAATAGTAATTATTATATGCTAATGCCAATTATTACAAATTTTTATTTAATTATATCTTTCACAAAAGCTCAAGTAAAAATAATTTAGAAAATTGTCTTAATATTATAAAAATAACTTTATATAAGCTACTTTACTAAAATGCCCTGCTAAAACGCCTTACAAAAGTGGCCTTAAAACCTAAGCTGCCCTCCAAAATGCCCTGCCAAAACGCCTTACAAAAGTGGCCCTAAAACCCAAGCTGCCCTCCAAATGCCCTGCTAAAACGACCTACAAAAGTGGCCCCGAAACCCAAGCTGCCCTCCAAATGCCTTACTAAAACGACTTACAAAAGTGGCCCCGAAACCCAAGCTGCCCTCCAAAATGCCCTGCCAAAACGCCTTACAAAAGTGGCCCCGAAACCTAAGCTACCCTCTAAAATGCTTTACTAAAACTCCTTAAGATATTAGATAAAGAGAAGTTAGATAAAGAGAAGTTAGATAGAGAAATGTTAAATAAGGAGAAGTTAGATAGTGAAAAGTTAAATAGTAAAAAGTTAAATAAAGAGAAGTTGGATAAAGAGAAGGAAAGGAAGAGAGAAGGAAAGGAGGAGAGGAGGAAATTATAAAAAAACTTTAATTTCGCTAGTAAAAAAGGGTAAGCAGCCATTATAACGCCGCTTGTGCGTACTTCTAGGGCCCCTTGGAAGTGCGTATAAGCAGCTAAGCTTTAATTTCGCTAATAAAG